>Ga0302288_1000929_pt1 | contig 20815 bp, 23 predicted proteins | sample III_Fen_N1_1_FD_194549 | JGI IMG/M metagenome (GOLD analysis project Ga0302288, IMG submission 194549) | Peat permafrost microbial communities from Stordalen Mire near Abisko, Sweden - III_Fen_N1_1 | ecosystem: Environmental > Terrestrial > Soil > Wetlands > Permafrost | place: Sweden: Abisko...
ATCTCCGCTCTCACCCGTACGTACACGATATGAATCAGTTGTCGGAATTACAAATATTTTACCATCACCACTTTTACCTGTTTGATTGATTTTTATAAGCGTTTCCACTGCCAATTCTTTTTTCTCATCGGTAACAACAAGAGTAATCATTCTTTTGGATTTCAAACGAGGTACCTCTTGAATGAGTTCAGCCAGTTCAGGATTTTCACCTTTTACTTTCTCAACGCCTCCGCGTCCTCTTCCACGTCCCAATACCGGCATGGCTGTGAACGAAGGCAGTCCGGCATCCGAAAGAGCAAGCTTGGTAGCAGCCATTTTGTCGATGCGTATCATTGCTAATATCAGTTTCATAATCTATTTGTTTTATGTTATTGTCTTCTACGATAGTTGCTGCGCGATATTAATCCCTTTCATTGTGATATAATCTTCGCTGATATAATTTTGTATCTGGTAAAGAATAATATCATTTATATAATATCTGTTAAGTATTCACAGATAGTTAAATAATCTATTTGTTAATCTACAAAAACTTAATTTTCAGGGGTTTGAAAATTATTAATTATTAATTTTTCATTATTAATTACTTACTATCTGCCGAAGTCTAATAACTATTAATTTAATCTTGTTTACCGCTCGAAATAGTATAGCTTTCTTCTACAGGAGTAACGAAGATTTTACCGTCACCAAACTGACCTTTTTCTCCCGTGCGTGCTGCACCCAAAATTGTTTCAATTACGAAATCTTTATCTTTTTCAGGAATTACCATCATTAGCAAATCCTTTGGAAGCTCATCGTAAGTTACATTCCCTACTTTTATACCACGTTGTTTACCACGACCAAATACAGCTAGTTTTGTGATTGCCGGAAAACCTGCATCAAATAATGCTTTCATCACTACGCTTGATTTCTCAGGACGAACTATTGCTCTTAATAAATACATATATTTTAATTTTATGACTTCCAATCCCAAAACAGGCTTTTTGAAGTCTGTGATTTATATTTAAATTTCTATTTATTTTCTAATCAGCCAATTAACTAATCATCCAATCAACTAATTCATAATACCAAATCCAACCAGTAATTCTTCCAGTGCAGACATTTCTAATGGTTGAGGAATAACGAACATTTGGTTGTCGTTTATTTTCTTAGCCAAAGCACGGTATTCATTTGCCTGAGCGTGGTCAGGAGCGTGGTCGATAACTGTTTTACGGTTAATCTCTGCATGTTGAACCATGTTTTCGCGAGGTACAAAGTGAATCATTTGAGTTCCCAACTGACGGGCAAATTCTTCAATCATGTTCGCTTCATTGTCCACTTTTCGTGAGTTACAAATCAAACCACCCAACCGTACTGTTCCTACTTTACCGAATTTAGAAATAGATTTACAAATGTTGTTGGCTGCATACATAGCCATCATTTCGCCCGAAACCACGATATAAACTTCTTCGGCTTTACCATCGCGGATCGGCATAGCGAATCCACCGCAAACAACATCCCCCAACACATCATAGAATACATAATCCAATGCTTTTTCTGCGTCGTAAGCTCCAAGTTGTTCCAACAAGTTAATCGAAGTGATAATACCACGACCGGCACATCCAACACCCGGTTCAGGACCGCCTGATTCCACACAACTGGTGTTGCTGAATCCTGTTTTCATTACATCATCCAAATCGATGTCTTCGCCTTCGTCGCGTAATGTGTCCAATACTGTTTTTTGCGCCAGACCATGAAGAAGCAACCTGGTAGAGTCAGCTTTTGGGTCACAACCCACCACCATTACTTTTTTACCCATTTCAGCCAATCCGGCTACTGTGTTTTGCGTTGTGGTACTTTTACCGATTCCGCCTTTTCCGTAGATTGCAATTTTTCTCATCTTTTTTATTATTTAAATGTTGAACTAATGTTTCAGTTTTTTTGTTTAACCTGACATCCCTTATTCATTTATCGTGCCATTAACATTTTGACTTTGTTTTTACCTAAGATAATTTGTGGTAATGTATTGAAATAGATAGAAATAAAAAATATATTTTGTGACTGAAAATCCGGATTGATTGAAATATGGCTTTTGAAAAACGAGGCTTATTCCTACATATATGTAGGAAATATACATAAAAGGTAGGAAAAAAGAAGACTGATTTGCTTCAATTATTGAGTTCCGGTTATAGACAGGGTGATGAATTTGCCTTCAAAACACTAGCTCAATATTGAGACGCTATTTTCCGTCGTTATTACTTTTTTTAAACCTCTCATCCGAAAGTGATTGTTTAGTTGAGAAAAATTGGAAAATATGGTTGGTCGAATGAATCCTGCTTTCTGTCGATAAATTTTGGCAAATAATCTATATTATTTGATGAATATAATAATTTCATATACATTTGTTTATCATAAACTAATATTAATTCAAAAAAACAAACAGTATGAAAGCAATCTTATCAACAGTACTATTTTTAATGATTACAGCCTCTGCTTTTGCAGTAAATTTCGACGGAAAGTGGACAACTAAAATTAAAGGACAAGACGGTGGCGATATGGAACTAACCTTTATTTTTAAAATGGATGGAGAAACACTTACGGGAGTAATCAATACACCCAATGGTGATATGCCAATTTCGAACCCAAAAATTGTAGACAAAGTACTTACTTTTGACGTCACTTTTGGCGATATGACAATGAAGCACGTATTCACCCTGAAAGACGATGATACTATTAGTGCAAAAGTGGAAGGATCACCAATGGGCAATGAAGAAATGATACTAAAACGTCAGAAATAACATAATCATAATAAATAAAATCCGTCTGAATTTCAATCGTGAAATCCAGACGGATTTTTATTTATACATACAATAAATACCTCTTGTAAATTTGCCATTGATATAATTTGTTTTATGAGCAAATGGATTGGTTGGGTTTCCCTCGTTTATCTCTGCTCTGTTACCGTCAAAGGATACAGATCCAAAAAAATTAAGAATATAAATGCTGCTATTAGAACTATACCCGGACTGGTGATACTAGAATCGGATGTGTATGATTACTAAACTCAGTAACTCTACTTTCATTCAACATTCATATCACCTAACCTGGATATGCCAGAACCAAAGAGGCTGGTAAAATGTTATATTTACATATTTTTTTTACTTGTCATAGCAAGTATATTCTTTTAGCAAATGCAGTTTAATTTTAAAAAAAAAGGTTGCGTTGAGCCTTTCTTCTCAAATGAGAATCAACCGTGAAGAATAATGCACAATATCAATGTTTGTACGAAAAAGTATCTAATTCGTTATAGCATTGCTGTGTTTTCAAATTAATATTATGTCAGAAAAATACGTCAATTTAAAAAGAAGGTACTAAAGGTATTATTATTCCTATTTGGTTTAATCATAATATCTATCTTCTATTTGTGTATTTTCTAATGTGGATATTGCATAATTGTACACAAAAAAGAAAGATAGAGCTAACTTTTTCTTGTTTTTTGTGTACTGTTAATTTATTTTCCAATCATCACTTCTGTCGATTTTACAATGGCATATACTTCATCGCCAACTATAAGTCCTAAATCTGTTACACTATCAATAGTAATAACAGAACTAATCACATTCCCATTGCCAATGTTGATTTTTACTTTAGCCATAACACTCCCTAATGTAATCTCTTCGATAGTTCCTTTCATTTTGTTCCTTGCACTGATTTCCATAATTCGTAGAATTAAATAATAAATAAAATTGTTTGCTGTTTCAAATTTTTAAACTTGTTATCAATTAAAACAATTGGTCGTCAAAAGTGTTTATGCCCATACTGAAAATAAATTTCACACAAGGCAATAATTATTTTCTGTTGCTTTTAGCGTAAAAACCTCTGAAGGTTTTCCGCATTTAATAACAGTTCCGTTTTTAAGTACCAGCACAGACGAAGCTAGTTGATATACTTCCTTTATGTCGTGACTCACCAGTATGGTTATTGAATTCATTAATTCATGCGCTTTCATAATCTCTAGTTGCAATGAGGTGCGCATATCCCAATCGAGTGCCGAAAGGGGCTCATCAAGTAATAGTAAGTTTGGCTTTGCAGCTAATGCTCTTGCCAGTGCTACCCTTTGTTTTTGGCCTCCGGATAGTTTACCCGGATGCTGGTGTCTCAATGTTTCAAGTTCAAAAAGGGTGATCAATTCATCGACTTCCCGTTTACTTTTTAGTTTCTGTGCAAAGCCGATGTTATTTTCTACTGTCATATTCGGGAAAAGCGCATAATCCTGAAACATGTAGCCTACATTCCTTTCTTGAGGAGTGATATTAATTCTATTTTCCGAATCAAACCAGACAATATCATTAAATACGATCCTGCCTTTACAGGGCTTTGTCAATCCTGCCAGAATCCGAAGTAAAGTTGTCTTACCGGCACCCGAATGTCCAAAAAGGCAAAGCAGTTCGTTGCCTTTAATTTCAGTGCATACTTCAAGGTTAGTTTTCCCTTCGGATGTGAGCATGGCATATTCTATATCAATTTTCAACATATTAAAAGAATATTTTTTTCTTGCCGTTGATACTGTAGATTACCGTTAGGATAATCAGTGAAACGATAAATAAAATAAATGAATACTGGTTTGCAACGTGGTAATTCATTGCCTGGACTTCGTCGTAAATTGCTATGGAAGCCACTCGCGTTTCTGCAGGAATATTTCCCCCGACCATAATAACCACACCAAACTCGCCAATGCAATGGGCAAATGTCATCGCTACTGCCGTAATGATGGATGGAATCATATTTGGAATCAGCACACGGATAAAAGTGGTAAACTGTGATTTTCCAAGAGTGTATGATGCTTCCCTGTAACTCTTTGGGATGGAAGTTAATCCGTTCTGAAGTGGTTGAATCATAAACGGCAGACTGAAGAGTACACTGGCTATCAATACACCTTCGAAACTAAATGCCAGCCGGGTATTGAAATGTTCCGCCATAAACTTCCCAAAGCCATTTTGAGGACTATAGGCTACCAACATATAGAACCCCAGCACGGTTGGCGGTAAAACCAACGGCATGCTGATCAGGGCTTCTACTACAGCTTTCAGTGGAAACCGCCGGTAAGCAAGTAAATATGCCAACGGAAATCCAATCACTATTAAGATGAATGTTGTCCAAAAAGCTAATCTGCCTGTTAGTAGAAGTGTATTTATAAAGTCAGTGTCCATTATTTCATTTACTATTTAATCATTTACCATTTACTATTTAAGACTGAAGAAGGACATTTTCAAACCCTTCAACCTTCAACCTTCAACCTTCAACCTTCAAACCTTTCAAACCTTTCAAACCTCAAACCTTTCAAACCCTTCAAACTCTTCAAACTCTTCAAACCTCAAACTTAGAACTTATTTCCCCGGAACAGAATATCCGAACTTCTCCCAGATCGCTTTTGTTGAAGGTGAAAGGATAAACAATCTGAACTTGGCAGCTTCTGTATTCAGAACTGATGTTTTCAATAAAATACAGGCCTGCTCAATCGGTTTATACCGGTTTTGAGGAATAATATAATAATTCCCCTTCCCTGCCATTTCCGGAGCTAATGCCAGTGAAAGTGCAATAAATCCAATTTCAGCATTGCCGGTGAAAGCAAATTGTGCTGTCTGTGATATGTTTTCACCCAGTATAATTTTTGGTTTCAACGATTCGTACAGTTTCAGTGTTTTCAGAAGCTCTACTGCCCGTTCGCCATATGGAGCAGTTTCAGGATTGGCAATAGCAATCTTTTTTACAGATGGATCCTTCAAAGCGTCCAATCCGGTTTTTGCTACATCCAATGTCGTACTGTAAATTGCAAGTTTCCCAACTGCATAAGTCGACATAGCTCCGTAAGTAAGTCCCTTGTCTTTTAATTTCAACGGAAATTCATTATCGGCAGCCATAAACAAATCGAATGATGCTCCATTCTGAATTTGTTGCACCAACATACCCGATGCTCCGAAGGTCAGATTTACTTTTGCTTTCGGATGTTGCTTCACATATGCCGTTTTAATTTCTTCCAATACATAGCGCAAATTAGCTGCAGCAGCTACATTTACTTTTTGTGCAGATACGGATAACACCGCGAACAATATCACTAATGAAATAATAATTCTTTTCATACTGTTTTTATTTTTACTGAAATACTTTTATTCTTATTAAAACTAAACCTATCAACTAAATAAATAACCAACCAACCAATCAACTTAATCAACCAATCAACTTAATTAACTTAATCAACCAACCAACCAACTAATCACCCTACTTCAAAAACGAGGGCCTGATAGTAAACATAACATAAGCCCATTCAGGAGTTCGTATTGATGGAACGGTTTTTGAAGTTATAATGTTCTTTGCAACAAGTGTATTGTTGTTGGTAAAATAAGTACACCAACCTCCCTGAATGCTTGACCATGTATTGAGTTTGTAATTGACAATCAAATCAAACTCCGAACCCAGGTCTTTGCCAAAAGCAATCCCTTTTGAGTTTTTTCCTGAGAATTCTGAATTAAACAGATGATATGTTCCGCTTACACTCAGGTCTTTTAATACCTTTCCTGTTACACCACCGTAATAATCAATTAATCCCTGGGTCAAAGCTGCATCCCAGTAATCCATAAAGCCATAGAAATTATGTTCACTTCCATATAATTTCTTGAAATTCGATTGAATGCCGTCTGTTGATTTGTTATCACCCGAAACATAATCGGTTCCAATAGTTGCCGAAATAGCATCAATGAACTTGTATTCCACTTTAGCAGCGAGCAGCTTGCCATTCATTTTTGAACCGGTACTGCTCTTCCCTCCCTGAAAGTATGCTGTTGCCAAAGCACTTAAAGGAAAGGCCGGATCTGAGAACTTTAAATTACCCCCATAAGTGTATGCATGATACATGTTGGTTTTCAAATAATTCACTCCGTTTTTTGTTCCGGCAGTGTCCTGTACGCCTTCGTCAACTCCGATTAAACTTAAATTCAATCCTTTTGCAATGTCCTTTGTTAACCATACAAAGCCCATATACCGGTAGTTTGATTTCGGTGTGTAATAACTTTCAGATGAAATCACGGAGTTATTGTTATAAGCCAATCCAATATGACCCTGAAAATCATTCACACAATACTTAAAGAGTGCAGCATCATGCGAATTTCCTGTATTACTCCAGTCGCTTGCAGAGAAAAGACGGCTGTCATCATACTTTAAAACCTGCCTTCCAATTTTAAATGTCCCTCCCGGTACGAGGTTCATTTCAGCCCAGGCTTCAAAAATGCCAACTGTGGCATCACTTGAAGCAGTTGGGTTTTGTCCGAATGTCCTCGAATCTTGCAGGGTAATTTGAGTGTTTAATAGTGCGCTTGTAAAAGTAATCCCTAACCTGGTACGTTGAATGGCTGAAACTCCGGGGTCGGTTGTTTCTAATAATGGCTTGCTGTAACCGTCACGGTCTTCAATCCTTGGACGGATCTCTCCATCAATAACTACTATTTGAGCGTTTATAAACAGAGGCATAAATGCCAGTAACCATAGAATTAATATTGTAATTTTCGTTTTCATACTTGTTTGTTTAATAAATAATTACTATAATAAACGCCATAACTTTCTGCGCAAAACACTTATTGCAACATCCGTCTGACCGCTTTGAACGGTCTGAAGGATTTCAGATAACCGCAGTTATTTATTACGTTTATTATATTACCCAATTGTAAATTGTAAATGATTAAATTGTAAATTTACCCGTCGTTATAGTTTTAATAGAACAACGCTTTCTAAATTTAAAGCGATAACTTTTAAAAGTATATCGCCTACTTAAAAAAAACAGCTTTCCAGTTCGCTGTTACTTTGTTTCAGAAAGAGGATGATATCCGCTACCTTTTTCTCATAGGTTCGGATAAGCTTCATCCCATAAGGACTAATTCTGCATCCGCCACCATCTTTGCCACCCTTTTGTCTGATCACTATCGGCACCGGTGATAACAGGTTTAATTTGTCAAGCATATGCCACGCATGTTGATACGACATTTTCAGGTTTTTTGCAGCACAATTTATCGATCCATCAATTGCCACTTGTTTCAGCAACCTGATTTGGGTATGACCTAAAAATAATTCGTTTTCACGGTAAAATGAAAGGTCAGCTGTCATGTTAAATACCTGATGGATCATTGTTCTTGCAAGATCAAATTGTTACAGGATATAAATTCCACTTTTGTGCACCAAAATGTTCTTTATTCCGGGAAGAGTAATTCAATATCTGTGCCAATAAATTATCTAATTGATATAAAGGATTATATAATTATATTTGAATTAATTGGATAGTGAAAGAATACTTAAAAGGAGGTAAATATAGCGTATTGCTACAAAAATGTAGGAGATTTAAAGTTGTTTTTTTGAATAAACTAAGGATCAGGAATAATAAATTCTCATGGTATAAAAGAAAAAATTTAATTGATTTTTCTAATCAAATCCATCTTAATGAGTGAGTAGCTAAAATAAAAGTTATTTATAGTTCTTTGTATTTTCTATAATCAACACCAAATTTTTCCAGACGCAGACCTAATATTCTACGGGTTAAGCCTAATTCATCAGCAGCTGCTGACATATTGCCTTTGTGATTTTCAAGAGCTTCCACAATCATTTCATATTCCACAATTTCCAGTTTGGCCACAAGCCCTTTTTTTAATGTTTTATTGCTTGAAGTTGGTGTCTGGATTGAAAGCGGAAGATCATACCCATGAATAAAATTATCATCGGATAGGATGACAGCTCTCTCAATTACATTTTCAAGCTCACGTACATTTCCGGGCCAGGAATAATTTAAAAGCATTTCCTGAACCGGAATCGTTATTTTTTTCAGGTCTTTATTAAATTTCTTGACATATAGATTCATAAAATGTTTGGCCAGTATTATAATGTCGCTGTTTCTTTCGCAAAGTGGTGGAATGATTATTGGAAATACGTTCAACCGATAGTAAAGATCTTCTCTGAAAGTACCCTCCTTTACCATTTTGAATAAGTCTCTGTTTGTCGCTGCAATAATCCGGATGTCAACCTGGATAGTTTCATTTCCTCCTACACGTTCAAACGATCTTTCCTGTAATACTCTCAAAAGCTTGGCTTGCATCTGAAGTGATAACTCTCCAATTTCATCCACGAAAATGGTACCACCATCTGCATCTTCAAATCTACCTTTCCTTGCTTTATCAGCTCCGGTAAAGGAGCCTTTTTCGTGTCCGAAAAGTTCACTTTCAATGATACTCTCGGGTAAAGCGGCACAGTTGAATTTAATAAAAGGAGCAGCTGCCTCAGGACTATTGTAATGGATAGCACTTGCAACAAGTTCTTTCCCTACACCACTTTCTCCCAGAAGCAGTACGGTAGATTTGGTTCTTGCTATTTTATTAATTAATTCATATACTGAAAACATGGCTTTTGAATTACCGATGATATTGGAAGGATGAAACTTTTCTTTGAGTGCATCTTTGAGTCGCTTATTTTCTAATCTTAAGGAATTGCTTTCTTCGTTTTCAATAAGATAAATCTCAACTGCCTGGGCAATCATGGTTGCTATAATTTCAAGAATTTCTACATCATATCTTAGCAGATCAGGATTATTGCATATTCTCTCCACACTGATCGCTCCCAGCACTTTCCTGCCTGATTTGATGGGTATACATACAAAAGATAGCTCTGCATCAGCTGATGTTATCAGACTTTTTGTACGGTTTAGAAAAGCCGGTTCGTCGCAAATCCGCGGAATAACGACTGCTTCTCCTGTTTCAACAACTTTGCCTGTAATACCTTCTCCAAGAGAATAAACCCCTCTTGTTTCTTCTTTTTCTGTAAGACCGATACTATCATGTATAAATATTTTGCCTGTTTGACTATTAAACAAATTGACCATTCCTCTGACAACTCCCATGTCTTCCTCCATTATTTTCAGTAAAAGAGATAGTCTATCAGTCAAACTTTCACTTTCAATAACGACTTTGCTCATCTGAGATAATGGAGTAAGCATTTCCCCTCGACATTTTATTACATTATCCATTTCTCTTCCACTACAGAAATGTAATATTTGTTGACCGTTTATTCTGGTTTTTAATGTATTCATACTTATAATTCTTTGAATTTACACAAAATATCATTTAAAATAATATATATGAATCAACAATACTGATGTGCATTTAATTTATTCTACATTAGTTTTCTCATTTGTTCTTTCATCGATCTTAAATCATTGTTTTGGAGAAAATCCCAGCCAATCCAGTTCAGCTTATTACAAGGAAACTGGTTGTTTGCTTTTGAATTTGTTGCAATAAGACCATGTGATTCAAACATTTTACCCACATCTTCTCCAATTAAAAAACGAATTACATCTTTGTGTCTTTCGAGAGTACCTTTTTTTATAAGCATTTGGATCGGAATCAAAATTGCTCCATCATCCGGCCATATAATGTTATAGTCGATCTTGTTTTGAATTTGCATGGCATACGAATAGGGCATAACATATACCGAAGCATTTATTTTATTGTCAGTGTGAATAGAATTCAACATATCTTCAGGATGAATTCGAATCAATGTGTTTTTGGTGAGTTGGTTAATCGCTTCATATCCATAATTTTTTACAAAATGAGAAAATATGGTATTACAATGGAAATCCCTGTCACCGCAAAAAACAATACTGTTCTTTAATGACGGATTAAGCAGTTCATACCATTCACGGGGAATCTGACTGTTTTCATACTTCGACTTGTCCACAACCATTACCAATGCTTCTGCAGCGAGATATCCAAATATGTTGAAAGGATGATTGATTTTTGAGTCAGCATAGATCGAATGGAGAGGAAAATGAAATGTCTCAAAATTGCGACTATTCATTAATCTTCCGGTATGATGATAAAGACTATTGATATCATTCGTAATTAAAATATCCGGGAATTGATGAATAGAAGTTAGTGTTTCGATTTGTTTATAGAAAACATTTTCAAGATATGTGCTGCCGCTAAATACTATCGACCCGTGACCTTCTTCAGCGTATTGAGGAAACTTTTCTCCGAACAAACTTTTAAAAGAAGCTTGTAAGTTAAGTGGCAATATTGATACTATAAAAGTGTTTGCTTTGTGTTTCTTTAAATGCGGTGTGTCATAACGAACAATCCCCATGTCCATTTCTTTGTCTGATATGATTGGAAGTGCAGAGCTTCCTGTAATCAGATCACGGGTTATAGATGTTTCTACATTACCCGGTTTTTGAGATATACTATTAAACGAAACAGAATCAATACTTTCTTTTTCCAAAAGAGATACTTCTTTATTTTTTAACTTCTTCATAACTTATTATTTTCAAAAATATATAATGACCTTTTGTTTTCCGTTGTACAAATAATAGAATAACGGCAATATAAAAAATAAGCAATTTGTTATATTTCAACTAATTGCTTATTTATATTTGTGCAAATTGTGTGCCAGTCACTAATAAATAATAAGTCACTTAAAATGTGAGAGATAAAAAATATCTCTTTTAAATTTTCATACATAAATGAAGATTGATGCAAAATAAGCTAACAAAAAGGTATGAAATCAGAAACAAATCAGAGTATGTTTTGGCTTTTTACAATTTCTGATATAATGGATTACGTTATATCATATCATATAGAAAAACCTCAACAGACAGATTCTGTTGGGGTTTTTCAGTCTGAAAATATAGAATATCTCTGTTCATTCAGATTATTAAGTAATCGCTTAGTTATTCACTTAACTACATAGTTGTTTTTATCTTTAATAATTTCATTGGCACATGACCCTACACTTGCACAACCCGAAGTGGAACAGTTTTCTTCCTGATTACTAATCAGATCAGAAGGAACAGCTTTACGAATTACCAGTCCTGTTTCAAAATCAACAGGAGTTATTGTAAGGCAAAACAGACCATCTCCCAAATCATCAAACACTGATGAGAGTTGCAAAAGCTCCATCGATTGTTCCAGCCATTTGGGACTTTGCCTGCAGATGATGTTTAACTCACGAAAATTGGTGCTTTGGAAAAATGGAATCAATACAGACCGCGAACTGAGCGAAGCATCACATTCTAGCAATGTGGCTAAGTCAAGTTCATAAATAGTATCTGCTTCTTTTCCAACCGGAACCGGAGCTGTTAGTAACTGATTTTGTTGACGCTCCAAAATCGCTAACTCAACTTCCATCTTTATATGATTCAATAAATCTTCGTTGAGGAAAAGCCCTTTGTACTTCCATATGCCTATCCTGAAATCGGATAAGTACGAACGAACAATACCCTGTACATTTTCAATAACCAGCAAATTACAACCATCGAATTCGGAGACCAGCATTCTGACCTTGCTAAGTACTTCATTCATGCCTGGACCGGAACTCAAATCCAATAAAACCTGATTGATACATTCCCATTTACCATTTTCGTCCGAATAAATTTCAACCACTCCCGATGAAAATAACGGCAGTACGGTTCCGTATTTGTCGACAAATAATGCTATTTTCATAAGCTTTTCTTTTAGTTGTTCGTGGTTTTAGGGATTTGTATAACATACCTTTTATCAAACCGTTAGCAACCTCCCGATGAGCAACCACCTCCCATGCACGGAATATATATGGACTGACGAAAACTTATATCTTCACCCCAACGAACGGGACTAACAGTTGCTTTATAAAGGTCTGGTTCAATTTCTTCTGTTTTTGAAACCAATTGAAAAGATTCAAGCACTTTGTTGAACCATTTGGGTAAATGTGAACATCTAATTTGAAGTTTTTTGAAATTGGTTTCTTTCATGAACGGAATAAGAATGTCCATGGAATTGAGTCCGTTATTTACACCTAGAATCGAAACCAAATCAATTTCATATTCAGCTTCTTGTTCACTCCCGATCAAAGAAGGACCAATAATTATCTTCTCCGGTTTTACCAGTGCTTTTTCTAACTCTGTTTTTATAAAATCGAGTAATTCCGGCAAAAACAGCCCGCTAAACTTCCAGATACCTATCCCTTTTTCCTGCAATAAAGCGTTTGGAAGCCCTTTGATATTTTCAATAACCAGTAAGCTGCAATCTTCAAATTCAGAAGCAAGCATGCTAATCTTTAATTGAACATCAGCCAGATCTTTTTGGTAACTCATATCAAAAGGAATTTGATTGATACATGTCCACTTCGAATTGTCGTTGGAGTAAATTTCAACGAAACCTGAACTGTAAAAGGGAAGTATCTTTCTGTATTCGGTTAAAAAAACTGCTATTTCCATTTGGGGATTGGTTAATTTTATTGTTTCGTGTTCCGCGTTCCGCGTTCTGCGTTCTGCGTTCTGTGTATCGCGTTTCTAAATCTATATTGGTTAATTGTTTGATTTGTTTATTAACTACAAACTACCAACTACTGACTATAAACTTCTTACTATAAACTATAAACTACAAACTACAAACTATAAACTATTTAAAAAACTTACCACTTGTTTCTGATGGTGTTATTTCAATCACTCCTGTGGCTTTTAGCATGGCAGCCGGATAGGATTTACCGGAATGTTGCGGCGTGTATTTTTTTACCACTTCGTCCAATACCTGTATTTTCAGAGCATCATCATTTATCAGTTTTGCAGTTCCCAAAATGATTATACTCTGGTAATCTGTGTTGGTTTCGCATGGAAGTTCGGGGTCGTGTATTAGTCCGTTCATTTTGAACACTTCAAAACCGATTTTCGGATTGGCCCTGATATAATCAATTTTCTGACCGGCACACAGTCCGTGTATATAAATTTTATCCTCAATCACCACATAATGTACGGGGGTGATATAAGGAAACCCTTCAGGCGTAACTGTTCCCAGATTTCCAACAGGTTGGCTTAAAAGCAATGCACTTATTTCCTCTACCGACAGAGGATGTTCTTTCATTCGTCCTTGCATAATATTGCTAATTTATAAGATATTTAATTTTAATTGGCAGCTTCCAACGGGAATTCCTTTTAAAGCAGCTACCCTATTCTGGTCGAACATTTTCTGTACTTCCACACACAACACCAGCGCATTTTCCATATCCTTTTCATCTGGGTTCGGATGACGGTATTCGTCAATAGAACAAATTCCAAAAATCCAGTCCATTGCTTTAATGCGTCTGTTTAATTCTTTGGGCACTTCGACCACTGTTTCAACCGTTTTCATCAACGTGATGTAATTATGATTGCGCGGATCTTCACCATACAGGTCGCAGAGTGCCACCAGATACCGCTCGAGCGCTACCGCTGCTATGTTGAAAACCAGGCTGGGGCGTTGTTCAATGACCTGAAATTGTAAAGCCCTGTGGTAATAGCCTTCAGCATCGGCATAGTTGAGAGCAAAAGACTCTTCGTCAATCATTTTCGATTCAAACTCAATCATACTATTTTCCTCCTTAATTTTTTCTTCGTTCACCGATACTCTTGTAGAAGTACCGGTGATCAAAGTTTTAAAAATATTTATTTAGTAAAACGCTGCTAAAAATAAGCAGCAATAAAAGTCCCCCATGGGGTATTTAGGGGGCTTTTTACCATACGTTCAGCACCCATTCCTTGTTGTGCTTGTATTCCATATCGATGAAAATGGCATTTGCCATTTCTTCTGCCAGCCAGATAGCTCCGGCATAACCTACAACCGGATGTCGGAAACCTCCGGCACGATCGTAAACAGGAAACCCAAGACGTACCATCGGTATATTGTTGTCGATAGCAACATAGCGGCCTTTAGAATGACCTAAAATAAGGTCTAATTCCAATCCTTCGTTTTTAATACGGTTTTCCAATTCCCAAAAATCGGCATTGGTAACTATTTCCATATCGAAGTTAACACCTTCCTTTAATGCGGTAATACGGGGATCGGTTTTGTAAGTAGTATTGTCATCTCCTAAAAGAATCAATACAGGTTCCATTTCCAGATCAATGCAATATTCTGCCAACCCAATTACTAAATCCGGATTACCATAGATAGCCACTTTTTTGCCTGTCAGAAACATGTGCGACACGTCAGCAATGGCGTCCAGTGCAATACCACGCTTACGGACCAATGATTCAGGAATAGCTTTCCCGGTCATCTTCTTCACATTGGCAAGGAATGTATCTGTGTTGCGGATACCAATGGGTGTTGGTCCAATGATAGCAGGAACATTAAACTCTTTTTCAAGATACTGAGCAGCTTTTGCACCTTCGTACTTGTTTAGGGCAATGGTCCCGATAGCATTTGCTGTACTCTGCAAATCTTCGATGGTTGTTTCCCCGTGCGAAACATGGTTACCATCGGGCATAATGGGAGAATCGAATGTTTCAATCTCAAACAATACTGTAGCTTCTACTTCCATGGCGGATAATAACGATTTTAGCTCAGTAACATCTGCCGGATTTACCCATCCCGTCAACAGGTTAATTTTCCCGTTCTTTTCAGCTTCTTTTTTAGCAAAGTGAGCCACAAAATCTTTCACCGCAAGGTCATATCCACTAATCATACTTCCTACAAAACTTGGTGTATGAATTGGAATCAGGTGTACTTCTCTATCTGGATATTTTGTTTTTAGAAGTCCTTCTTCCAGTTTAATAACCACTCCATCCACATCGTCACCGATAACCTCGGTAGAACATGTAGTGATGATAGGAATAATTTTCAAATCAGGATAGCGCATCAGCAATACATCTACCCCTTGTTCTACCCTGTGCAGGGCTCCAAATACTGCTGCATCTTCGTGTACAGATGTAGATGCCAACTCAAAACTTTCTTTGAAATGTTGAGAGAATATTAACCGCACAAACATGACACATCCCTGACCTCCATGAACAAGGCCTATACAATCTTTAACACCTATGCTTACAAATTGAGCTCCTGCGGGTTGACAGGTAAAAATCGGATTAATAACCCCGGTTCTATCTTTTGCTTTTAAATTACAACTCATGATTTTACTTTTTTCTTTAGTTAATAATTCTCAGAACAAAACCGGAAGAGGAATAAGAGAACATATCTGTTAACTAACAACAACAACTTTTACCCCCTATCCGGTCTTGCTTATCGGAAACAATTTTTTATTAATACTTTTCCTTTTTAAGTTCCTCATTCAATGAGGCGTGAACCATGGTGTGATCCAGTCTTTCCTTCAATAAATCCAGAATTTGAGCAATATCATCTTTCGAAGTTTCAGCAACCCATGCGAAATATCTTTTAAATGCTTCCTGCAAAGACATTGCTTCACTCCAATAATACCGGTCAGCTGTAGTATCATCATCTTTGGCATTCTCTCCACGAAGCAATTGCTTGGTTTTCGTTAAGATTCGCTCATTTTGAATTAATCTGTCCCATCCTCGTGAATTGTATTGCCATAAACAGTGCTTTGAGATGTACCATTCCAACTGAGCCATTTTTTCTTCGGCAACATTTTTATCCATAATTATATTTTTTAATTTATTCAGCATCAACTATTTTGCTTTTTCTCAGTGTCTCAATAGGTACAACTCTCCATTCTCCGGTTACAGGATCAGGGAATGTATACACATTGCTTTCTGCCTTTTTGCGCAATGCAGGTATTGGATCATATGCACCGGTGTATTGTCTCAATACTGTTGAATCTTTGATGTCATCGCTGAGGTTTACATCCGAGTACGATGCACTTGTAGCAAAACCTTTATCTGTAGGGATTTCGTCCTTGCTGATATCCAAATGAACCAACCGTTGAGCCGGAGAATAAACACAGTTGTAAATATCTTTTGCCAATCGTACCCAGCCTTCAAAACCTTTGTATGGACCATTGTGGTAACCATGTACATTTAGATAAGGAATGCGGATTTTTTTAGCCACTTCACCCGGGCGTTTACCTGTCATGATAAGATCAGGTTTTAACTCATACATAGCCTCCACAGTTTCCAACTCATTCGGATCGTCAATGGCTAATACTCCTGGTTCACAGCGCGAAACGCCTTTTTCCATATCACCCTGGTGACCGAATTTGGTGTAAACAGAGACTACATTAATACCCATTTCCTTATGCAGCATGTGCGACCAGTGCCAAAGCTTTGAACCACCCGGCCAAAGGCACATCCTTACACCCTGCAAACGGGCTGCGTACCAGTCAAGTTCAGGTTTCCAACGGGCATATTCAGCATCGATAATCTCCTGCGCTTTTTCTTCCAGTCCGAAGAAATGAGCTATTTTCATTAATGAATCAGATGTTGCTTCGAAACCAAAACCGTCGATGTCCATACGCGGGATTCCGTAGCGTACCCGAAGTTCATCACAGATATACTCTGCCGAACGCGCACATTCCAATACATTTAGCTGTGCTTTGTGCAGGCAGCGGAGGTCATCAAAACGACCATTACCTGTAAATGTTGCCAGGATTTGTATTCCCATACGGTGGAAATAATCTTTCATTATTTCCTGGTCACCCTGAATGTTGTATTCACCCACATAGTTGATAACGTGTTTGCTGTATATTTCCGGTTCAGCTGTACCAACCATTTGAGTTAACCAGGCAAGGTTGATTTTGTGGTGACCACCCGATTGGCTTGGTCCGGCAAATCCCGGAGAGTTAACTACAAATACTTTTTTGTCCGGCATTTCTTCCATTACTTCCTCTGCAAGTGCATTAATGTCATCCCCAATCAGTGCCGATGCACAGGTTTGGTAAAGTGACATGTTATTGATTTGAGGAAAGGCTTTAAATGCTTCTACAATATTCTTTTTCAACATTTTTTCAGCACCAAACACTACATTAGCTTCTTTCATATCCGAAGCAAATGTGTATTTTAACTGAAAGTTCCCGTCGTCGCTGATATAGCGTTTAGTTTGCCATGTGTCGTAAGTACAACCCACAGGGCCATGACTCAGGTGGATTACATCCTTCATCGGAGTTCCAATCACATGTTTTGCACCACAATAAGCGCAACCTCTTTCCGAAATTGTTCCCGGAATGGTATTCAGGTATCCCAAAGGCAGGGCATCGGTAAGATCTTCACCGGGTCCTTTATCGACTGCATGATGCAGACGTTCGGGGATACATTCACTGACTTTAAATTGATGATATGGCATGATAATAATTTTTAATGAATACTAACTACAAAGCGGCATATCCACTTTCATTTGTTCTGACTCTTATTGCATTGTCAGTCGGGCACACAAAGATTTTTCCATCACCTATAAATCCTGTTTTGTTTACTTTCACGAGGGCGTCAACTATTACTCCGACTTCCTCTTCTTTAGCTACAATGATAAGCATTCGTTTAGGTACAAATTTCATCCCTGTGATATTACCTTTGACTATTGCATCATTGCTTAATTCAATGCCGGCAAGTATCGGATTTAGTCCTCTTTGCTTACCTCGTCCGAATACAGGAATTGCTGTTACGGAAGAGATGTTGAGTTCGTCCAGTGTTTTCTTGGTAGCATTCATTTTGCTTGTGCGTATGAAGGCAATTATTTCTTTCATATCTTTTAGTTTTAGAGTTCTTTCGATCCGGTTCTAACTGTCAACGAACTATCTACAGGAGAGATGAATATTTTCCCATCACCTTCGCTACCTGTATACGCTTTGTATTGAATAACTTTCAGAACTTCATCCACCGATTTGTCTTCTACAACAATAATAATAAGCATCTTTGGCAATTCGTCGTAGTGCGCATTTCCTATAGTTAACCCTTTTTGTTTTCCCCTACCGAAAACAGGCATTTTTGTCAACGAATAAAATCCTGCATCAGCCAAACCTTCAGTCACATTGTCCGACATTTCTGGACGAACAATTGCTCTAATCATTTTCATATTGTTATGTTTTAGCCCCCTGTCCCCCAAAGGGGGAAATTTACGGGTAAGTTAATAATTATTTTAATAGTCAATTAGCACTTCTTAAAGTCCCCCTCTTACTCCCTCTCATCAAGGAGAGGGTTGGGGTGAGGACGGGATTTAGGGAGCTTTATTAGTCTACAAGACCATATTTTGTCACCATCAATTCCAGTTCCGGCATAGTCATTGGCTTTGGTACTACGAAATTGGTATTCTCAATAATCTTTCGTCCTAATTCGCTGTATTCGTGAGCCTGGTTGCTTTCAGGGTCAAATTCAATTACTGTCTTTTTGTTGAATTCTGCCTTTTGAACAATATTATCACGAGGTACAAAGTGAATCATTTTAGTGCCGATGGCTGAAGCAAATTCTTCAATAAACTCCCTTTCTTTGTCCACTTTACGTGAGTTACAAATCAAACCTCCTAAACGGACCCCACTTTGTTTGGCGTATTTCACCAACCCTTTGCAAATATTGTTGGCAGCATATACGGCCATCATTTCACCCGAAACAACAATGTAAACTTCCTGTGCTTTCCCATCCCGAATTGGCATGGCAAAACCACCGCAAACTACATCACCCAATACATCGTAGAACACATAATTCAACTCAGGAGTGTATGCTCCCTGCGCTTCCATTAAGTCGATGGCAGTGATGACACCTCGACCTGCACAACCTACACCCGGTTCAGGACCTCCCGATTCACAACAACGGATCCCACTAAATCCTGTTGAGACAACTTTGTCTACAGTTACTAATTCTGCACCATCGTCGCGCAACGTATCCATTATGGTTTTTTGATTCATACCACCCAGAATCATGCGGGTTGAGTCAGCTTTGGGATCACAACCATGGATAAAAACGTTTTGTCCATGTAAAGCAGCCATTGCTGCTGCGGTGTTTTGTTGGGTTGTTGATTTCCCGATTCCACCTTTTCCGTAAAAAGCAATCTTTTTCATCTTTTCTATATTTTAAATGAATAACTAATGTTTCAGTTTTTTTACTAACCTGACAACCCTTATTCATTTATCGTGCCATTAACATTATGGTAGTGTTATGGCTATATAATAATCAATATGTAACATTATGATTCTAAATGAAATAAAAAAGATAATATTTTATTCGTTTAGCATATATTTGGATATTGGATAGTAGCTCTTGTATTTTGCCGTTGTTCTTTTTTGAACATAACGGTACAGTTTAAATCTCAATTTGTTCATTTCTGTACATTTCAAATAAAGAATTAAAGGGATTCAGATGGTCTGAAATTGGCATTGGAAATTTCACATAAAGTGTATCTGCGAAGGATTAAAATCAGCATTTCTACCCAGCATTTAGATTTTTATCTGAAGGAATTATTCATTTGTATAAATAAAATGAACGGAAGGGGAAATGAAAATATAGAGAAGATAAGTCTGAATTAAGTACAAGAAATTATAATTCCTTCATTTACTATTCTAAAAGATCTAATTATTTCTACTTTGACAGATTAAAATAAAAAAAATGTGACAAGATTAACAAGATTAACAGGTTTCTTATTATTCAATAATCATTCAGACAACATAAACGTAATAGCTTTTTTGTATTATATCATTCCTTTAAGGCACAATTGACATGTTAATCATGTTAATCCTGTCTAAAAAATAGAATCTGTCAAAGTAGAATTATAAAGAAGAACTTAATCTGTTTCTTAACTGTTTTAATTTGTAAATCAAATTATTTTATTAATCATGAAAATTACGCACAATTCTATTTTAGCAGCACTTTTAGTTTCAATCGGATGTTCCTCCGGAGCATCTACTTCTTCACTCACGACAGTTCCATCGGTCGATTTAAAACGTTATTCCGGAACATGGTATGAATTAGCTTCCTATCCACAGTTTTTTGAAAGGGGATGTTCGAATGTAAAAGCTACATATACCCCCAAAGACGGATATATTGAAGTTTTCAACGAGTCAATAAAAAAGAATAAACCGAATTCGATAAAAGGGAAAGCTTTTGTGGTGGGTAACTCAGGGAATGCAA
>Ga0302288_1000934_pt1 | contig 20729 bp, 15 predicted proteins | sample III_Fen_N1_1_FD_194549 | JGI IMG/M metagenome (GOLD analysis project Ga0302288, IMG submission 194549) | Peat permafrost microbial communities from Stordalen Mire near Abisko, Sweden - III_Fen_N1_1 | ecosystem: Environmental > Terrestrial > Soil > Wetlands > Permafrost | place: Sweden: Abisko...
AAAGTCAGCGTGTGGTGGTAGGGGAAACCCTGCACTACAAGGCTCGCTGGGGTGTACTCACCATTGGCTCTGCCAGCACCCGCATAGATAAAACCCTCTACAATGTTGGTACGAATACCTGCTACAAAGTGGATATAAACGGACAAACCAACGGATTGGCCAAACTTTTCTACGTGAAGGATTCCTGGACAGCCTATATCGATACGGCCACCATCACCACCCATCAATCATACAGAAGCATATGCGAAGGCAGCTACGAGCTGGACGAGCAGATTCGCTTTGACCAGCCCAATAAAAAAGCCGAAGTAAAGGTTTACGACAAGAAAACAAAAACCTATGTGCTGAAAAAAATATACGATACACACGACAATGTACGCGATGTGATAGCAGGTGTGATGACCTTCCGACTGGTAGATTTATCCCGATACAGAAAAGGCGATACCTTCACTGTCAACGGATTTTACGAAGACGAAGGCTACAAAATAGACATCACTTACATGGGCGAAGAAATTATCAAAACCAAACTCGGCAACATGCGTTGCTACAAGGTGAAACCCTCCATCCCGAAAAATAATATATTCGATGGTAAAGATGCCATCAGCATGTGGCTCTCGGCCGACATTGCACAGGTTATCATGCGTATCAAAGCGCGGCTGTTTATTGGCAGCATCACCATTGAGCTACAGGACTGAGTCCGTGGATGCCCATTTGTAATCAGACACTCCCCACCATTTTATACGATTATCCTACCCGTTTCACATTCCCTGTATTATCACAGTGTGAAGATAGAATTCTGCTGCAAATAGAATATTTTTTATCTGAAAATTTTGTAAGTTCAAAAACAATTTATTAACTTTACGCCGTTGTTTTTTGAAGATAACTGTTTGATTACTTAGTATCACCGATTGTTTGCATCGATCGTTTCACACGCATGATTCGTTATGCCAAAAAGAATTAGTACATACCTTAACCTCTACATTCCCCGTTTGCTTACGCATAAATATGGGAGAGCTTATATTGTGGGAGTGTGCACGTACATAGTACTGTCGCTTAGCTTTCATCACCCTTTCGGCGGGTATATATCCGACAGGTCACAACATTATTACATCCTGAGTTGCTTCGGAAGTATTTTTGCTCTGGTTTTCCTGTTGTTCTACATCGTTTTGCCACGCGTATTCAAACAATATTTCGATAACTCCGGCTGGAACCTCACGAAAGAGTTGAGCGTGTTGCTACTATTTTATGCTGTATGCAGCATTGCCAACTGGCTCTGCGTTTCGTACGCCTTATCGCCGCCATCCGACCTCATCACTCGCCTGATATGCATATTGTTATTTAGCTTCACCTTCAATTTAGTACCGGTAATCGTAATTATACTTATACAGGCTATCGTGTATCTGGTGGAAAAATACGAAATAATCCGGCAGCATCCAACGGCTGAACCAATCACGGTCTTCAGGTGTGCCAACGGAAAAGAAATTTTGCTCACCGACATTCTGTTTTTCTATCAGTCGGGAAACTATCAGTATATTCACTACGTATCCGAAGCCAATATTGTGGAAGAAAAAGAAAGGCGAAGCATGAAAACGCTGCTCGAAATGATGGCTGCCTACCCACAGTTTAAATCTTGCCACGCTTCTTACCTGATTAATACCGATAAAATAGAATGCAGCGTGACCGAATGTGGCGAAAAGAAACTGAAACTCATCGGGTACAACAAAAAACTCAACGTATCCTATAAACACAGGCACGACTTTGACCAATATCTGCTTAATAATCGGAAGTGAATTAAACTGATAGATCCTATTTTACAGTAGAGTTTATAGATTTATGCGTACTTGACTGTGACTGACCTTGTCCGGTGAGCCGAACATTCATTCAAAACAATACTACTCCCCCCGGCAAGCATACAAAACTCTTGCGAAGCCATAAATTTAACCCTCAAACTTCACGCATTTCCGCTAAACATCACACGCAGAATTTAATTATCCCAAAATCTCTTCCAATTTTCACAGCTCCATTAAGGTTTCCAAAACTGCATCTATATTTGAAGCGTCTTTCGGAGGAGAGAACGGAAAGAAAATGGAAAATGATGAATGGAAAGTTGAAAATAAAGAATGGGAAATGAAAAAATATCCATGATCCACTATCAATTATCAAATCTGCCAAACAAAAGAATACGTCTGACGAACGAAAGAACGACATGTGATGTAGAGTAGAACACGTCTGCCAAGCGAAAGAACGCATCTGTCAAACAAAAGAACACATCTGCCAAACGAAAGAACACGTCTGACGAACGAAAGAATGACACGTGATGTAGAGTAGAGAGCATCTGTCAAGCGAAAGAACGCGTCTGACGAACGAAAGAAAGGGATGGTTTGCAGAACCTCAAACCCCTAAAGGGGCTTTAAGAGTGGTATCCGGGACAAAGCTCAATAACTACCGAAAAGAAACGCACCTATTCAATGTCCCCTCAACGAAGGGGACGAGCGAAGCGGAGGGGTTGAGTTCAAAAATACTCGTAACTAATATCCCGTAACTAAATACTAACAATTAAAAAACAAAAAACTATGACTTCAAAACAAAGCAGCATTTATTCAATGCTAAGACGTATCGTTGCATTTCTGAGAAAAGAATCGAGTGCATTATCTGTATTTCCTGTGCTGAATACATTGCAGCCCGAATTGGAACGCAATCTCGACGAAATTGATCTGCTTAAAGAGCAGCAAGCCACCGACATTAAGGGATTGAGCAAACAAAAAGATGCCTTGCGCAAAACAGCTACACAAAAGGTTATCGAGGTTTGTAAAGCATTGCAGTTGTATGCCCAAATGTCCGACAATATTGTGTTGGCCAACGAGGTAGCCTATACCGAAACCGACTTCCGTAAAGCGTCTGACAACGAAGTGGACACCTACCTGTCGGTTATTTATTCGGCAGGGCTGCGCCATCAGGGCGAATTACAACAGTATGGCGTAACACCCAATAAACTACCCGAACTGAAAACATCCATCGATGCCTTCAAAGCAGCTATCGGTACCCCAAAGGGCGGAACCATTGGACGAAAACAAATTACCGACAGAATGGGAACTCTTTTTGCAGACGAAATGGAGATTATCAATAAAATAGACTTATTAATCGATACCATGAAATTCAACAATCCTACCCTGTATGCCGAGTATCAGGACAACCGCAAGATCCTCTATTTTGGTTCTTCGCTGATGGTCAACAGTGCCATTACCGATGCCGAAACAGGACTCGGACTACCGGGTGTAGTGATGACGTTTATACTGGATGGCGTAACCGTACTCGAAAAAACTACCGGCGACAATGGCGGAACAAATATCAAATCCATCAACCCCGGAGTGTACACCGTGCAACTATCCAAACCTGCATACATCAGTCAGACTCTCACCATCAGCATTCCGGGCGACGATCTGATAACCATTACAGCCGCCATGACCAAAGAAAACGGAACCAAAGAAAAATAAACAGCAACTGCCGACATCATAACCTGCAACAAAAAGAGAGTTGAAATGTATTCGACTCTTTTTTTTGATATTTCGTCGTTTCGACTACGCTCAACGACCAATGGTTCTTGAGCGAAGTCGAAAGAAAAGAAATACCCCGAAGAAACAAAACAATTTATTCAGAAACTGAAAAATAATTATCTAAATAGTTTGTAGTTAAAAAATGTTTTGTAAATTTGGGGCTGAAAAAAACAAAGGATGTAGTTTATTTGAATTTGAACTATAAATAAGAGTATGGACAAAAAAAGCTTATCTGAACGCGATATATGTACAAAGTATATCACACCAGCAATTGAAAAGACTGGTTGGCATAAGCATATGCAGTTACTTGAAGAAGTAAGTTTTACCAATGGTAATATATGTCCATGGAAAACTAACCACCAGAGGAGAAAGAAAGCGAGCTTATCTGTACCAGCAAAATGAAATGCTGCAACAGGTGCTGAGGAAAACGCTGGAAGGTGAGAACAACAATATTAAACTAATACAAAATGGATAAAATTCAAAATTCAATTTTAGAACCGCTATTAAATGACATTTCTGATGCCATTGATTTATATTCATTTGCATCATCAAACGATCTTGTTAGATACCTAACTAAAATAAAAGCGTTAGAAGTGTTTAATTCTGTTTAGAAACAACTTGACTATGATAATAGGGTAGTATATGCAGGTGTTGACAGACATTTAAAAAAGGATGCATTCTTAATTTTGATCGACAATATTTATTCTAGTAATAAGATAGAGTTGTTTTATCAAGCATTGCTTGAAATTTTTGAAGTTTACGAAGAATGGTCTGGGAAAAAAGTTTTCATTAAGAATATTTTAAAAGATCTGGAACTATTACCTCAGTTTGAGAATTTTAAAAATGAATTCGTGGCTATTGGCATACTTGAAAAAACTACAATAAAACAACCTCAACCCATGAAAGAAGTTCAATCTCAGAATAAGATTAAATCCGATAACAAAAAGATTTTTATCGTACATGGACATGATAATGAAATGAAAGAAACAGTTGCCAGAGTACTTCAAAACCTAGATCTTATTCCAATAATCTTAAATGAGCTACCAAATCGTAGTATGACTGTCATTGAAAAATTTGAAAAACACTCAGAGGAAGTTGGATATGCTGTTGTTCTTTTATCCCCTGATGATTTAGGAAATGTAAAATCAAAAAAAGATGAACTGAATTTTCGAGCAAGACAAAATGTGATTTTTGAATTAGGATACTTTATTGCTAAACTAGGTAGATCAAGAGTATGTGCTTTACACAAAGATGAAGTTGAGATTCTGTCAGATGTCAGCGGAGTTCTATATACGAAATTTGAGGGAAAAGGATGGAAATTAGAACTAGCCGATGAATTAATAGCAGCTGGTTATAAAGTAGATAAAAATAAATTATAACACTTCATCCTAGAAAACAAGTCCTAGTGAGCAAAATAGACTAGCTTATGTGCACCTGCGACGAAGAGGAAGCCATAATCCACGCCAGCCAACTTCAAAATGAAATGCTGCGAGAGGCTTTAGAGAAGTGAGATAAATATAATTTTAAAAGTACAAATGGTACAATAGATTTATAAATGGAAAATACTTTATTTTTTGGGAATGGGCTTAATCGTATAGGTAATAAAGACCATAGTTGGAGTGAGATACTTGAAAGTCTTAAAATTGGGAGTGGGTTTGAAAATGCCAATATGCCAAACACATTGATTTACGAAAGGATATTGTCACAATCTACAGAACATATATCTTTATCAGAACGAAGTAGTGTCAAAGAAGATATTGCTCAGAAAATGAAAGATTTAAAGCCAAACGATTTGTATAATAATATCACAAATTTGAATTTTTCTAACTTCATTACCACTAATTATGATGATACACTAATAAAATCATTAAGTGATCAATTTGTAGTTGAAGATAAAAGTAATGAAAAACTATATAGTATTAGACGTCATAAAGTACTTAAAAAAAATAATAAACAAGAATTTAAATTTTGGCAAATACATGGATATGTAAATCGTCCAAGTACAATAATGCTTGGGTATAATCATTATTGTGGTTCGATTGGCAAAATCGATTCTTATCTAAAAGGGACATATAAAGGTTCAAGTAACAAAAAGATTGATGATAAGATTTCTAATTCTGCTTATGATAATATTTCTTGGATTGAATTATTCTTCAATTCCAATATATTTATAATAGGTTTCTCGTTAGATTATAGTGAAATAGACATTTGGTGGATATTAAATAAGAGAGAAAGGCTAATAAGAGAAAGCAAACTAAGAATTGTCAACAAAATATATTACTACGACAAAAAAATACAATTTGATCCAAAAAAATCATCCACAGAAGAAGTCAATCTTAAAATTAAAAATGAATTAACAAAAAGAGAACTCCTCAAATCATTTCATGTTGAAGTCATTGAAATTGACTTTAATGGCAATTACGAGAATCTGTATTTAAAGATTCTCAGTGATATTCAACAAAAAATGTAATGGATCGTAAATTTATTTAGCGCATGAATATACCAATACTTAAATCCCATCAATTAGCATCCTATTCTGAATTTATCCAATTCTGGTCTACCTACTATGACTATACATTAGAAGAATTGTATAATACAAGAATCGGGTTGCAACAATTTACGCAAACTGATATCGAAAAGCTCTTTGAGTGGAAAAATGGGATGGAGCTAAGTGAGCGTAAGAAAAAATCATTGAAAGATAATGTGTTGGATAAACTTGATTTGATAAACACGTATAAGCAACAGGAAAAATTTGATATCGATGAGTTTAAAGAAGCATTCAAGTCCATGTCGGCAGTATGGAAAATTTTCTTATTGCATCTGATCAAGCCGGATTATTACCCCATTTATGATCAACATATTCACAGGGCATATCTGTATATACATCAGCAGGATTATACTCAACTAAAGAATACTATATCAAACAAATCCAAAGAGGACTTTTACTTTGCAAACTATCTGAACTTTGTTCACAGCATAGACGGCTCTAGTCTAAAACAGATTGATGAAGCATTGTTCTCATTTGGCAGGTTTCTAAATGTGAGTTATGGGAAGATAGTGAAATAAAAATATCAGAAGCTAATAAATATGCACAACATAACTCTTGTTAGTACTCTACACTCAGAATTAGGCAAATGCAATGCTGATGAATTGTACAAAATTATTGAAAATATAAACCCGGATGTGGTTTTTGAAGAACTCACACCTTATTTATACGATATGGTTTACAACAAAAATATTGTTGATGAAACAGCTCCTTTAGAAATTAAATGCATCAGGAACTACAAACAACAGCATAACATTAAAAATATTCCTGTGGATATTGAGGTGAAGTCTACATTTTCTAATGAAATCAAAGTTGTGTTTGCCTTGTTTGAAAAATACGATACTTACAACGAAATAGAAATTGAACTAAAGAAAAAGATAGAACAAGAAGAGTTTGAATTTTTAAATAGTGATGAATATTCTGATTTAGTTGAAAAACAGCGATCTATTGAACAAAAGATACTTGAAGAGATAAACAATGACCAACTTAATAGGATTTACAAAACTTTCTTTGAAGACCAGGATTATCGGGAGAATTTCATACTGAATACTATTTACGCATATAGCAAAGAAAACAATTATGACCAGGCAGTTTTTCTTATTGGCTCAGGGCATCGCAGGTCTATCATACAAAAAGTAGCAGAATATCAACTTAATGAAACAAAAAAATTGAACTGGAGTTTTTACGGTACAGTCTAGCATTATCTTCGCGTACTAGTTGGTTGACGATGAATAAAACCGAACTGAACGAATTGTTTTATGACCCCATGGTATTTATGAAAAACAATTTGGGAAGCAGTGCAGCAGACAGATCAAAAAACTCTGGTAATCCGTAACTGATAGAAACCCTTCCCCCTGCGGGTACTTCCCTTAAAAAGGGAAGATCATCCGGGTGCGTGGGTGTGTGGATTTTGAAATAGGGCTTATATAAGTTTGTGGATATAGCTTCTGATGATTAATTATAAAAACCCTGCACCGGGTAATTGTCCCCTTGCTAAAGGGGACGAGCGCAGCGGAGGAGTTTGATAATTCTTGTAATTTGTAACTGATTAATGATAACTGATACAAACCCTTCCCCCGATAAATCGGGTACTTCCCTTACAAAAGGGAAGATTATCCGGGTGCGTGGGTTTGTGGATTTTGAAATAGGGCTTATATAAGTTTGTGGATATGGCTTCTGATGATTAATTACAAAAACCCTGCACCGGGTAATTGTCCCCTCGCCAAAGGGGACGAGCGAAGCGGAGGGGTTTGAACTCTTGTAACCCGTAACTGATTACTGGTAACTGATAACTGATAACTGAAAACTGAAAAGATGTTTAGCAAAAAAAGAATCCTGATAATAATATGTGCAGTTATTGCACTTGCATTCCTGTTGAGGCACTTTGTCTTTCCCCCAAAAGATATAGTGCCCCGGCAGGATCAGGATTTCTGTGCATCGATACATGTAAACGATACTGCTAAGTTGACCAACGAGCTGAGAGCGATAGCGGACAGTATGCGTAACAAAACGGGAGTATATGTGCTGGAAGATGGCGGAGGATCGTTGGTAACACGTGCCTGGCTGTGCGAACACGCCGAAAAATCCATCGATATACAGTATTTTATCTTCTCTACGGACAACGTGGGACTTATTGCCTGCGATTATCTGGTAAGGGCAGCCGACCGGGGTGTGAAAGTGCGCATCATAGTGGACGACCTGATGGTGGATGCCGGCATTCACGAAATACTGACAATGGATTCGCATAAAAACATCTCGATAAAAATATACAATCCCGGACAGAACCTGGGGAAAAACATATTTCAGAAACTGGGTAAGCTGGCAACGCATTACCGGAGTTTCAACCAGCGTATGCATAATAAAATACTGGCAGTGGATGGGAAAGTGGTGATTACAGGGGGGCGCAACATTGCCGACGAGTATTTTGACTACGACCATGAGTATAACTTCAGAGACCGTGATGTATTGCTGCTGGGCAAGGTAGTGCCACAGGTGACGAGTTCCTTCGAAACATTCTGGAACAGCTCCACCGCCGTGCCCGTAAGCAAACTGATACAGGAAAAGAATAATAATTTCGCGGATAATAACCGTTTTGACCGCCTGCATCAGTATGCCTGCAACCCCGATAACTTCTGGCCACAGCTCCGAAAAGAAATAGTGGAACTGCCGCGCGTATTTCACCGCATCACCGAATCGGGGCAATTGCTGTGGACGGACAGTGTTTCGTTTATATCCGATCATCCCGGAAAGAACGACGGACGGCAGGGGATGCGCGGAGGCGGCATAACTACCTCGGCACTGGCGGAGCTAGTGAAGCGCGCGAAACATACAGTGGATATACAAAGTCCCTACCTGATTACCACCACTGAAGCCCTGGAGCTCATGAAACAAACCATAGCCCGTGGAGTGAAAATAAAAATACTAACCAACAGCCTGGGTTCAACCGACAATCCGGAAGCATTTGCAGGCTACCAGAAAAACCGCAGGGCACTACTCGAAGCAGGTGTGGAGATTTATGAGTTCAGACCCGATGCTGCCGAAAGAGTAAAGATTGCCACCGGAGCTCTGCAGAAAAAGCTAAACTACGTACCCGTATTCGGGCTACATGCTAAAACCATGGTGATAGACGGCAACGTAACCGCCATAGGTACCTTCAACCTGGATCCGCGTAGTGCCAATCTGAATACAGAATGTTTTGCAATGATATATTCAAAACAGATAGCAAAGGGCGTGTTACAGGGGATGCATGAGGAATATAAACCCGAAAACTCCTGGTGTATATCGCGGTCGTTTAACCCCGACTCAAAAGCAAATCGGATAAAACGAATAAATACCTTTACCAGAAAAATCATTCCCCGAAATGTATTATAAACAGGAACCAGAGCTAAACAACCAATTAACTAATCGACCAACTTCCCCGGAGGAGATATGTAACCTGAATTAATGAGATATTTTGTATTTATCGTGATGTTGTTTGTTGTAATGGGTTGCCGACAAGAACCCACACTTACGTTTGTGTTTGTTGGCGATTTGATGCCCGACCGGGGAATCAGAAAGGTTATTGAGCAAAAAGGAATAGATGCATTATTTGAGAGGCTGCCTTATAATCTGAATACTGTGGATTACACAGTAGCCAATCTTGAATGTGCTGTGTGTGATACAACTTTAAACAAAGAAAATAAAAGATATACTTTTCGGGCAAATCCTGAATGGTTGCAAGGTTTTCGCAGAAATGGAATCAATATCGTTTCTTTAGCCAATAATCATAGTGGCGATTATGGTGAAAATGGATTTTTACAGACCCTGTACCATGTCCGGAAGTCAGCTATGTATGCAGTTGGTGGCAGCGCTCAAAAGTCGTTATCGGGAGCACCTCTTATCGTATTCCGGGGAAAAATAAGAGTGGCATTGTTCTCGTCGGATTTATTGAAGTCAGGCAACCCTTATATGTGTCATGCTTCGGTGGCAGCGTTGAAAAAACGGGTCAATACATTTAAAGCGGGTAATCCGGATACACAGATTATAGTATTGCTGCACTGGGGTGTAGAAGGAAAGTTGAAACCGGAAAGCAAACAGATACAGGAGGCACACAGCCTGATAGATGCTGGAGCAGATGTGCTGATAGGAACACATCCGCATGTGGTTCAACCAATGGAACAATATAAAAAGGGATTGATATTTTATAGCTTGGGAAATTTTGTTTTTGATAACCGGCATACGCCCGAAAACACAGGTATGATGGTGCGTTTAAAAATAGGAGCAGAGGGGATAACCGCTATGGATACAACGACGTATAAAGTGTACACCGGATATGGTAGCAGGTAAATACAGTAGGGGAAATAGGATAGTTTTGCTAATGTTATGGGTCTGCCTGACTAATTGCACAGGAGGTTTTCCCGATGTAAAAGAAGTCAGGATATCGGATGCTGCTTTTAAAGGAACAGTCACATTCCGCTGGATAGATAAAAACGGGTGGTACACGGTAAATCTGTACGACTCAGTATCAGGAGGCACAGACAGGATTATTATACCTTTTGAGATATACGATGTTCAGACAGGCGATATAAACCACGATGGACGCACCGATATATGCGTAGGAATAATAAAGCCCACCCCTTTTGATCCGGTGCTACGAAAACGGTTGTTTATTTTTCAGATTGACGGACATTACCTTAAACCCTTGTGGTTGGGTTCGCGCTTGGCATATTCGTTTGAGCAATTCGATGTAAATGAAACCTCCACGGGTTGTGTGGTTCGTACGTTGGAAAAAAGAGCAGGTGGAAAATGGTCGGTGAGCGAATATCGCTGGCAGAATTTCGGATTGGCTTTTGTACGTCACGTTGCCTGTTCTGTAAGCTTTAGCGAAGCAAAAGAATTATTAAAAATAAACCAGAAATCAATACTAACCCAATAAAATAAATAAACGCATGAGAAAAACTTGTTTTGCGTTCATATTACTTGCAGTGCTGCTTACCGGATGCAAAAAAGAGAAAAAACCGGCTAACATTCATTATAAACTAAACCAGCAACTTATGCGCTGGGCTTCTTACGACGAAGGATACCCTGTTACCGAAGATAAGGTTGACTCTTTGGCTCCCTACCAATCGAAAGATTATCTGGATTACTATAAGGATTTTTATAAAAACAAAAGATCTCCCTTACCATTTCAGTATGATATGGATTTATCGGGAAAGACTTTCAATGAATTGCGATCATTGCGAGCCGAAATTCTGGCACGTCACGGATTCTTGTTTATGGATTATGTACTAAGAGCTCATTTTAATACTACCGATTGGTATCAACCCATTTTTTGGTACAATAATTTTAAAATAAAACTGAGTCAGCAGGAAAAACAATTTATAGCGCGGGTATTGGTTCGTGAAAAAGAATTGTACAGGCAGAATTATATTGAAGAAGATGGACTGTTGAAAGCAAATCTGCAAAACGTAGTAAACTGGAATCAGTTTGAAAAAATTCCCGACCTGATGCGTAATCATCTGAAACAGGATGGTTTTGTCATTAATAAGGGCAATTATGAACAATTGTTTTACGTATATGATGAGAATTACTACTCTTATACGCCAAGCTTTGTTACTACCGATTTGTTTTTGCAGGTAATGCATATGCATCTGAGCAAAGAGATGCAAGCGCTGGAAGAAGCAAAAATGTATCCGTTGTTGCAGAGTTTACTAACCGATCAGATGAATGCATCCCGTAAAATATCGGTATCAGGAAGTAGCGCCCACCTGAAAAACGCAGCTCAGTGGAGTCAGACTTATTATGCTGTGGCATTGTCTTTACTCACCGGTACAAAACAAACTGTTTCAGCTTCGTATCAGTCGGCATACAACTATGAACTGGAGTGTACTTCCAATGCATCCGGACACGCTTCAACCTATCTGGGCGATTCGTTGATGGATTACACGCAGTTTCTACCCCGAGCTAATTATACACGAACCGATAGCCTTAAAAGATATTTTCGTTGTATGAAGTGGTTAAACTCAGCCTCGGTATATATCGATAAAGACGATGGACTGGCACGTGCGGTAGTTATGGCTGCAACGCTAATGAATCAGCAGGCAGGCAAGCAGAAATATAAAGCGCTTTCGGGCATTATCGGATTTCTGGCAGGCGAAGAAAACAACCTTTCATTTGCACATCTGATGCAGGTATTGCAGAGCTCCGGTTCTAAAGATATTGAAACCTTACTCTTGCCCGAAAATTTGTCGGATATACGTAAGGCTTTACTTGCAGTCGACCCCCGAAAGTATTCGCCTAAAGCTGCCGACGAGGATACAAGAAAGTTTTTAGCACGTAAACGACTGTATTTTACTGCCGGACGCTACACATTCGACAGCGAAATAATGCAATGTCTGGTACATGTAACCAAACCGCAACCCAAACGAAAGTTTCCCAAAGCGCTTGATGTATTTGCAGCAATGGGTGATAAGCAAGCCGAAGATATCTTACTCAATGGCTACAAAGAGTCATCAGCATGGCCGCAATATACAGATTCACTCCGTTGGTTGCAGAATAAGTTTCGTTACTTTGGCAACTGGAACGACAATGTTTACAACAAAACAATGCATACTGTACTGTCATTAAAAGAAAAAGATCCAATGGCTCCCTGGTTTATGAAAACCAAAGCCTGGGAAAAAAAGAGTCTCAATACTATGTTAGCTTCGTGGACAGGTTTGCGTCACGATATGTTGTTGTATGTAGAACAACCCAGTGGTGCTGAAATGGGTGACGGAGAAGAAATTCCACCTCCGCAAAAGGTTGCCTATGTAGAACCACAGGTAGAATTCTGGGCTAAATGCGTAGAACTCTTGCAGCTAAATGCAAAAATGTTGTCATCTTATGATTTAATGACAGATAAACTGGCTCAAAGAAATAAATTACTGATAAATATGGCTGGCTTTCTGAAGAAAATGAGTGAAAAAGAATTGAATGGAAAATACCTAACCAACAATGAACTTGATGATTTGGCGCAAATAGGAGGTGCAATAGAAAACCTGACGCTGAACATAATAGAATCAAACGAAGGACAAATTTCTCAGGTTACCACTCCGGATAAATGCATGGCAATAGCAGCTGATGTTTATTCTTACACCGATCCGATTAAAGGTGGTCAGGCTTTAGAAGAATGCGTTGGACTGGGAGACGAAATTTATGTGATAGCTGAAATCAATGGTTTATTGTATCTGACGCGTGGAGCAGTATTTAGTCATCATGAATTCATACAACCGATTAGCTCCCGACTTACTGACGAAGGTTGGCAGGAAATACTGAAGAATAAACAAGAACCTAAGCCCGCTTTTTGGATGAATGACATTAAAATCAATACTCCTAAGTTAAAGACAGCACCGAACTTCAATTTGTATTAGTTCTATATTTGATGCTAGGAGCAAAGGTTAGAAGATGATATTTAAAATTATAAAAAACCTTCCCTCTACGGGTACTTAGCTTTGTAGGTTTTGAAATAGGGCTTGAACAAGATTGTAAATATGTCATCTGATAATTAATTAGAAAAACCCCGCACTCTGTAATTGTCCACTTGCCAAAAGGGACGAGCGCAGCGGAGGGGTTCAAAACCAATTAACCAATCAACTAAATAACTAATCAACAAAAAATCAGTATGAAAAAAGCAGTATTATTATTTTTTGTAGTATTCAGTGCTTCGCTTTATGCTCAGGAAGTCGGCATCAAGTTCAGTAAAGACAGTTTGTTGTCTGACGCATTGGCACGATCTAAAAAAGAAGGTAAACTGGTGTTTATCGATTGCTACACAACCTGGTGTGGCCCTTGTAAATTCCTGGCCAAAGAGATTTTTCCTCAAAAGGAAGTAGGTGATTTCTACAACAGTCACTTTATCAATCTTACGTTTGATATGGAAAAAGGTGAAGGACTAAAGATTCGGGAAAAATACGGTGTTCAGGCTTTTCCTACCTTGTTGTTTTTAAATGCCGAAGGCGAAAGGGTGCATATGGGACTAGGTTCTATGCCCGCTTTTGCATTTATTGATTTGGGTAAAGCAGCACTGGATGATACACGAAACTTGCGTGGTATTACTGCTAAAATGAAAGCGGGAGATAAAAGCATTCAGACATTATTGCTTTATCTCAAAGCCAATCATTATACCCCGGATGCTAATGCATTGGTAACGGAGTACTTTAAAACAGCCAGCGATGAGGAAAAGTTATCTATAGAAGCTTGGGACCTTTTTGTGAATTTCATCAACGATATTGACCACGAACAGTTCCAGTATTTTCTGAAACATCGCTCAGCTTACGAGCAGAGATTCGATAAAAAGAAAGTGGATAGCAAAATAACTAATGGATTTGCTTACTACCAGCAAAAATACAAAGATAATCCGGCCAAAGTGGAATCACTAAAATCAATTGATCCGGCGCTGTATGAGAAGTTTTTGGTGATGAACGATTTTATGTTTGCCTCTAATGAACTGGCAACCAGCAAAAATGACAAAACAAAATGGAACAATTATATTGCTAAAGCAAAATTAGCAGTTCCATTGGACGATTCAGAACCAATGAGTATAAATAATATCTGCTGGAATATTTACGAAAACTACCTTAAATATAATGATATAGAAGCACTGAAACTGGCTAAAGAATGGGAGGAAAAAGCGCACAATGCGTTACCGAATAATCATCCGATAAATGATACCTATGCACATATCTTATTCGATCTGGGTTTTGTGAAAGAAGTTATTGAGCATGAAGAACTGGCCATAAAAGTAGCCACCGAAGAAAAGAGTGACAAGGATTTAAAGTTTTACAATGATGAAATAGAGCGATTCAGAAAAGCGAAATAAGCCTGAACAATTGACAATTGACATGAGATAGTATATGAATAAAAGGACAACCGGATTTCTACTTCTTACCTTCTGTTTGCTAACACAGCTTGCCGCCCAACCCAGCGACAGCACACTGAATAAGCTGACGCGATACGTACGTATTATCAATCATTTCTCGCGCAACCTGCCGCAGGAAAAAGTCTATGTGCACATGGACAACACTTGCTATTATCAGGGCGATGATATCTGGTTCAGTTGCTATCTGGTGAGTTCGGGTCAGCATCAGGCCGGTCAATTAAGCAAAACCATGTATGTGGAACTGCTTAACCCGGGAGGAGAAGTGGTGGAAACGCAAATACTGAAGGTGGAGAACAGTCGGTGTCATGGCAATTTCTCGCTCAATAAGTTGCCGTTCTATTCGGGTTACTATGAAGTACGGGCTTACACCAAATACATGCTCAACTTTGGCGAAGAAGTTATCTTTTCCCGCACCTTCCCAGTGTACGACAAACCCAAGAAACAGGGAGACTATGCAGAGAAAAGCCTGTTGGAATACGGACGGGGAAAATACCCGCTGTTCCGCCCCAAACCTGTGAAAGAAAAAAAGGTCACTCTCAAATTCTATCCCGAAGGAGGTCATCTGGTTCAGGGTCTTAGCTCGCGCATAGCTTTCGAAGCCACGGATGCGTATGGTAATCCGATTGATATCAGAGGAGAAATAATCGGCGAAAACAAAGAAAGCTTAGTTGGATTCAAAACCCTGCACGATGGGCGTGGAGTATTCACGTATACTCCTGCTAACAACGTACAATCCGACGATAAAGCGCCTAAAATTTCAGTGAGCTATCAAAACAAAACTTATCAGTTCGATTTACCGACAGTGCAGCCCGCAGGCGTGGTGCTGAGTGTGGATAACCTGGTCTCGTCCGACAGCATAGGTATACGGGTACAATCTCACGGCAGCAAAGCAGGTGAATTGTATGGATTGGTACTGATGAGTGGCAGCACACTGCAAAAGCATCTGATGATAGATTTATCGGCAGGTAAACCCATAAGTTTCAATATTGACAAAACAAACCTGCCTGCCGGAGTGTCCAGAATTGTACTCTTTAATTCTGCAGGACAGAGTGTAGCCGACCGCTTGCTGTTTGTTACACAGAATGAAAAACTGACCATTGCACAGAAAGCGGACAAAGCAACGTACGATCCGCTCGAACAGGTCAATATGCAGTTTGCCATAACCGAACAGGATACGATTCCGGTAGAGACCACTTTCTCAGTATCCATACGCGACAAACAAAACGATGTAAAACCCGATCAGGACATACAGTCCAACCTGCTGCTTATGTCGGAGATAAGAGGCTATGTGCACAATCCAGATTATTACTTTGAATCAACGGACTCTATTCACCGACAAGCACTCGACCAGTTACTCATGGTACAGGGCTGGCATCGCTTCAACTGGGACTGGGTGAGTGGCAAGAAAAGCTTTGAGCTGAAGCATCGACCCGAGAAAGCCATTGAAGTCAACGGACAGGTGGTATCGTTTGTCAAATCCGTACCTAAGCCCAAAGTAAATGTATCAACACTCATTACCCAGAAGAATGACAGCGGCAAGGTAGTACGAAGCTTTATGGAAAACTTTGTAACCGACAGTCTGGGTCGTTTTCGTTTTGCAGCCGATGTGGAAGGCCGATGGGATATGGTGTTTGCAGTAAAGGAAAAGGGCAAAACCAAAGATTATCGCACGGTGCTCGACAAGCTGTTTAGCCCTGAGCCCAAGCGCTATCGTTACAGCGATTTATTTGCAAATATACCCACTCCCGAAGAAACAAGCCCCGCTGCAAAAGATTCATTGATTCGTATAGTAAATGATTCGGTGACAAAAACAATCCCGAAAATAAATTACGATTCAATTGCCAGAAAAGGAATACAGGGTAAAGTACATAACCTGAAAGAAGTGGTGGTCAAAGCCAAACGAAACAGCAAAGAGAAAGAGATTCTCGAAGCCAGACAAAAATCTCTTGTGGAATACGATGTGTATGCCGAGCAAGATAAGGTGAGAGACAAAGGTGGAGTAGGGGAACAATACCTGAACGATTTTTTAATGAAAAAAAATAAAGAATTTTATTTATCAACGGGTTATGATTCTATCGGAAATACATTGATGTATAAAAATCGGGAAGTATTATTTGTCCTTGATTATAAAATTACAACATTTGAAGAAAATCGGAAAATTCCCAATTATATTAGGGCAGATTATATTAAATCTATATATGTAAGTGAAAGCATATCTGCGATAATTGATTACACTGATAGAAATGAAATTGATCCTCTGTCTGTAACTAAGAAATTTACCTGTGTCGTTTTTATAGAAGTTATTCCAGGTTGGAAAATACCTACCGAAGCCGGCAAAGGTGTACGCAAAACCTGGATGGACGGTTACAGTAAGGTAAAGGAATTCTACAGTCCGAATTACAGCACACTTCCTCCTGAGGCAGATTACCGCCGTACCTTGTACTGGAATCCTTCGGTCAAAACAGATAAAGAAGGTAAAGCCCTGATACAGTTTTATAATAACAGCACTTGCAAGAGTTTTAGCATCAGTGCAGAAACCATTACGCCGCAGGGAGTGATGGGAGTGTTGAAGAAATAATTCATAATTTATAATTCACAATTAATAATTAATAGTTGGCATGAACATAACAAAGAAAACAGCAGTACTCCTGTTCCTAAGCCTCAGTCTGGTATTTCGGATTTCCGCCCAAAAAAACGACTCCATTATCAGCAAACTGGCGCGGTATGTTAGTATTGTGGATCATTTCTCCAAAAACCTGCCGCAGGAAAAAGTGTATCTGCATTTTGATAACTCCACCTACTATCAGGGGGACAATATTTGGTTTAGTTGCTATTTGGTTGCTTCTGGATTTCATAAGACCAGTACCCTGAGCAAAACGCTGTATGTGGAACTGCTTAACCCGGGAGGAGAAGTGGTGGAAACGCAAATACTGAAGGTAGAGAACGGACGGTGTCATGGCAATTTCTCGCTCAACAAGCTCCCATTCTATTCGGGTTACTATGAAGTACGGGCTTATACCAAATACATGCTCAACTTTGGCGAAGAAACCATTTTCTCCCGCACTTTTCCCGTGTACGACAAACCGAAGAAACAGGGAGACTATACGGAGAAAAGCTTGCTGGAATACGGACGTGGTAAATACCCCATGTTTCGCCCCAAACCTATAAAAGAGAAAAAAATCACTCTCAAACTCTTTCCCGAAGGAGGTCATCTGGTTCAGGATCTTTCCTCGCGCGTAGCTTTCGAAGCAACGGATGCTTATGGTAATCCTATTGACATTACAGGAGAGATTATCGGTGAAAACAAAGAAAGCTTAGTCAGCTTCAAAACCGCACACGATGGGCGCGGAGTATTCACGTACACTCCGGACAACAAAGCTCAGTCCAACGACAAAGCGCCTAAAATTTCGGTGAGCTATCAAAACAAAACGTATCAGTTCGATTTACCGACAGTGCAGCCGGCAGGCGTAGTGCTGAGTGTGGACAACCTGTCTTCGCCCGACAGCATAGGCATACGGGTACAATCTTACGGCAGCACAGCAGGTAAACTGTATGGACTGGTACTGATGAGTGGCAGCACACTGCAAAAGCATGTGATGATTGATTTATCGGCCGGTAAACCCATAAGCTTCAATATCGACAAAACAAACCTGCCTGCCGGAGTGTCCAGGATAATACTCTTTAATTCTGCAGGACAGAGTGTAGCCGACCGCTTGCTGTTCGTTACACAGAATGAAAAACTGATCATTGCACAGAAAGCCGACAAAGCAACGTACGATCCGCACGAACAGGTCAATATGCAGTTTGCCATAACCGAACAAGATACAATTCCGGTAGAGACCACCTTCTCGGTATCCATACGCGATAAACAAAACGATGTAAAACCCGATCAGGATATTCAGTCCAATCTGCTGCTTATGTCGGAGATAAAAGGATATGTACACAATCCGGAGTATTACTTTGAATCTACGGACAGCCTTCACTGTCAGGCACTCGACCAGTTGCTGATGGTGCAGGGCTGGCATCGCTTCGACTGGGACTGGGTGAGTGGCAAGAAAAGCTTTGAGCTGAAGCATAGACCCGAGAAAGCCATTGAAGTCCATGGACAGGTGGTATCGTTTGTCAAATCTGTACCCAAGCCCAAAGTGAATGTGTCAACACTCATTACCCAGAAGAATGACAGCGGCAAGGTGGTACGCAGCTTTATGGAAAACTTTGTAACCGACAGTTTGGGTCGCTTCCGATTTGCAGCCGATGTGGAGGGGAGATGGGATCTGGTGTTTGCAGTAAAGGAAAAGGGCAAAACCAAAGATTATCGTACGGTGTTGGACAAGCTGTTCAGCCCTGAACCCAAGCGCTATAGTTACAGCGATTTGTTTGCCAATATTCCTCCGCAGGAAGTAGCTAGCTCCGGTACTAAAGATTCATTGATTCGTGCAGTAAATGATTCGGTTGCAAAAACAATGCCGAAGATCAATTACGATTCCATTGCGAGAATTGGAACAAAGGGGAAAATCCATAACCTGAAAGAAGTAGTGGTCAAAGCCAAACAAAACAGCAAAGAGAAAGATATTCTTGAAGGAAGATCCAAGTCGCTGGCGTACTACGATGTATATGCCGAGCAAGATAAAATCAGAGACAAAGGTGGAGTAGGAGAGCAATATCTGAATGAATTTTTAATGAAAACAAATAAAGAATTTCATTTGTCGTCAGGCGTAGATTCTGCTGGTAACAATTTAATGTATAAAACAAAATATGCATTATTTGTTGTAGATTACCAACCAACTGAATCATTTGAAAACTTTAAGATTCCAAATTATATCCGAACTGATTATGTTAAGTCCATTTATGTTAGTGAGAATGTTCCTACAATTATGCAATACGGAGGAGATCCAAAAACAGTTAGCTGTGTCGTTTTTATAGAAGTTATTCCGGGTTGGAAAATCCCTACCGAAGCAGGCAAAGGTGTACGCAAAACCTGGATGGACGGTTACAGTAAGGTAAAGGAGTTCTACAGTCCGAATTACAGCACACTTCCACCAGAGGCAGATTATCGTCGTACACTGTACTGGAATCCTTCTGTCAAAACAAATAAAGAAGGTAAAGCCCTGATACAGTTTTATAATAACAGCAGTTGCAAGAGTTTTAGCATCAGTGCCGAAACCATTACGCCGCAAGGGGTGATAGGAGTATTGAAGAAATAATTGAATTATGATATTTTTATACTAGTATTGTCCATATTTTTATACTTTTGTGCTTTATTACTATTAAATTTCAAAATAAATACAGAAAAATCATGAAAACAAAAACATTAAGGAGACATTTTCTGAAAATATGTTTCTTTGCAATGGGTTTACCGTTTCTGGTAAATTCGTCCGCCAATGCTCAAACCACGAAGTTGACATTGGACTTTACTAAAAACGGTCCTTCTGTCAGTCCGAAGCTTTACGGAATGATGACCGAAGAAATTAACCACGCTTATGATGGTGGTTTATATGCGGAACTTATACGCAACCGCATTTTCAAAGACAATAAAACCAAACCCGAAGGATGGAGTCTTGTACAACAAGACACAACCACAAAAGCATCTATCAAATTGATTGCTGCCGATCCTGACAATATTTCATTTGACGAAAGAAGACATGCTATCAATGGTGCACTTACCACCTGCCTGAGACTTACAGTTCCCAAAGGGGGTAGTAAGGTAGGTTTGGCCAACGAAGGTTACTGGGGTATT
>Ga0302288_1000938_pt1 | contig 20660 bp, 8 predicted proteins | sample III_Fen_N1_1_FD_194549 | JGI IMG/M metagenome (GOLD analysis project Ga0302288, IMG submission 194549) | Peat permafrost microbial communities from Stordalen Mire near Abisko, Sweden - III_Fen_N1_1 | ecosystem: Environmental > Terrestrial > Soil > Wetlands > Permafrost | place: Sweden: Abisko...
GTGTTAGCGGTGTAAAGATTGATTTTTTTGAAAGTGAAAAACAAAGTATGATCAAGTATTATCTTGATATTTTGGATGATGCCGCCAAATTTCAGATAATGGTTTATTTTCACGGTTGTCTCGTTCCCCGCGGATGGGCTCGCACCTATCCTCATTTGATGACTTACGAAGGAGTTCGCGGCGCTGAATGGTACAACAACGGACCGGAGTTTACCACCACTGCACCGGAGCATAACACCATTTTGCCTTTCACCCGAAACGTGGTGGGAGCAATGGACTACACACCGGTGACTTTTACCAATTCGCAATTTCCTCACATTACTTCCTACGGACACGAGTTGGCGCTGAGTGTTGTATTCGAATCAGGTTTTCAACACATGGCCGACCGCCCCGAAGGATACAACACCTTGCCCGATGCAGCGAAAAATTTTCTGAAAGAAGTTCCCAACGCCTGGGACAATACCAAATTGATTGATGGGTATCCGGGTAAAGATTTGATTTTGGCCCGTAATAAAGGCAATGCGTGGTATATCGGTGGAATTAGTGCCGAAAGGTTTCCGAAAAATAAGACATTAAGCTTTGCTTTTTTGCCGGAGAATGTGAAATACAAACTTACATTAATTTCGGATGGCGAACACGATAAGAAATTAGTAACACAATATATAGTTGTCGATAAATCGAGTACCGTAAAAGTGAGATTACTGGGTAGGGGAGGTTTTGCTGCTTCTCTTAAACCGGTGCAATAATATTTTTAAAGAGCTTGTTCCCGATTAGGGATATAGAATGTAGTGAACATACAAAAGCAAAAACCTGAATTTCCTCAAAACCTATCCGGATTTGAGGAAAATTTGGTGTGTTTTGCTTCATTAAACTTAGAATAATTTAATAACAATCAATAAATCCTTAAACGTATTTTTATTATGAACAGCAAACCAATTAGAATTTTATTTCTATTATTGCTTTCTCTACCCATGATGGCCTTTATGCCCGTGAATGAGAATCAAAAAAAACCGATTTATCTCAACACTGCTTATTCCTTTAAGGAAAGAGCTGCTGATTTGGTATCCAGAATGACTTTGGAAGAAAAACAAAGCCAATTAGGTAACACTATGCCTCCGATTCCTCGTCTGGGAGTTAATAAATATGATGTGTGGGGGGAAGCTCTGCACGGAGTTGTAGGCAGAAACAACAACAGTGGTATGATTGCTACTTCATTTCCCAACAGTGTGGCCGTAGGTTCAACCTGGGATCCGGAACTGATCAAACGTGAAACTTCGGTTGTTGCCGATGAAGCCCGTGGGTTTAACCACGATTTAATTTTTACACTGACCTATTGGTCGCCGGTAATTGAACCGGCACGTGATCCACGCTGGGGACGTACCGCTGAAACATTTGGTGAAGACCCGTTTTTGGTTGCAAAAATAGGAAGTGGATTTGTTCAGGGATTGATGGGAGATGACCCGACTTACCTGAAATCAGTACCATGCGGTAAACATTACTTTGCCAATAACTCGGAATTCAATCGTCACAACGGAAGTGCCAATATGGATGACCGTGATATGAGAGAATTCTATCTGATTCCTTATCGCACCCTGATTGAAAAAGACAAATTGCCTTCAATTATGACAGCTTACAGCGCTGTTAATGGTGTTCCGATGTCGGCCAGTAAATTTTTGGTGGATACGATTGCCAGAAGAACCTATGGTTTGGATGGTTATATCACCGGCGATTGCGATGCTGTGGCCGATGTTGTTAATAGTCATAAATATGCCAAAAGCAAAGCCGAAGCAGCTGCCATGGGTCTTAAAACCGGAGTTGATTCCGATTGTGGAGGTATTTATCAATCGAGCGCACTTGATGCTTTTAAACAAGGGTTGATTTCAGAAGCCGATATGGATAGGGCATTAGTTAATATTTACGCCATTCGTATGCGTTTGGGTGAATTTGATCCGCAAAATATCGTTCCTTATGCTGGTATCAAACCCGCTGTTATCAATGATCCGGCGCACAACGACCTCGCTGTTGAAATTGCAACTAAAACACCTGTTTTGTTGAAAAATAACTTAGTGGGCAAAACAACCAAGAAAGCCTTACCGCTGAATGCAGCCGGTATCAAGAAAATTGCCGTATTAGGTCCGCAAGCCAATTTGGTGGAACTGGGCGATTACTCGGGTGAAGCCGATCCAAAATACAAAATTACTCCGTTGGCGGGTATTAAAAATTATATTGCCCAGAATGATCTGAATATAGAAGTAGTTTCAAAATCAGGAGGTAATACCGTAAAGAGAACCGATTTCTTTACCATGGTAGGTTTCTCTACCGTGAGCAAAGCCGGTGTTAAGGATTTCGATGCAACTAAATTCGATGCTTCTTCGGGAGGTTTAATCACTTCAGCCCGATTTGGTGCAGCTTCTTTGAGAGGAATTAAAGATGGCGACTGGACAGCCTATAACAATGTGGATATCACCAATGTGGATTCAATGCGCTTTAATATGACCGTATCTTCGGATGGCGGTTTACTGGAAGTACGTGTTGGTTCTAAAACAGGAAACATTCTTGCTTCGCAAAAAATTGCCGGTTCGCCCCAAGGAGGCGGAGGTATGGGTGGTTTTGGCGGTGGAAGATCAAAAATCATTCCCGTTAAAATAAACACTTTAGGTATCACCGGTGCGCAAACCATTGTGCTGGTTTATCGCGAGGCAGAAGTACCTGCAACCGATAAAGAAACGCTGGATATGGCTGCTTCATCGGACGTTGCCTTGGTTTTTGTTGGTACCGACCAAAATACCGGTAGAGAAGAATCGGACAGATTTGCTATCAACCTACCCGGAAATCAAAACCAACTGATCCAATCAATTGCTGCTGTAAATCCAAATACCATTGTAGTTATTCAGGGAATGGGAATGGTTGAAGTAGAGCAATTTAAAAACAATCCGAATGTTGCCGGTATTATTTTCACCGGATACAACGGACAAGCTCAGGGAACAGCCATGGCTAAGATTCTGTTTGGAGATGTTAACCCTGGTGGAAAAACCAGTTTGACGTGGTACAAATCCATCAGCGATCTTCCTGCATTAACCGATTATACGTTGAGAGGTGGAGCCGGAAAGAATGGTAGAACATACATGTATTTCAACAAGGATGTTTCTTACGAATTCGGTTACGGTTTATCGTACACCACATTTGCTTACAGCAATTTCAATATTAGCAAAACCAGCATCACTCCAAATGACAAGGTTACTCTTACCGTTGATGTGAAAAACACCGGAAGTGTGGATGGTGATGAAGTGGTTCAGATTTATGTGAAAACTCCGGACAGCCCTGCATCGCTCGAAAGACCGATCAAACGCCTGAAAGGTTTCAAACGGGTAACCATTCCTGCCGGACAGACCAAAACCGTATCAATCGAAGTAGATTGTGCCGATCTTTGGTTCTGGGATACCAAAGGAAAAAAGATTACATTTGATCAGGGAAAGTATGTGTTTGAAATCGGAGCCTCTTCCAAAGATGTAAAAGGTCAGTTGGAAGCTACCATGGGCGGTTCGTACGCAGCTGAATTGAAAACCGTTGTTCTTGATTGCGATAAAGTGGTTTTACGTCCGGGTAATACGGCTTCAACCAGTTTTACCGCTTCAATGTCCGACGATAGTTTCTTGAATGTGAAAAATGCGAAAGTTACTTATAGAAGCAACAATCCATTGGTTGCCACCATCGACGAATCGGGTAAAGTTACTGCCACCGGAGTAGGAACTGCTTTGATTTTTGCCAATGTAACGGTGAATGGAAAAACCGTATCAAACAGTTGTCCGATAAAAGTGATGCCTGATTTGACTGCAAAATCAATCACCATTGATGGTAAAAATATCGAAGGATTCAGCAAAGATGTAAAAGCTTACAGCTATTTATTGAAGAACAATGCAAAAGTACCGGTAGTGAAAGCTTCGGCAATGGTTAATGATATTACCGTTGATGTTTCACAAGCAAAATCGGTTCCCGGAACCACTGTGGTTAAGTTTATTGATAACATTACTCAGGAAAAGAATATTTATTATTTCAATTTCGATGTGAAATCGTTAAGTGAAGAATTCAATGCTTCTACTCTTGGAAAACCTTGGGAATGGGTTCGTGAAAATAAATCGACTTACAACCTGACCAAAAATGCAGGAATGCTTACCATTACCAGTGAAACCGGTGATATCTCGGAAAACAGTAACAATGCCAAGAATCTGTTGCTTCAGAGTGCAAACAACGATTGGGCAATCGATACCAAATTGACTTGTTCACGTAATCCTTCGCAACCCGAAAATGCAGGCATTTTGGTTTATGAAAACGATAATAATTTTGTGAAACTGATGTTGCGCGCGGTAACCAAAACCACCCGTTCGGGTAGAGGAGCTGCCGGTGTAGAGGAACAACCTGGAACCCTCGATTTAATTGTCGAAGAAAACGGTATTGCTAAATCCATGGCTACTTTCAATCTCCGAAAATCGGTTACTGGTGGTAGTGCTTTGTTCCTCAGACTGGATAAGAAAGGAAGTGTGTACACAGCTTATTATTCGCTCGATGGCGAAAAGTTTGATAAATTGGGAACTGCCAGCGTATTGCTAAAAGATATTAAAGCAGGATTGATGGCTTGCGATGGAATTATTATTCAAAGTATGAAAAGTACTTTCTATTTTAACCCGGATACTACCAAGTTGAGTACGCCATTTGATGTTTCGTTTGACTATTTCCATATAACCAATAAATAAACTATTGTGAAATTATTTTTTGCATACAAAGCGAACGTGGTTATATTTCAGGAATAGGACCTCTCCCTAAATCCCTCTCCCAAGGAGAGGGACTTGGTGTGTGCAAAAAAGAAGTTTTAATATATTAATTATTTTTGAATACAAAATAAACAACACAGAAGTAAAAAATAATAACATAAGTTATTCTGAGTCAGGTAAAAGATGTAGGAATTTAATGAATCTTGAATTTCTACATCTTTTATTCGTGAATTAGATTCTCTTGGACAATTATATTAATAATTATATATCAATGAAAAAACTTTTTTTAATAACACTTGTATTTCTATCATGCTTACCTGCTGGAAGGATTTGTGCGCAAACCATAGCCGGAGCGCCGATACCACCTGAGATAGAAAATCCCGAATTACTTGGAATTAATAAAGAGCCTTATCATGCTACGTTAATGCCTTATGCAAACCTGCAGGAGGCGTTGGTTGCCAGGAGACATGCTTCTTCACTCAGTCGTAGCCTGAATGGCTTATGGAAATTCAATTGGGTACCGACACCCGAAAAACGTCCGGTTGATTTTTACAAACCCGATTTTGATGTGTCCGGCTGGAAAGAAATTCCGGTGCCTTCCAACTGGGAAGTACAGGGTTACGGAACGCCTTTTTATCGAAATCTGGGTTATACCATTAAAAAGGATTACCCGCACGTAATGAGCGAACCGGATAAAAAATATACTACCTTTGTTGAACGTAACCCGGTAGGAAGCTATCGCCGGGTGTTCGATGTACCGGCCGATTGGGCAGGTCGCCGCAACTTTATCACTTTCGACGGAGTGGATTGTGCCTTCTTCTTGTGGGTGAACGGCGAAAAGGTTGGTTTCAGCGTGAACAGTCGTAACGCGGCTGAATTTGATCTTACCAAATACCTGAAACCGGGTAAAAACATGATTGCAGTGGAAGTGTATCAATATAGTTCGGGCACCTGGCTCGAAGATCAGGATATGTTCCGCCTTCACGGTATTTTCCGTAACGTAACTTTGTGGAGTGCTCCTCAGGTGCACATTCGCGACTTTTTTGCAATGCCCGATCTGGACAAAGATTATAAAGATGCAACGCTGGATGTAACGGCCAAAATCAGAAACTATGGCGATAAAGCCTCAAAAGCACAAATTCTGACGGCTACACTTTACGACAAAGACGGCAAAGAAATTGCCAAAGGCAGTGCAACCGGTACTTCGCTTAAAGCCAATCAGGAAGAAGCGTTGAACGTAAAAATTCAAGTAACCAATCCTCAGAAATGGACTGCCGAAACACCGAATTTATACACTGTAGTGTTAACCAATTCGGAAGGCGAAATTTTGTCCAAGAAAATTGGTTTCCGCAAAATTGAAATTAAAGGAAGAGTTTTCACTGTTAATGGTGTGCCTATCAAATTGAAAGGTGTGAATCGTCACGAGCACTGGTCGGATGTGGGTCATGCTGTCACCGAAGAACAAATGATTAAAGACCTTCAGGTAATTAAACAAGGCAATTGCAACCATATACGCACCAGCCACTATTCCGACGATCCCCGTTGGTATGAGCTTTGCGACGAGTGGGGAATCTGGTTGGTAGCCGAAGCCAATGTAGAGTGCCACGGATACGATGGTCGTTTTGATAACGAACCTACCATAAAATCGGCTATCGTTGACCGAAATGTTGCCAATATTGAGAATTTTAAAAATAGTCCGTCAGTTATTATCTGGTCATTAGGTAATGAGTGCGGTTGGGGTGCCACTCCAAATTTTGTAGCAGCTATGAATGCAGTAAAAGCGATGGATCCTTCCCGCCCTATCCATTACGAACGTTTTGGAACCGGTAAAAATAATCCGGCCGATTTGGATGGTAAAATGTACGGAACTGCTCAGGATTATGCCCATGTAGCTCAGGACAAATCGCTTACAAAACCATTTTATATCTGTGAATTCGTTCATGCCATGTTCAACTCCATGGGTTCATTAGATGAATATTCAAAGGTGTTTGATGACAATCCTGAAATCTTAGGTGGAGCTATCTGGGAATATCAGGATCAGGCCTTGTGGAACAAACGTGACCCAAAACATCCGATTCTGGCTTATGGTGGTGGTTTTGGCGAAACTCCAAACGATCATTACTTTATCCACAAAGGAGTAGTTTCGTACGATCGCTCGACCGAAGGAAACGGCGTGAAACCGCATTATTTTGAAATGAAAAAAGCATTCCAGTGGATTGATACCGAATTGACAGATCCGGCTGCCGGAACACTTTCAGTTCGGAACAAATATCAATTTATCACGTTAAGCGGTGTTGATATTTCATGGAGCATCACTGAAAATGGAAAAGAAATTGCCAAGGGAACTGCAAACATGATGCGCCCAATCAACCCACGAAGCACCGGACGAGTAAATCTCAGATATAAAATTGAGCATCCGGTTGCCGGCGCACAATACTACTTACGGGTTTCGTATACACAAAATCAAAAAACGCTTTGGGCTGATAAAGGGTTTGAAATTGCAAGCGAACAATTTAAATTACCGGTGGGAACTCCTCCTGTAGTTGAGAAACAAGTATCGGAACCTGTAAAACTGGTTCAAAACGAACAATCCGTTACCATTACAGGAAAAGGATTTACCGTTGGATTTGATAAAAAGACCGGATTTATAAGCCAGTTGATTAAAAATGGAACAGAGATTCTGGCTGCCGACGGTGCCCCTAAATTGCACTTGTGGCGTGCTCCTCACCGTACCGACGATGATTGGGCATACAACATGTGGACTAAATATGGTATCACATCGCTTAAATATGTTCCGGTGGAAATGAAAGTGGAAGCTATTGATAAAGCTACCGTGAAAGTAACTTCAACCACCAAAGCCGATGGAAAAGATGGTTTCGGGGTGTATCATACAGCTACTTACCTTGTAAAAGGCGATGGAACCATTCAGGTGGACAATCAGGTTCAGTTTGTCGGATTCCAGGTTAATCTGGCTCGGGTGGGCGTTCGCATGTTGCTCGACAAGAAACTGGATCGTATGTCATTCTTAGGCCGCGGACCATTCGAAAATTATTCGGATCGTAAAGCAGCTGCCGAGGTGGGTGTTTATGAAATTGGAGTAAACGAGCAATACGAGTACGAAAAACCAATGGAACGAGGTAACCACGAAGAAGTGAGCTGGGCAAAACTAAGCGGTAAGAACATGCCTTCCATGCTGATCCAATCGGATGAAAAATTGATGCAGGTAGCTGCTTTGCCTCACACCGACGAACAAATGGAACCGGTGGAATATAAAATCGATCTGCCTGCAAGTACAGCCACCGTGTTGATGGTTTCGACCAAAACACTGGGTGTAGGTTCTAACAGTTGCGGTCCTCGTCCACTTGAAAAATTCCAGGTGTTCTCGGTTCCAACGTCATTTACTTACACGATTAAATTACAATAGGTAATTCGTTGTTTCGTCCAATTATGAAATATAATATCAGATCAATACAGTCAATACTCATTGTAACCGGTTGTCTATTTTTTTCAGTGACTTCCGTGCGTGCCGATCGGGAAGTTTTGGCTCATTGGCGATTTGAACAGATTAAGCATCTCAAAGGAGATTCGGTTTCAACCTCTATTGTCGGTCAGCCACTTACGGCCGGCAATAGAGGCCCGGCTGAACCTCAACCTTTTGGGTTCGATGATTCCGGAAAAGGCAATCTTTTACAAGCTCAGGGTGCAAAATCTTCTCCTATCGTGTTTTCCAACGATGTGCCGACAGCTACAGTTAACGGCAAACCGAACACCCGTTCCCTTGCCATGAAAAACGGGGAATATGTGGTCACCTTCGACCGGCCGTTGGCTTATTACGATATGCAAAAAAGCTGGTCGATTGAAGCCAGTTTGAAGTGTAATCTGCTTGGAACCGAGCAGGTATACCTTTGCAAAGAAGGAGCGAAAGGCCAATTGTTTGGCGACTTGTCCATTGGCTTTGATAATATGTTTAAAAAATATTTTGTCGAAGTGCTGGGCGCTGATGGGTTGCCTCATCGAATAGTAGCCGGTAGCGAAGTAGAAGCCGGAAAGTGGTATGATGTTCATGCACAGGCTGACTACGATACCAAAAGCGGCCAGACTCAACTTCGCTTTGAAGTGAAATTATCTGGTCAGGCCGGTTTTGGAAAACCTACCGTCATTTCGTATAAAGGCGTTGCGCTGAATCGTACAGCCGGCATGTGGGTCATTGGACGCGGATTTCCGGGTGGTTTTCCCAATAGTCTTCAGGTACTCGATGGGGGAATTGATGAGGTGAAGATATCCGGCGAAGCATTGCCACGGGTAGCCGGTCAAAATCCGCTTTTCACGGATTATTTCACCGCCGATCCGGCCATGACGGTAATTGGCAACACGGTGTATGCCTATGTGGGTCAGGATGCGGCTACGGTAGGCGGATGGTTTAATATGCCTAATTGGCTTTGCTATTCCACAACGGATATGAAAAACTGGAAAGCTCATGGTCCGGTTCTGGCAGCAAAAGATTTTGTAAATGCATACAGCGGAGCTTCCTGGGCGGCGCAAGTGGTTGAAAAAGATGGTAAATTTTACGATTACGTGACCCTCGATGGAAAAAACGGTCATTTCATTACTGTGGCAGTGAGCGACAGCCCAACCGGTCCTTTCAAGGAAGCACTTCCCGGGAAACCGTTAATTACCGATGATATGACCAAGGATTCACACCGAGCCAACGCAGATATTGATCCTACCATCCTGATCGATACGGACGGAACTCCCTGGATGGCTTGGGGTAATGGCGATTGTTACATGGTTAAACTGAAACGCAACATGGTTGAGATTGATGGCCCGGTGACCAAAGTTCCTTTCCGGAACTATTCGGAAGGACCCTGGCTTTTCAAACGCGGCGGGCTTTATTACATGGTTTATGCTGCCGATGCACCGGGTGTACAGGCCGAGCAAATCGGCTACTCGTATGCCAAAAGTATAACCGGTCCGTGGACGTACGGAGGTTTACTGACCGGTGCGGCCAAGTATGGCTTCACCATTCATCCATCGGTTATTGAGTTTAAAAACCAGTGGTATTTCTTCTATCACGATGGCTCGTATACCTTGAACGGAACTCCCGGAGGTGATTGTCGCCGCCAGGTATGTGCTGAATATCTTTACTTTAATCCTGATGGAACAATAAAACCAATCACCCTGACAACCGAGGGAGTGAGTGTTCCGGCAAGGAAATAAGTCCGAAATTTATATATGTTAGCGTATAGTTTATTGATACAAAAATCAATTTGAAAAATAAAATGAAAAATTCCAAAATAAATAGTTTGATAGCAACTGCCGCGGTTATTTTACTTTCTTCGATAGGGATGAAATGTCTGGCGGATAATCCGATTATTCAAACCAAATATACCGCAGATCCGGCACCCATGGTTTATAAGGACACGGTGTATCTTTATACAGGTCATGATGAAGATGATGCTTCCGGCTTCAAAATGCAGAACTGGTTGCTATACACTTCTACCGATATGGTGAATTGGACGGATCATGGCGTTGTGGCTTCGTTGAAAGATTTCAAATGGGTGAACGTTGACAATGGAGCCTGGGCTCCACAGTGCATCCGACGGAATAATAAATTCTATATGTATTGCCCAATGCCCAATGGTGTGGGAATCGGCGTATTGGTTTCGGACAGCCCGTACGGGCCGTTCAAAGATCCTATCGGCAAAGCATTGATTAAAAACGGACCGCAGGATATTGATCCGACCATTTTGATTGATGACGATGGTCAGGCCTATCTTTACTGGGGCAATCCTGAATTGTGGTATGTGAAACTGAACGAAGATATGATTTCTTGTTCAACAGAGCCTAAGAAAATGCCTGATTTTATTAAAACAAAAGGCGAAAAAGATGCTTTCCGTTATCAGGAAGGACCGTGGGTGTGGAAACGCGATGGTCGTTATTACATGGCTTATGCTTCCACCTGTTGTCCCGAAGGTATTGGATATGCCATGGGTAAATCGGCAACCGGTCCGTGGGAATTTAAAGGAATGATTATGGAAGGTGACCAACGCTCCAGCGGTAACCATCCGGGAATTATCGAATTTAAAGGCAAACCGTATGTGTTCGGGTTCAATTATGCCATTCTGAAACAAACCATGTCCAAACATTACGAAAGACGCTCCATTTGCCTGGAACAACTAACCTACAATACTGATGGTACGATACAAACTTTACCTTTCTGGTCGACAACCGGGGTAAAGCAAATCGGAACAATAAATCCGTACAACCGAACCGAAGCTGAAACAATGGCTTACAGCGAGGGACTTAAAACCGATGTGGTTACAGAATGGGAGCGAAACGGGCGGAACAACAAAAGAATTGCCGACCGGGTATTTGTAACTTCCATTCATAACGGCGATTTCATTAAAGTGCAGGGTGTCGATTTTTCAAAGGGAGCATCAACGGTTGATGTTTCGGTCGCTTCGTTAAGAGGAGGTAAGATTGAAATTCATACAGATAAAGTAGATGGTCCGGTTTTGGCAACCATCCATGTGACGACTTCGGGCGAAGGCGATAACTGGAAAACGCTTACAGCTCCTGCAAATAATATTAAAGGAGTGCATGATTTGTATTTTGTTTTTAAAGGGGAAAAAGATTTATTCAATTTCGACTGGTGGAAATTGAACGCTAAGTAATTTGTTGGGAAATTTGCAAGAATTTATCATTCTATTGTTTTGATAGTGACCGGAAATATAAGTAATTCTATGAAAAGAATAATTTTAATTTTGTTTTCAGCTGTGGCCTTGATGGCTTACAGTCAGGTCGCTGTGCAACCTCCTGCTCCTTACGGTCCGTTGCCCACCGAGAATCAATTGCGCTGGCAAGCGATGGAATGTTATGCTTTCGTCCATTTTTCAGTGAACACCTATACCGACCAGTCGTGGGGGAATGGAGACGAAGATCCGAAAATATTTAATCCCACCGAACTGGATTGCCGCCAGTGGGCCAAAGTTTGTAAGGAAGCGGGGATGAAAGGGATTATCATTACAGCAAAACATCACAGCGGGTTCTGCCTTTGGCCTTCGAAATACACGGAATATTCGGTTAAGAATTGTCCGTGGAAAAATGGCAAGGGCGATATTGTCCGCGAAATGGCCGATGCCTGTAAAGAGTACGGACTGAAACTCGGTATTTATTTATCGCCCTGGGACAGAAATCATCCCGACTACGGAAAGCCGGAGTACATTACCTATTTCAGAAATCAGCTGACCGAATTACTTACCAATTACGGTGAAATTTTTGAAATATGGTTCGATGGAGCGAATGGCGGAACCGGTTATTATGGTGGAGCAAGAGAAAATCGGAAAATTGACCGGACAACCTATTATGATTGGAAAAATACTTATAGACTGATTCGCAAGTTGCAACCCAATATCGTCATTTGGAACGATGGTGGTGACAGAGCCGATCTTCGATGGGTTGGAACCGAGGCCGGATTTGTAGGCGAGACCAACTGGAGCTTGCTCAATGCCACCGGGGAAGTTCCAGAAAATATGCTGCGCTATGGCGTGGAAAACGGCGATTCGTGGGTGCCCGGCGAGGTAAATACATCCATCCGCCCTGAATGGTTTTACCATCCGAGCGAAGATACCAAGGTGAAGACATTACCACAATTGATGGATCTTTATTATAATTCCATTGGCCGAAACGGAACGTTGCTGCTCAACTTCCCGATTGATACCAAAGGTCTTATCCATTCAACCGACGTGATGGCTTCGAACGAATTTGCCAAAGCGGTGAAAGATGCGTTTGGCGTGAATCTCGTGGAAAAGAAAAAAGCTACGGCAACCAATGTGCGTGGAAACAGTGCTATCTATGCTGCCGATAAGGCAATTGATACAAATACCAACACTTTTTGGGCAACCGACGACAGTATCAAAACAGCATTGCTTACTATTGATCTTGGAAAACCGACAACTTTCAACCGTTTTCTGGTTCAAGAATATATTCGTTTGGGGCAACGGGTGAAAGCTTTTACCGTGGAAGCTTTGGTTAATGGCCAATGGAAACAAATTGCCAAGGAAACTACTATTGGATACAAACGGATTCTGCGTTTTCCTTCGGTTACGGCGACTCAGGTTCGTTTGAATATTACCGATTCAAAGAGCAGTCCGCTTATTTCCAATATCGGACTTTATAAAGCTCCGCAAATCTTAACGTCTCCAACCGTGACCCGGAATCAGGCAGGAGAAATAAATATTATTCCGGTTGATAAGGAATCGGTGGTTTACTATACCCTCGATGGTTCAGTCCCAACTCCGAAATCAACTCAATTTACCGGATCTTTTCCTACTGTTGGCAAAGTGGAAGTGAAAGCCATTGCCTACGATCCGGCTTCGGGGAAAAGCAGTCCCGTAACTCAGGAAAAGTTTGACATTGCCCGTAAGCTCTGGACGGTACTAAGTACTATGGATGTATCGACCGCCAAAATTCTGGATGGAAATCCCTCAACAGCCTGGCATCAGCCTCGCAATTCAAAACTGCCGGTCGATTTGGTTATTGATTTGGGTCAGGTTGAAACAATCACGGGTTTCCGGTATTTGCCGGATCAGGGCATGTGGAATCCCGGTATAATTACTCAATACGAATTTTACGTTTCAACCGATAATTTGACCTGGAAATTAGTCAGCGAAGGTGAATTTGCAAACATAAAGAATAATCCGTTGTGGCAAACCAAATCATTTCCGGCCGAGAAAGTTCGTTACATCAAGTTGCGAGCTTTGCGTAATACGCAGAATAACAATGAAATCGGATATGCCGAACTGGATGTTATCACCGAATGAACAACGAAATTTTAAGAATATATTAAAAAATAAATAAATAGATCACGCGTATGAAAAACAGATTAGGTATCGTTTTAATTTTAGTTTTAAGTTTTTGGGGAGTTGGAACCCTCTCTGCTCAAACCGTTTGGTTGGATCAGCTTGATTTGAGTACCGCCACTCAGGGCTATGGCGTCCCCATGAAAAATAAGTCACTGGATGGTCATCCAATTACGATTGCCGGTAAAACTTTCGAACGTGGTTTTGGAAGCCATTCTGAAAGTTCGCTGACCATTTTGCTTGAAGGAAAAGCCACATTGTTTACCGCTCAGGTTGGGATTGATGATGAGGTGAAGGGTCAAAGACCTGCTGCAGAATTCGTTGTTTACGGTGACAATAAAAAACTGTGGGCAAGCGGTATCATGCATTTGGGCGATGCACCCATTCCTTGTTCCGTGAAACTTGACGGAGTGAAAAAACTGGAATTGGTGGTGACCGATGGTGGTAACGGCAATTACTACGATCACGTTGATTGGGCCGATGCAAAATTTGAAACTACCGGGGTAACAACATTTAAAACATTCAGTCCGGTGGCTACCGAGCCATACATTCTCACTCCGGCTCCTAAAGCAGAGCCAAAGATTACCGGTGCCAAAGTATTTGGAGTACGTCCGGGTTCACCCTTCCAATTCCTTGTGACTGCAACCGGTGACCGACCCATGACTTTTTCGGCTACCGGATTACCAAAAGGATTAAAAATCGATGCTCAAACCGGACTTATTACCGGAAAACTCGCTACTGCCGGAACGTATGCAGTAACCTTGGTTGCTAAAAATGCCAAAGGCAAGTTCCAACGCAAATTCCGCATTGAGTGCGGTGACAAAATTGCGCTGACCCCACCTATGGGTTGGAATAGCTGGAACTGTTTTGCCAATGAAGTTTCGGCCGATAAAGTAAAGCGTGCAGCCAATGCTATGGTTAAAAGCGGACTTATCAACCACGGTTGGACATATATCAATATTGATGATTTTTGGGAAAATAACCGTGATTCCAAAGACCAGTCCATTCGCGGCAAGTTCCGGGATGAAGCCGGTAACATTGTTCCGAATTCACGATTTGTAGACATGAAAGGTCTTGCCGACTATGTTCACGGACTTGGTTTAAGAATCGGGTTATATTCAAGCCCGGGTCCCTGGACTTGCGGCGGATGTGCCGGAAGCTACGGCTATGAAAAACTGGATGCTGAAAGCTACGCCAAATGGGGTTTTGATTACCTGAAATACGATTGGTGCAGTTATGGAAATGTAATTAACGGTTTGCCGGATAATGATCCGTTGAAAGTTTCATCGCTTTCATACAATGGTGGAAGCGTTTTAGCTACCGCTATGAAACCATTCAAAGAAATGGGTGACTATCTTCGTCAACAACCCCGCGATATCGTATTCAGTGTTTGTCAGTACGGTATGTCCGATGTATGGAAATGGGGTGGTTCGGTAGGTGGAAACTGCTGGCGCACTACCAACGACATTACCGATACCTGGGTAAGTGTGAAAAATATTGTACTTGATCAGGATAAATCGGCTGCTTATGCCAAACCGGGTAACTGGAACGATCCTGATATGTTGGTTGTTGGAACTGTTGGTTGGGGAAATCCGCACAAAAGTAAACTCAGACCGGACGAGCAATATCTTCACATCAGTCTCTGGAGTTTGTTTGCAGCACCGCTTCTTATTGGTTGTGACATGGAAAAACTTGATGATTTTACTTTGAATCTATTGACAAACGACGAAGTGATTGAAATCAATCAAGACCCGCTTGGTAAGCAAGCTACCTGTATTCAGACCATTGGTGATTTGCGCATTTATGTAAAAAAATTGGAAGATGGTAGCCGTGCAGTTGGATTTTGTAACTTAGGGACTGATATTGTTGAGATTTCGTACAAAGATTTCGAAAAAATCGGTCTTAATGGCAAGTTTAATGTACGTGATGTATGGAGACAAAAAGATATTAGCAAGATTGAAACTAAAACAGGTCAACTGGCACTCAAAGTTCCGGTTCACGGAGTACTTCTCTATAAATTTACATCTACCAAATAATTGAAAATACAAAAATTAGAACCATGAAACTGAAAGTATCAGCCATTATTGCGCTTATTTTGATAGCATTCCTGCCATCGAAATTAAAAGCGGATAACCCGATTGTTCAAACCAATTATACAGCCGACCCGGCACCCATGGTGGATAAAGGTACGGTTTACCTTTACACAACACACGACGAGGATAAAACCGTCCGTAACTTTTTCACTATGAATGATTGGAAATGTTATTCATCAACCGATATGGTAAACTGGACAGATCGCGGTACAATTTTATCCTTTAAAGATTTTAGTTGGGCTAGAGGCGATGCTTGGGCCGGACAATGCGTGTTCAGGAATGGGAAATATTATTTTTATATTCCTGTCAATCAGAAAAATGGTGGAAATGCCATTGGAGTGGCCGTATCCGACAGTCCGACAGGACCGTTTAAAGATGCTATTGGCAAACCGCTTCTGACAGGCTATGGTTATATCGACCCTACGGTTTACATTGATAAAGATGGACAAGCTTATCTGTATTGGGGTAATCCGTTTTTGTGGTATGTGAAACTTAATCAGGACATGATTTCGTACGACCAGAACGTGGGTGTTGTGCAAATCCCAATGACGGAACAAAGCTTTAAACTTCGCACCATTGATGCCCATAAAACATTTGCTTGGGCAAAATCTATTGATGGCTTTGCTTCATACAGCTACAAAGGCCCGGACAACAAATACTATTGGTATGTTGGAGCAATTGATAAAGCTACCAATAAAAAGGTAATCGGAGTAGGAGTAGGCAACAAAGCCATCGGACCATTTACCGATTTGTTGGGTAAACCGTTGATTACCGAACATTCCGATGAGGCAAATCTGAATCCTACGATTGTGGTTGACAATAATAAAACGACCTATCTTACCTGGGGAACTTCGGAGCTGTGGTATGCAAAACTGAACAGCGACCTGATATCCTACGACCAAACTGCCGGGATTGCACAAATTCCGGCTGATAAAAAAGATTTCTTTGTATCAAAAATCAAAGGAACAATCAACTCTACCGAAAAAAGAGCCACAACCTACGAGGAAGGTCCCTGGCTTTTTAAACGGAATTCAAAATATTATATGCTTTATCCGGCTGGTGGTGTGCCTGAACATTTTGCTTATTCTACCAGTACCAGTCCAACCGGACCCTGGGTGTATGGCGATACGATCATGCAAGAAATTAAAGTAGGAGGTGCATTTACCAACCATCCGGGTTATATTGAATTTAAAGGAAAATCGTATTTGTTTTATCACAGCGGGGCATTGCCCGGTGGTGGTGGATTTAAACGCTCGGTATGTATCGAACCGTTTAAATTCAATGCCGATGGCTCCATTCCATTGATTCAACCAACCAAAATTGGGGTAACCGAAAGTGCTGCCAACTTGAATCCGTACAAAAGAGTAGAGGCTGAAACAATTGCCTGGGAAGAAGGTATTGAGACTGCCAGCGATGCAACTGCCGGGGTTTATGTGACGGATATTCATAACGGCGATTATATCAAAGTTCGGAGCGTTGATTTTGGAAAAGGCGCCAAGAATTTCCAGGCTAATGTTGCAGCTGCCACCGAAGGCGGAAGCATCGAAATTCACTTAGACGGTAAAGCGGGTGCTATCATCGGAACATTGACTGTTAAGAGTACGGGTGATGCTCTAAAATGGGAGCTTCAATCGGCAAAGATCAGTGGCGCGAAAGGCGTACACGATATTTACTTTGTGTTTAAAGGCGGAGAAGGCAATCTGTTCAATTTTGACTGGTGGAAACTGAATTAATAACATCCATAATTTATACTTATGCTTAAAAAATATTTTTCAATCATTTTATTTTTATTGATTTTCGGTGGTTTTGTCCAAGCCGAGAATCCGATTATGCAATCTCATTTTGGTCCTGATCCGGCACCTATGGTATACAAAGGTAAGGTTTATGCTTACGTGGGCGATGATATTGCGGGCACCGACTTTTATTATATGACCAAATGGAGAATTCTTTCAACTACTGATATGGTGAACTGGACCGATCATGGATCGCCTATTTCGCTTGAATCATTTTCCTGGGCGCGCGACCGGGCCTGGGCTGCTCAGTGTATCGAGCGCAATGGGAAATTCTATTGGTATATCTGTGCGCAAAGTACCAAAAATGACATGTCAATCGGGGTTGCTGTTTCGGATAGCCCGACCGGTCCTTTTAAAGATGCGATTGGTAAACCGCTGATTTCGAACGGTAGCTGGTCTAATATCGACCCAACGGTAGCCATCGACGATGACGGACAGGCTTACCTGTACTGGGGAAATGGCAGTCTTTTTTATGTAAAACTGAATAAAGATATGATTTCCTATTCGGGCGATATTGTGACTGTTCCGCAAAGTGTAGAATCTTTTGGCGGAGTGAGAGGCAACAAAAGCACCGAAAATCCAAACAAGGATAGTTATGTGGAAGGTCCCTGGTTTTACAAACGCAATAATATTTATTACATGATGTATGCGGGAATGGGTAAAGGTGGTGAATGCCTTTCGTATTCAACAAGTACCGGAGCTACCGGCCCCTGGAAATATCAGGGTAAAATTATGGAAGACCAGAAACTAAACAGCTTTACCAACCACGGAGGAATTATTGATTACAAAGGGAACTCCTATGTGTTCTATCACAGTGGTTTGCTGCCTAACGGTGGAAGCTACGGTAGAGCGGCCTGTGTTGAACAGTTTACATATAACCCCGATGGAACAATTCCTTCCGTTAAAGCAACCAAAGAAGGTCCTAAACCTGTTGGAGTAATTGACCCGTACAAAAGGGTAGAAGCGGAAACAATGGCCTGGTCGGAAAAATGCTCTATTTCGGAGAATAAAACAATTGGTGTCTATGTGTCAAATACCCGTCAGAAAGGATATATCAAAGTGCGCGAGGTTGATTTCGGAACACAATCGCCCAAATCGTTTACTGCTTCGCTTGCAGCGGGAGTGGATGCAGGTGTGTTGGAAGTTCGTTTGGATAGTTTAAAAGGTGCTGTGATTGCTTCTATCAATTTGCCACGCACCGGCGGTTGGGATATTTTTAAAACATTTACTTCAGACGTAAAGCAACCGGTTACAGGCAAACACGACTTGTATTTGTATTTCAGCGGAAAGAATTTAGTTGCCGGACGTGAGTTGTTTAATTTCGACTGGTGGAGTTTTAAATAAAAATTAATCTTTAAAAATGGCAATCGTTTCAAAATATTTAAAAGTAAATCGTTTCTTGTACTTTTTAGTATTTCAGGTTATCCTGTTATATCCATTAAAAAGTCAGAATGTTCTTATCTCCAATACCTCGAACCGGAATTTCACCAGTTTAAATGGTAAGTGGAAATATGTAATAGATCAGTATGAAACCGGACAAATTGGTTTTCTTCCTATATCCGCCAATCTAAAACCAAAAGATAAAACGGATAGGGTGGAATACAGTTTTGATCAGGCGGAATCACTTTGGGTTCCGGGATCGTGGAACACCCAAAAACCGGAACTGTTCTACTTTGAGGGAACGATTTGGTACCGGAAAACATTCGATCAGGACAATATCTCGAAAGACAAACGGTATTTTATTTATTTTGGAGCAGCTAACTACCTCAGTACAGTCACTTTTAATGGAAAAAATTTGGGAAAACACGAAGGTGGATTTACTCCTTTCTGTTTTGAAATCACCAAGCTGATTAAAGAGAAAGACAATTATTTAATAATTGGAGTAAGTAATACCAGGGCAAACGATTATATTCCCGGAAAAGTAACCGACTGGTTTAATCACGGAGGAATAACCCGCGATGTGAAATTGATCGAACTACCTACGACTTTTATCAGTAACTATTTTTTAGCACTTGATAAAACAACACTTAACAGCAAAATCAGGAGTATTAATGGCAGTCTGAAGCTGAACGGAAAAGTTGCAGGACAGAAAGCCCGAATAACTATTCCCGAACTAAAAGTAGTGAAGGAAGTGACGCTTGACTCAACCGGAGCATGCAAGTTTACGCTGGCAGCTAATAAATTGGAGTTATGGTCGCCCGAAGATCCGAAACTGTATGATGTTACTATTGAATCTGGAACGGATAAGGTTACAGATAGAATTGGTTTTAGAACAATTGAAGCAAAGGGTAAACAAATTCTGCTCAATGGCAAGCCTGTTTTTTTGAAGGGCATTTCGTTGCACGATGAAAATCCGCTTCGCAAAGATAGAGCCAATTCCATGGACGATGCCCGACTTGTATTGGGATGGGCAAAAGAACTGGGATGTAATTTTCTGCGCCTGGCGCATTATCCGCATCAGGAAAATATCGTCCGGTTAGCCGACGAAATGGGGATTATGCTGTGGGAAGAATTGCCTTTATATTGGGGTATCGACTGGGGAAATGCCAAGGTGCTTCAAAAGGCGAAGGATCAATACTCCGAACTGATTAACCGCGACTATAACCGGGCAAGTTCCATTATTTGGTCCATTGCCAACGAAACTTCGCCATCGCCTACCCGAAATAATTTTTTAATATCGTTGGCCGGACATGTCAGAGGTATGGATAGTACACGTTTGCTCAGTGCTGCTTGCAAAAAAGATCAGGCCGTGGACGGACATCCGGATAATGACTACACACTCGGCGATCCGATTATGAAGTATCTCGACATTATTAGTTTTAATGAATATCTCGGTTGGTACGGAGGTTTACCTGAGGAATGTAGGAAAAAAACGTACAAAGCCAGCATGGAAAAACCTGTCATTGTCAGCGAATTTGGAGGCGATGCTTTGCAGGGATTTTATGCCGATAGCCTTACCCGCTGGAGTGAAAACTATCAGGAAAATCTTTACAAGGAGAATCTTGCCATGTTCGACAGAATTGATGGTTTGGCTGGACTGACACCCTGGATTCTGACTGATTTCATGACTCCACTTCGACAATTGCCCAATGTTCAAGACGGCTGGAATCGCAAGGGGCTTATTTCGGAAAAAGGAATTAAGAA
>Ga0302288_1000939_pt1 | contig 20642 bp, 13 predicted proteins | sample III_Fen_N1_1_FD_194549 | JGI IMG/M metagenome (GOLD analysis project Ga0302288, IMG submission 194549) | Peat permafrost microbial communities from Stordalen Mire near Abisko, Sweden - III_Fen_N1_1 | ecosystem: Environmental > Terrestrial > Soil > Wetlands > Permafrost | place: Sweden: Abisko...
CACGCCGATCCTTAAATCGGCATACATGAAGTGAAGCGATTTCCCGTAATTAAGACGAGGGTAAGAAGAGTAACTACCTTGTAACTTGACAAAATAATTAAGTTTAGTGGCCGTTTTAAAATTCACACCACCCTCAAACTGAGTTTGATGACCCGACACCGAACCCGAAACTCCGTCAACACTTAAGTTGTTTAAAAACAATCCATATCCTACAAAAGGAATAATTTTTTTATCTTTTGTCGCCAATTCGTGACGGATGGTCCAGCCGTAATTCAACATGCTGATACGCTTTGATGACGGATTATCGGACAAAAGTATGGTATAACCCATTGGAATACTTAGATATATAGCGGGTTTTTTGCCAGTAAGTCCACCCAATTGCCAAGCATAGTCAGCCAAAATACCCACTCCGCTTGTTGCGCTGTTGTATATCTGATTGGGTAAAGCTTTTCCGGATGCATCAAACAATGCATATGTTCCGTCGGTAAGCAAATAGGTGTTACGGTAAAAAGAATACCGATAGCCAAATTCCACACTGATTTGATGAGGAATACGGTAATTAGTTGAATCTTTTTTTTGTGACAGTAAAGTCGCAGGTAAAATAAATAATATGGAAATCAAAATTATTTTTAATCGATTTATTTGCATGATAGATAAAATTATATTGGTTGAAAAATCAATCAAGATACAACTGATAACAATTGATTATCAGCGTATCTGCTTTTTCGAATATTGAAATCAAATCAAGAAATAAATGCTGGAGGTGGGCGTGAAAAATTAGAATAATCTATTCCGTCGGAAATTTTTAATAGAAGGGTCGGTAAAAACTGTCGATTAGTTTTAAATCCATAATTAACGGGGATAGCCTCTTGTTTTATGGCATTAACAGCTACAAAATCAAGTGAACTAATTACATAAACATGTTGGAAATTCGCTTGACTGATTGTAGTTTGCGAAAGCTCAACAACTTTAGGTGGAAGGTTCTCAGCCAGACTGTTCGATTTCAAAGTAGGCGTTGCCATGCAAAATAAAAAAGCCAATACCATGAGTATTTCAGGTATAAACGTTGCCAACAAACCGCTTTCAAATATGAACATAAACAGTTAATTAAATTTGTTTTGAGCCTTTTTGGGGACTCGAACCCCAGACCTATTCATTACGAATGAATTGCTCTACCAGCTGAGCTAAAAAGGCATTTTCAAAATTGCAATGCAAATATAATGCTTTTTTCTTTCGGTTTTCATTTAAAAACCAAAAACCTTTCGGTTGAATTTTCAATCCCGACAGGTTTAATCTCTACAGATAGATTTTATCTGATTTTTACTTTAAGAAATATTTTCCCTTTTCAGATTAATGGCTTCTACAGTAGGCTGCGAACGGAATAAGGAATTAAAGTGCAGATTCATAATTGATTTTGCTATCATCCTTGGAATATCATTTTTTCAATCAGAATACAAACCAACAAAATGTGCCAGAATTAATGTAACAATTCGCAATGAAAATTAGGATTGAATTTTTTAAATGTTTATATTTGTCGCTTAAAGAATAAATCAAAATAAATGCGTTTTTCAATGAATAAATTAGGCTTTATCGCAGCACTATGTTTAGCTGTTTTGTCTTGCTCAGTGCTAAATGCACAAACCAGCCTCGATGCAATACCGTTTGCTGAAAAAATAAATCAAACTCCAAATGCACAGATTGTTGATGTTCGCACAATTGGTGAATTTTCGCAAGGTCATATATCTAACGCTCAGAATATCGATGTTAGAAGCTCTGATTTTCAGCAGAATGTAGCTAAGTTAGATAAAAACAAAGCGGTTTTTGTGTATTGCCTGAGTGGTGGTCGTAGTGCGTCTGCAATGAATATTCTAAGCTCCATGGGGTTTAAAGAAATCTACAATTTGAGTAAAGGAATAATAAGCTGGCGCGCTGCCAACCTGCCAGAAACAATTGAGGCTTCAACACCCAAACCAACGGCGGTAAAAGAAATAACTCTACAACAATATCAGGCCTTAATACATTCCGATAAATTGGTATTGGTCGATTTTTATGCAGACTGGTGCGCTCCTTGTCAAAAAATGAAGCCTTTTCTGGTTGAAATTTCAAAAGAAATGAAAGATAAGGTGGTAATTGTGCGCATCGATGCCGATACAAATAAAACTTTAGCAAAATCCCTTAAAGTTGACGCACTTCCGGTATTAAAATTGTACAAAGCCAACAAGCTGGTTTGGTCATATAAGGAATTTATTTCAAAAGTTGACCTGATAAAGCGTTTGAGAATATATTAGTTAATATTAAAGTCAACTCTGGGATGAAAAAAGTTCCAATTATTTTAATTACTCTGTTAATAGGAATTGTAGCAAGAGGTCAGAATGTTGCCCTGAATGATTCAATTAATGCTTTAGGTGACACTATTGTAACGAATCAAAATGGTAACAGGTTGCAAATAATTACCAAGGATATTTTTGGGAATCGGGTAATAAAAGACGGAAATGGACAAGTTGTCAAGGTGTATGAAAAAGACATTTTTGGTAATACCGTGATTAAAGACGGTCGTGGACAAACCCTTATGTCAGTTGAAAAGGACATTTTTGGAGATACAGTAATAAAGGATGGAAGAGGCATGACAACCCAGACAATATCAAAAGATATATTTGGGAACAGAGTTGTAAAAGACGGAAATGGACAGGTTGTCAAGGTGTATGATAAAGATATTTTTGGTAATATTGTGATAAAAGATGGGCGTGGACAAACTATTCAGTCCATTGAAAAGAATATATTTGGCGATACGGTTATAAAGGATGGAAGAGGTATGACAACCAGAACTATATCGAAAGATATCGTTGGAAACCTGATTGTAAAGGATGGGTCAGGGCATACATTATATAGTTTGGAAAAGGATATTTTTGGCAGTACAATACTCAAAAACGCCAACGGAATGGCCATAAGAACAATTTCAAAAGATATTTTTGGAAATACATTGGTGAAAAATGAAAAGAATGAAACGATTGGTAAATACTCTTCGGATATTGACAATACAAGGAATAACGGGGATAAAGAAGAGTTAAATGAGACGGCATTTATCCGTTATATATTAGATAATCTTTAATTTACATCAGTTTCAAACTGTAATTTTTTATAAAGACAAATCATTATACTATTGAAATATTTTAATTAAAAATGAAAAAACTGAGCGTTATTCTTATTTCTATTGTTCTGTTTTCGTGCACTTATAAAAAGCACTCGTATTCTGTTACCACTGACTCCAACGATTCAGTTTCAGTAACTCAGTCAATAAATACCTTGGATACATCTTCTCTTAAGACTGGAAAACCCCATTATAAAGCCTATTCCCGCAAAACGAATTATTATGTAAACGGTGTGTTGGTAAAACATAAAGAGCAACATTACCCTGATAGTGCTAAATCAACCCAAATAACTGAAAATATTTCGGGTGATATGTCAAGAGTAACGATACAAAACACTGCTTTTTTTGACCATGATGCCCGATTGAGAAAATCTGCTGTATCCATGCTAAAAGATCAATCCGATATTCAACATGTTGCTTTTTTCGATCAATCGGTTGATGTTCGCAAACTAGCTGTAACAATGATTGATAATGATGCCAGTTTACAACATGTGGCGTATTTCGACAAAGATGTTCAAGTGCGTAAGTTGGCTGTGTCTATGATGAAAGAGCAAGCCGGTATTGAGCATGTGGCTTATTTCGACCGTGATGTAAGTGTCAGAAAACTCGCTGTTTCCAAGATTACTGAAACTGCTGCTCTTGAGCATGTTATCGCATTCGACAAGGATACGGATGTAAGGAAACTAGCTTTAAACCAGTTGAATAAAAATAGATAAGTGGCGTTTTTGAAATAATTAGGCTTTTCTACACTCGATAATTGCTTTCTTTCCATCAGCAAGGGTGCAAGCAAACAAGTAAATTTCACCGCCATCTTTTATTTTAAGTTTCTTGCGGATTTCTTCTACTGTTAACGGAAAATTGCGAATAGAAATATTGGCTTTAGGTATTTTTAATGCCAATTCCTTCAATTCTTGTTTGGAGTTTCCCCAAATTTTCACGACTTCAAATATCCGACCGGGAAAATCTGTTTTGTGTTCTAATGATGTGTATAAGTGTGTGTTTACATGTAATTTGCTTAGTAAAAAAGAGCTTCCAACCGATTTAAATAACCCACTTTTCATGACCGAGGCATTGGGTTCGTACAAGTATTTCTCCACGCTTGATGAATATTCAATCTTGCACGCTAATTCTTTGTCGGAGTTGCACTCAAAAATCTGATGAGTTTTGTTTTTGCTTATGTTTATAGTCTTAATTTTAGGGTTCTCGTTAGAAGCTGAATTCAGAATAAGTAAAATTTCCTTGCATTCATTGTCAACACTGATAACGTGAATTTCTGAAGTGTCAGATAATTCTCTTAGGGCTGCAGTAATATCAAGCATAGGTGAAAGTTTTATCATCACTTTCGATGCTTTTTCTTGTAGCAATTTAGAGAGGGCTGACACATCCGGTTCACAGTCGGAGAGGAGCACTGTCTTTTTACCGCTCTCACTTCTGCGGGCAGGGTCGATAAAAATCCAATCGGAGTAAGGCATTTGAGCAAGATATTCTTCTGAATTAGTATTGAACACTTTAATGTTTTGCTGTCCCAGAACCTTAAAATTATGATTTGCTAATTTGCACAAATCAGGATTTCGTTCAACGTAAGACACTTGTTCGAATTTTAAGGATAAGAAGTAACAATCTACTCCGAATCCACCCGTTAAGTCAGTTAATGATTCTCCATCACAAAGCGACGATTTATACATAGCTGTTGATTCAGAAGAACTTTGCTCGAGTGAAAGCTGAGCTGGATATAAAACATCCTCGTTTCGAAAAAAAAAAGGAATTTTAGTCTTTACTTTCTGTTTTCCATTGATTTGTCTGATTGCCAACGATATGTCAATCAGCGTAAATTTACCCGATTGCAGGGCTAACTGATGGATGTCATCATCAATATGTTCCAAAATAAATCGCCTAGTTGCCTCGTTCATCGCTTATTGGTTTTCGACTCAAAATTACATAAAATTATTGTCAATTTAGAAATAGCAATCTTTTGTTCATAAAAAAAGTGCTCAAGAACTAACTTAAACACTTTTTTTGAGATTCTTGTTATTTTACCACATTAACACGAGTCTAAAATTCATGGCTGCGGGCGGATCGACTGCAAAATCAGAATTAGTAACGTAAATATTCAGACCTCCAGATGAATAATCAAAATCTACAGTTCTTGTCCAGAATGCATTCTGTGCATTTTGATAATGACGGACATATGGCAAGGGCTGCTGAACTCCATTGTCGACATAATATGCCAGTACTGTGCCATCGGTATAGATAAATGATGAAATCTCGGGGACAGAGAAATGAACGGTGTAATACCTGTTTAAATCTGCATTATCTTTCTTTTCAACCCAATCTTTTGCGTTGGTTGTAAGATTAATAATTTTCCAGTTTGTTCCAGAACCTGCTGCACCTGTCGGTCCTACCACACCTGCTGGACCTACAGGACCTGCCGGACCTACAGGGCCTTGACAAGAAGCCAAAACCAATACCATCGCCAAAAATAAAAAGAACTTCTTCATACAATTGATATTTAAATTTTACATAAATTATTTTTATGTTCAGACAACAAATTTTGTGCCTTTTTATACAATTAAATGAATGAATTTTAAAGTTTTAATTAAAGTGCTTACTGTCAATGTCTTAATTGCAATTGAAATTTGTTTTGGTTTTTTGTGGGTAAACAGATGAATTGAAATGAAAATTTTTACTACTTTTGCACCGGAATATGGTATCAAAACAACTTTCGTTGGATTGATAAAAGGGAATCCGGTCTAATTCCGGAACAGTACCCGCTGCTGTAGACTCCATTTAAACGTATTGAACAAAACTTTTGCCACTGGTATTTCAGTTGACAGTTGATAGTTGACAGTTGATAGTTTGAGAGAACTAATCACTGATAAAACAATTATCTAATTAACTATAATCGGGAAGGCGTTCAATTACGGGAGTAAGTCAGAAGACCTGCCACTTTCTATTTTTATGTTTTTGCTTTCGGGATTAATAGCAAAAAAGGATCTGGACTCATCCGTGCGTACATTTTCTTTCTTTTTTATTATTGTTTAATTTTTAAACATCCGTGTGGCATTGGCATATACTTATGTTGTCAATTAATTTATATGTTTATAATAATCAATAATTTAAAAATGAAATCAATTAAATTTTTACTTTCAGCTGCCTTTGTAGCATTTTTGTTCAGTTCATGTCAACCGGAATCTAATATGCCGGATTCGTTTACCGTTTCAACCTTTGTGGATTTTGAATCTGTAAAACTTAATGCGGATAGTATCTGGAATGGCTCGAATGGTTCAGGTTCTTTTACCACCAAAGTTGCTGCGTTCAACAACAAATACAACAGCACTTATTTTTCATGGTCAGGTTTTGCCTGTTCAGCCAAGAAAGATCGTGTTACTGCCGGTTACGCAAACCAATACAGCGTTTCTGCAGGATCTGGAGCTGCCGGATCTAAACAGTTCGCTATTGCTTACGGAACTGCTACTATGCTATGCGATTCAAATTCTTACGGAAATTTTAGTATTAAAAGTATAGGTATTACGAACTCAACCTATGCTTACTTGGACATGAAGAACGGTAGCAACTACAGTAAAAAGTTTGTAGCTGGCGATTGGTACAAAGTAACAATAACTGGTTATCTGAATAATGTAAAAACAGCAGCAGTTGATTATTATTTGGCTGATTTTAGAAATGGAAAAACATTCCTTCCAAATACATGGAATAAGGTTGATGTAAGTGCACTGGGAAATGTTGATAAGGTTATATTCACTTTTGATTCGAGCGACAAAGGTCAGTGGGGCATGAATACTCCAGCCTATGCTTGTATCGATAATATCGAATTTACTCAGTCTATCTCCACAAAATAAAAAATATTAGTATGAAATTTAGCTTTTATCTGCCATAATATTTGCATTTCATACGCTAAACCGGAGCTATTTTAGTTCCGGTTTTTTATTTTCGTAAATAATTTGAGCAATAGTTTTCTGAGAATGAATGGAGTAGGGGCTTCGAGATTAAAAATATGTGTCAAGCATTTTGCAGAGAAGCTAAAAAATAGTACTTTTGTGCCGGGTAAGTCCTGCACGACCAGCTCCCTTTGAACTCCCCCAGGGCTTGACCGCAGCAAGGGTAGAAGGTTGTAGCGGTGCGATGCAGGGGGCTTACCCACTTGCCTCTTTAGCTCAGTTGGCCAGAGCACGTGATTTGTAATCTCGGGGTCGTTGGTTCGAATCCGACAAGAGGCTCAAAAAAAAGCCGTTTCCATTGGAAGCGGCTTTTTTGTTATCGTTTAATGGTCAATATTTCGGGGGCAGAAAAGTAACCAAACTTAACATTGTTTGTATATCCAACGATAGAAAGAGAATAACTTCCGGTATTTTGAGGTAATTTCAATTTTATACTTTCATTTCCAGAAGGTGAATCAATTTTTTTGAATAATAGGTTTGACTGGTAATTAGGTACTCGTGAGTTTTGTAGGTGGAATTCTTCATTAGAAGTCACAACCGGACTAAAAAATACTTTTATAGAATTCTTTTCAGGTTCAATTAAATCAAAAGCCTTGGATTTGGATGAAATGTCGACAATTCCGTCATATACTTCAGTTCCAAAGAAAAATTGCTTGGTAACTAAGCGAATTGACTCAAATTTTTCTGCTGATATTGACGCAATTTTGTCAAAGTTTTGAATAGGAATCCCATCTAAGATTATCAACGGTCTTTCGCCAATAACACTTCGATCGGCAGTTTTAAATACTCGAACTTCTATAGATTTCCCTTTTTTTACAATTGAGGCCTTTTGAGCTATTTCTGAAATAAATTCTTCGAGATTTGGCACTAAGAATTTCTTAAACTTATATTCTGTGTCAAAATTCCCATAAAATCGTACATTAGGACGATAGGTTGGTGTGTTTTTCTTCAAAGCCAAATATGCATCGTTAATTTGTAGGTTTATCATACGCGATTCGATTACTTTCTTTAATGAAGAATCTGGATAGAAACTTTCTTTCATTATATTTGAAAAATCGGAAAAGAATTCGTCATCTAATTTAAGTGAATAGTTTTCAGCTGTATCTTTTACTGAAATAATGAGTTTATTCCCTTGGTATTCAATTGGAAGTGCCGCAGTAAACTTTCCGAAATTATCCGTTTTTGCCCGATTTGTCCAAGATATAGAATCAACAAATGATAAATATATTTCTTTGTTTTTAGCAACGGATTTATCATTTTGCTTAAAAATATTGCCAGTAACAATACTGCTGTTTGTTTCAGGTAGGTATTTTATACTATTTAAATTAGGAATATAGGTTGGGACATTCTCTTGCAGTATTAAAAAGTCATTAATATTTTTTGAATCTTTCAAAACAGTTTTCAGTTCATTGTAAAAAGTGCTTTCTGTCGGAACTCCGTAATGAAATGATTCTATAAGTTCACTCAATGCTGGCGAGGTCAATTGATTCCCTAAATTCATAGTGACTATATACTTCACACTATCAATTTTATTGGTATTTATATTCAATGTAACTGAATCACCTGGTAGCCCAACATTTTTATCGAGTTTGGCTGAAAATTCTAATTCATTAGTTGGTTTAATGTATACTGTACGGCTAGAAACTTCTTCATTTTCGTTGTTTTTAAGAATTATCTTATTCGTTCCAATCAGAAGATTCAGCGTAAATAGTTGATTCGAGTTTTCAATCTTTTTAGAATACTCATACATAAAGGCATTGTTTTCGACAAATACAGAAATTGGGAATTTATTGAAATTTTTTGTTGAAATTTTAAAGAAACCTCTACTGTTATTAATACTATCAAGTTTGCAAATTACGCCAGAATCTACTTTGTTATTCAATTCAACAGAGGTTCTTCCTTTTTTTGAAGAAGTAGCCTCAATTTTGTACTTATTTCCTATTATCGGATTGAAGCAAAAGACTCCGAAACCATTTTTAGCATTATTCGTTAATATAATCGTATCATTTCTAAGTAAATGTGCAGATATTGAATCATTTAAATTTTGTGTGTAGAATGCAACTTTATTTTCCAATCCCGATATTAATTTTCCACCTTCCGATGCAATATTTAATTTGAGTTTGTTTACAGCGGATTTTCCATTGTCCTGATATTTAATCTTATAAAACGGATTTATAACTTTGATTTTTTTTGTGTAAAACGCACTTGCACCAAAGTTTTTCATGTAATTAGTATAAGCTCTTATATAATAGTATCCTGTTTCAAGTTGACGAGGTACCGCAATTTTATTTATACATTGTCCGTTTTTTAAAAGGTATTTTTTTGCACTTATCACATTTTTATCTTGATTAAATAATTCCATATATAAAATAGAACTAAAGTCAATAGGAGTTCGAAGTGCAGAATCAAAGGTCAATGCACTGAAATTAATTTGTTCTCCAGCTAAATATAAATCCTGATCCAAGGTAAGTAAAACTCTTTCCTGTAATTTATAATCAGTAGCTTTAGTCAGTAATGTCAGATTGGGTTCATTCTGACAAAATGCTGAAATCTTAAGTATAAGAAACAGAATAATTAAAAAAATTGATTTCTTTAATATCATAATATACGATTAATTATTTTTTTCTTTCCAAAAATTTGGTATTTTACTTTCTCCGGTTAATGTGCAATTGAAACAGCGGCTTTTAGCCAAAAATAATTGGATTGCAGGAACTTGAGTACATTGAACTCCGGCTGGTGGTAATGGTTCTTTACACGTCAGAACGTGAAGAGTGTCATAAATAGAATACCCTTGTCTTGATAGAGAATCATACTTTTGATTTAATCGATAGTCCTTTATATTTGGATCAACAAATAAAATATACGAAGAGCAATCGTTAAAACCATTTGTCGGGTTATAAGTTTTTGGGAGTTCAGATCTGTCAATAAAAATTCTTTTCTCTGTTGCTCCAGCAACAATAAAATATCCTACTACTGGAATATTCTTATTGTTAATGCATTTTATGTTGCTAATGATTGAATAGGGTGTAACATCGAAGAGAGTTCCCTGATTTTGATTCAAATTTTTCAAATCAGCAATAAACTTATAGGTTTGTTCCGAAAATGAGTATTGCTTAGCGAGAATAGAATACCGTATATATAGTTTATTTGAGCTTTCGTTAATATTTAGAAAGTCCATTTTTTCAATAATATCCTTGTTTCTTTCAATAGTAGAGTTAATATTAATGAAGGATGATGAATTGTTTTGGAAACAAGTTTTCCATTCCGGTTTTAGTGAAACATCAACAGGTACCTGAAATTTCCAGGTTTCAATATATTCCCAACCATAATAACGGGTATTATTTGTTGGATCATGTGTGTCCAGTAATAATTGTATTCGTTTGGGACCATCTCCATCTTGGGCTTTGTATTCCCAGTTTAATTTATCTATCGGAATAGGAGGCTTAATCACTTCATAATTTGACTCAAATAAATCATCACCGATTTTAATTTGAAGTTTATAACTCCTGCCCGGAATACCATGGAATAGCGTATCAACGGTACTGTATTCTCCGGTTTTAATTTCTTTTAATTGAATTTCAACACCGGTATTATCTATTATTTTGATGTTTGCACCTGTAACAAAATCTCCCACATGTCCATCGTATTTAAAGGTTCGTGATAATTTTATATTATAAGGTCCAGTCAGGTTTGTTATCATGCCGTCAACAACCAGTATGCTTTCATACTTAGTTATATTAGGATAATATGGCGATACGCACGATGCCATTAAAATCAGAGTTATTATGATGTAACTAATTCTATTTGTCATTTTAATTGTGTTAGAATTTAAAGTTGTAAGTGATATTCAATATAGGTTGCGCAAAAACTGAAAGTTGATACCCTTTCACACCTCGTGTTGTTGATTTGAAAAACACGGAGTAGGCATTATCTCTTCCTAGTACATTATAAACTCCCAGCGACCATGAACCACTTCCAATTTTTTTAGATTTAAGGCTACCATCAATATTTAAAGAAAAATCCCATCTCATATAATCAGGAACCCTATATTCATTTCGATTGGAATAATGCATTATTTCAAGGCCACGAAACGAATATTTCGCAACCGGATATGTTATTGGTCTACCAGTACTGTAAGTGAATGTATTTGTAATTGTAATTCTTCGATTGTATTTGTAGTTTACCACTAAGTTCAAATCATGAGGTTTGTCATAATCGGACGGATAATAATTTCCTTGATTAATTTTTTCTTCGGCAAATTGACCATTTATTTTGAGCTCTGATCTTGAATATGTGTAAGAAATCCAACCATTTAGTATCCCACTTTTCTTTTTTATCATAAGTTCAATACCATAAGCACGACCTAACCCCGATAACAAACCGACATCTAAGTTTGGATTATTCAGCAGCTGGGTACCACCTTTAAAATCTAAATTGTTTTGTGTTGATTTATAGTAAATTTCAGCAGAAGCTTCATAGGAGTTTGATGAAAAGTTTTGATAATACCCGGCCGCAACTTGATCACCGATTAAAGGTTTAATGTTATAATCGCTAATTTTCCATATATCTGTTGGCGAAATAGCGGTTGAGTTTGTCAGCATGTGTAAAAACTGATGTATTCTACTATAACTCAATTTCATGGAATTGTCTGCACCAAGCTTGTAACGACCCGATAATCGAAGTTCCGGACCACCATAGGTTTTTATTATATCGTTTGGAGAATATGAAATTGAATCGATTCTACTGTCAATACTACGTGGTGCTTCCTGATTGTACTTGTAGGCTTTGCCTGGACCAAGTGCAAAAAACATAGCATATCTGATTCCAGCAGAAATTGTAAGTTTGTCACTTATTTCAATTTCATCATTTAGAAACAGACCTGATTCAATTCCTTGTTCTTTGGGAAGCTTTAATTCCCTTATATCTGAAACTTTTGATAGTGGAGTGAAATCACCAGGCGTTAAATCATATCTTATAGCTTCAAGCCCGAAATTTAACGAATGTTTTGAGTTCAAAGAATAATTGAAATCAGCTTTTAGTGATTTGTAGCTAATGTCGTATTTTAAGTTATACGAAGTTGATGGATTTTTGTCGCTAGAAATATTATATAAATAATTGGAATAAACTGCAGATAACTTCCCATAAAAGTTTTTATTGAAAGAATGTTTAAATAGAAGTCTTGCACATTGATTCTCATAGTTATAAGCAGTGTCAGAGTTTAATTTAAAATAATCATTTGATTGGTATGCTGTCAGAGTGATTAAATTGTTTTTGTCAATATCATATGATAGTTTTGCACTGACATCATTGAATTCAGCTTTACTTTTCTTTAAACTTGGAGATCCCAATTGTTTTAAAATCCAATCGGAATAGGTACTTCTAACACCTACAATGAATGACATTTTATCTTTAATGATAGGTCCTTCAACAGTTATTTTACCGGTAATTGGACTTATTCCACCACTCAGACTGAATTTTTTAAGATTTCCTTGTCTTGCAGTTACATCAAATACTGAAGACACTCTACCACCAAAACGGGCTGGAATACTAGATTTATATAATTCAAAGTCTTTAACTATCTCTGGGTTAAATATTGAAAAGAAGCCAAATAAGTGGGAGCTATTAAATATGGGAGCTTCATCTAGCAAAATTAAATTCTGATCTGCACTTCCACCCCTGACGTTAAAACCAGCTGCTCCTTCACCAACGGTTTGAACACCAGGTAGTAATAAGGCGGATTTTATAATGTCAATTTCACCCATCATGGTGGGTAATAGTTTGATTTCTTCAATACTTAGCCGTTGAATACCAATTTTAAGATTTCTGACTTTGTTTTCTTTGTCACCCGTAACTACAACCTCGCGTAATTGAATTAGATTATTCTTTAAGTCAACATTAAGTGATCCATCTTTATACACAAGCACTGGGATTGCGACTTCCTTTTTGCCAAAATATTTAAAGTGAATTTCATTACCGCCTCGTGGTAAGGTAATACTATAGCGTCCATATGTATCGGTAACAGCCACTTTATCAGTGTTTTTCGCAAATATTTGCGCACCGATAATAGGCTCACCATTAATATCATCTCTTACAATACCTGATATCAACGCCTTGTTCCCTGGCAGTTTGTTTGTAGAACTACCGAACGTAATAATTTTATTATCATTATCGGTTTTTTTGTTTTTTTCTTGCGTTATAAAATCGTATTTTGTCTCAATAGAATCTGTAGGAAGAGCTGCATTGAAATTATTCTCAACAACAAAGAAATTCTCAGGGAGGGAAGTGCTAATCTTGTAGTTGTTCGTTATTATTACATTATTTCCATCAATTATGAAGCTCAAATGTGTTCCCTTAAAAGCTTCGACTAAAAGATCCGATAAATTAAACGGTTTATTTGTAGGTGGTATGGCAATTTTATCCGTCCACGATTTGTCGTAATAAAATTTTAGCAAATGCTCTTTTTCTATTTTATTTGCAAAATTTTGGAATGAAATAGTATCGGATTTTTCTTTTGAATTTGACTCCTTTAGTTTGCTGGTTTGAGCATTAAGAAATACAGGTAAAAAACAAAGTGCTATTTGTAGAATTATTTTCATTTCTTAAAGACTTTCGTAAAACTTCAAAATTTTTGATATTGCTGAATAATTAGATTGATTTAAAGTTAAAGAATTGTTAATGATAAAATCTTTGACTAACTTTTCTTTGTCTTTTAATAAATTGGTTAATTTGCCCATGTTGTTTACATTTATAATCACTCCATCTTTTAGTAAGAACATCTGGGTGGAGAGAGTATAATCGTTTAAGGTTTTGTATTTCTCACTTCTAACCAGAAACTTTAATTTTCCATCGTATACAACTTCAAAATATCCAGCATTAATTTTTTTATCAGAGCTATTTTTTAAATTGTTGAAAAATCGAAATTTTGAATTTTGAAGTGTAAACTCAGTTATAAAATTTTCGTCTAAGGCAATGTAGTTAATTGACATGTCATTATTGTTGAACAAAATAATGAGGTTGTCGATCATTATATCATATTTTAACCCATCGATATTGTACGATTTCCCGTTAAAAACCAAAGAACCTTTTAACCATTTGTTTTCCTTGAAATAGGGATTGTTGATTTCGTTGGTATAAGGTGAGTAATTATAACCAATAATATATGGAAAGTTAATTTTAGAGCGTATGCTTATGGTATCTTCTAAACTAGCTTTTTGAGTACTAAGAAAATTAGTTTTATCATTGGGGAGTATTATGTTCTGCGCTGATAAATGCTGACTACTATTAAAAAAAAAGACAGAGATTATTAGTAAGTATAAATATGGATATGCTTTAATTGAACACATATTTTAATGGAAATTTTGAGTATAAATTATCTAATTTATACGATATTTGATTGGTTTTAAATTAAATTCGAGGTCAAATTTATGTTTTTCTATTTATATACCAAATTTTTTTTGATGTAATTTTATTAAAAAATCGATTTGTACCTAACATTATAAAATTAATGTCTAATATTAAGCAAATCGATTTTTATGTTGTTAAATGAGCGAGCTTTTAATTCTAATTTAGTTCGAAAGTGAGATGTTTAAATTGAATTAATTTTTCTTTACAGTAAATCGATAGATAGTTCTGGACTTAAATTTGTCACCTGGATTTAGCACTGTGGTAGGAAAAGTCGGTTGATTGGGACTGTCAGGGTAGTGCTGTGTTTCTAGTGCAAAAGCCGAACGGGTATTTGTTGGTTTATTGTTAGAGCCTACAGATTTTTTCCATGCAAGGCCTCCTGCACCAGAATAGAATTGCAATCCGGGTTGGTCTGTAATTACTTCCATTACTCGTCCACTTTCCGGATCGTAAACTGTAGCGCACACTTTTGCGTTTTTGTCAAGCACGAGATTATGATCATATCCATCAAAGACAACGCTCTGAATGGTGTCACCAATTTTATAACCCATAGAGCGTGGGGTTGTAAAATCGAAGGGTGTATTTTTTATGCTTACAATCTCACCGGTTGGAATTTTAGTGGCATTAAGCGGAGTATAGGTTGAGGCTTTCATTGTGAGTATATGATCAAAAACATACCCTTTTCCTACGCCATGAAGGTTAAAATAGGCGTGATTTGTTACATTTATAACTGTTTTTTTATCAGTTGAAGCTGCATAATCAATTACAATTTCGTTTTTGTCATTCCAGGTATAGGTTACGGAGATACTCACTGTGCCGGGAAACCCTTCTTCCATATCAGGGCTCAAATAGCTGAATTTTACAGCTGGTTGTTTGCTGTTATTTACAATTTCTGCATTCCATACTTTTGAGAACCAACCATTTCTACCACCGTGAAGCGTGTTGGGTCTGTTGTTGATTGGTAAGGAATATTCTACACCGTCAAGCGAGAATTTTCCGTTGGCAATTCTATTGGCAAAACGTCCAATGCTTGCACCTCCAAAAGCATCGCCTCTAACAATTGTTTCTAGTTTTTCTGAACCGGTGGTAACATTGTCTTTTACACCATTCTTGTCGGGAACATCTATTCTTACAATCCTTGCCCCATAATTGGTTACTTTCAGGACATTACCGTTTCTATTTGTTAATGTAAAAAGCGATACTTCATTTCCGTTGTTATCTCCTAGTACTTCTTTGACAACACCTTGTTTTTGTCCATAGCTGACACTACATAATGTCAGGATTAATGCGATTGCGAATGTTTTTTTCATGATTATTCTCGATTGATTTATTGATTTTTTTATTATTTAAATTTTAAACTTAATGATTGAATCACTTCGAATACGTTTTAAATCTAAACTTATTTGGCTATTGATTTTACATGATAGTTTTCTCCAACGACGATCATCGTACTATCGTTTTGTGCTACAGCATCGAGCGATACAGTCGAAATGGGAATTAATTTATTACAATGCGAACAAGAAGGTACTGTCATTATTTTTCCATTGCTGCAAACCAGTATTATCAAATCCTCGTAAAGGTTGTACGCAATGTCATGAGGTATTTCAGTCAGATACGATGACTGACCATCTTCCGTTGTATAATTCAGCGTTCTTTCAGTCCATACATTGCCTTGCGATGAAAATAGTAATACAGGTGTGCCATCTTTATGACTTCCTGCAATGGTAATTCTATCGTTAGTCAAAAATACTTTGTTGAAAGTACTTGGTAAATAAAACCCGGAATAAAATTCGTTATAATTAAAAACAACCCAGTTTATTCCATCGGAAGTATGAATTATTTCTCCTGCATCAGTCACTCCATAACAGTCAGCATTTCGGGAACACAATGAAACGATATTGCCTTTAATTGCAAGCTGTTGTTGTTTGAAACTGCCTTTTTCGCTTCCAATCAGTAACAATCCTTGCTCGCAACCGGCAAATATTTTATCATTGAAAATAGCAAGTGAAAATATTGTTTTGTCTGTTCCACTCTCCATTTTCCGAAATTTTCCATTATCGGAAGAAATAAACAGATTACCTTTATTCCCTGCAGCAATTATTGTTTGGTTTGTCGCAGTTAAGCTGTGAAATGCAACCGTTGGCACTTTTTCGGATTTTAATACCGTGCCAGATTTGTTAATCCAATCCATTCGCCCATCCGAACCAACTGCCAGAAATTTATCCTGATACGATATAATGGCTTTGTATCCTTCATGTTTGAATGCATCGTTAGCTGCCGAAGAGCCAACGATGCATAAAAATGACAGCAAAAAAGTACTTGCAAAAATGATTAATTTTTTACTTATAATACGTGATTTCTTCATTACTTCAAACCGCTGTTCGTTATTTTGAAATAATCGAAAGCCACATCAAACGAACTTTCAGGCTGGGTAGTTTGAGGTGCGTTACGTTGAAAGTTACCACCCATTCTGAAGGTAGATACACCGTTGCAAACAATCACTCCAGCACTAATGTCTTTTAATACAATATCTGTACTACCAACTGGTTTGAATTCAACTCCATCCGATGAACAAGATGCCGTATAATTGCTTCCTTTTTTTACAAGCTTCAATATTAAGGTGTTGTTTTCTTTAATGATTTCATTCAAACTCAATGATACCGTGAATTTCTGATTTCCTTTACTTTCTACCAATAAATCAACCGAGCCCGATTGCTCACCTGCAGCGCCTGGACGAACAGGACCTCTTCGGCCTGCACCAGCGCTATACACCAATTTCACAAAATTATCATCATTTTGGTAGGCAACTATTCCTGCATTTTGCGAACCGGTTGGTTTTTTGGAGCAAACCAATTTTGTTTCAACAGTCCAGTCAGTATTGGCCGACTGCAAAAGGATGTTTTCGGCGTTGTTATTGGCATCGGTTATGTCGCCTTTGCCACTTGTAATCACTAGTGAACCGGATTGTTTTGACAAGCTCCATTTCTCTTTGTTTTCTCTTACCCAGTTCCATGACTTATTTAAGGTAGGAGTACTAAATTCATCACTAACGGATGGAGTTCCAAGATTAACGGCATATTCTGTTTTATCAACTGAACGATAATCAGTCATGATAATAGAAGCTGTTCCGGGAATGCCTTTTGCCTGAACTGTTTCAACTACAACTGCTGGATCCACAGGGGTTACATCGACTACAGGGACTTTGCTAGAAGCATTTTTTAAATAACTGTATTGAGTAACCGATGGACTAAAACCCGGAATTGCTTTCTTGTTAACCGCAATTGATGCGGCATTCAAATTAGGCATTACTTTTATTGGATAACTACTTGAAACTGTTTTACTATCGATAGTAACCGAAGCTGTAATAAGAGCTACGCCGGTTCCTTTGGCTGTTACCAATCCTTTCGCATCCACTGTTGCTACCGATTGATTATTGCTTGAATAAACAACTTTAGCTTTTGTAATATCATAGAAACTATCATCAGTCATTGCAGCCGTTGTGCTGGTTTGAACTTGTGAACCGTTTTTCAGAATTATTTCATCGCAACTTGTTACCACAGTTTTCAATAGAGGCTTAAATGCCCCATTCATAATGACTGATACAGTTCCCTTAATATTTTTGGAAGATGTACCTATTTCAAACAAATAATTACCCGAGTCGTACGTAATTCTGTTTTTCACCATATCCCAGAACCAAAGATCGGCACAATCAATATCGATATTAACCGTTTTGGTTTGACCAGCTGGTAACGTTATTCGTTGGAAACCTTTCAGACGTTTAATAGGCCGCTGCAACGAGGCAGGGCTATCCGGCGTTCTCATATAAACCTGAACTACTTCGTCACCTTCGCGACTACCGGTATTGGTAATGTCCACACTGATAGTGATTTTATCGTTCGGAGTAATTGCATTTTTACTTATTCTAAAGTTACTGTAATTAAAGCTAGTATATGACAAGCCATACCCGAATTCGTAAGATACATCTTTGTTGAAATACCAGAATGTTCGTCCGTTTTTACCATTTTCGCCTCTGAGGGTATAGTCAGTTATTTCAGGTAAATCTTTCAACGATTTGTACCAAGTACCGTTAAGTTTTCCTCCAGGATTTACATCACCAAACAAAACGCTGGCAATAGCTTCGCCTTGAGCCTGACCGTTATAGCCAACCCAAATAATACCTGGAATATTTTGCAAATTTTTAAACTCTTCCACTTCAACACAACCGAGCGTTTGCATTACCACAATGGTGTTAGGATTCACGGCTGCAATGGCTTTGATAAGCTCAATTTGGTTGCCGGGTAGGAGCAAGGTAAGTCTATCAGCTTCTTCGGTGGCTGTTTTCTCATCAGTTCCAACAAATACCACAGCAACATCCGAAGTCGATGCCAGTTTTATGATTTCGCTATCAATAGCTTTACTTTCAGGAGCTTTATAAACTAAATAAACAGTTTGTGGTCCGTTATATCCCAGTTTATTTATTTTTACATTCATCATACTTCCGCCACCATAAACACCACCCGATTTAGCCCCGGCAGCAACAGTTGCATTCAGTGTGGTAATTAAATTTCCATCGGGCGAACCTACTCTTACTTCAACGATTCCACCTTCAGTTGGAATATTTAGATTAATTCCCATAGAGTCAACATTTGTCAGGTCAACATTATTGTACGATGTCCATGAGCCATCGTTAATGGTTCTAACCTGATCAATTGTACCCATTCCCGAGCCCACAGTAATTCCTTTTGAGGAAGCATTGTATTTGGTTGCATCGTATTTAGTAACTGTTCCATCCGATTTTCTCATTTCAAAACCCACAACATAAAGCAAATTGCTTTTGCTTGCCGTGTTTCCTCCCGAACCGAGAACAACTTCAGCTGAATAACCTTTATCAGTTATGTATTTTTTAATACCGGCATAAGGAGAAATCATGTTTTCTGTAGCTGGTCTTCCCGAATACGGACCAATTTCAGCTTTATTTGCCTGTGGTCCGATAATTGCAATTTTCTTCAACGTCTCTGCATTTAATGGCAGAGCTAATTTATTGGTTCTTGTTGAAATAATGTTTTTCAACAATACAGGGGTTTTAGTTGCAATTTCTTTTGCCAATGCTCTATTGGCTGGTGAATTTACCACATTGGTTTGATATAAAGCATAAGGAACTTTCGATGCAGGATCAAACTCGCCGGTTCTCATTCTGATAGTAAATACATTGAACAATGCCCGGTCAATATCTGCCATAGTGATTAATCCTTTTTTAAGCGCATCAATGGCGTTTCGTTGATAGACACCTCCACAATCCGAGTCAACACCTGCTTTTAATCCTAAAGCTGTAGCTTCGCCGGCTGTTTTTACAAAGTAATGACCTGTGTAAATATCTTCGATTGCAGCACAGTCGCCTGTAACATACCCTTTCATTCCGTAAGTTCTGCGGGCAATGGTGTCCAAATATAACTTGCTTGCCGATGTAGGAACTTTATTTACAGCGTTATACGATGACATGATTGATGGTAGATTATCTTTTTCAATCAGCTTCTTATAGGGGGCAAGATAAAATTCTCGCATATCACGGCTATCCATATTGGAACTTCCAACGTGTCGGTCGAACTCACTGTTATTTGCAAAGTAATGTTTAGCGCAAGGAACGGTTTTAAGGTAATTAGGATCATTACCAACCATTCCGCGTACAAATCCACCAGCAATTTGAGCCACTAAAAAAGGATCTTCACCATATGATTCCCCGGTACGCCCCCAACGAGGATCGCGGATTGGCTCAACAACCGGTGACCAGTAAGTCAACCCTTTTGTGCCAGTGGCATTGAAAGCTCTTGCCTCGTCGGCTATTGCACTTGCTTCACGCTCCATAAGTGAAGGGTCCCAAGCTGATCCAAGTGCCACACTGTTTGGGAAAGATGTTGGTCCACTTAAACCTACTGAAGCATTTGCTCCAGCCAAAACCCCATGTAACGCCTCACTCCAAACATTGAAGGATTTAATTCCCAATCGGGGAATTGCGGCCATGTTATTGCCTAATAAACTTTCCTTTTCTTCCAAAGTAAGTCTTGAAATGAGATCCGTAGATCTTTCTTCAAAAGAATATGAAGTATTTAGGTAAATTGGGGTTTTAGTGCCTTCGG
>Ga0302288_1000941_pt1 | contig 20624 bp, 7 predicted proteins | sample III_Fen_N1_1_FD_194549 | JGI IMG/M metagenome (GOLD analysis project Ga0302288, IMG submission 194549) | Peat permafrost microbial communities from Stordalen Mire near Abisko, Sweden - III_Fen_N1_1 | ecosystem: Environmental > Terrestrial > Soil > Wetlands > Permafrost | place: Sweden: Abisko...
AAAATTCGTTTTGAAGGGACTGAAATACAAGCGGAAGAAGTATATAAAAGTTCTACTGCCATTACATCCATTCTTCATTATAACGGGAATATATTAGTGGGTCATGACAATGAGGTTTTTCGGATGATAAAAGGAAATAATGGTAAATACCAAAGAGTAAATACAGACGAAAAAATTAAACATTTCCCGGGAATCGTTGAAGTTCTGTTTTATGACAACGGACTGATCTGGATAGGAACAACTTTCGGACTTTATAAATATGAACCTATCACAGAGACTCTGACAAATTACGCATCCAATCCATTTAATCCGAATTCACTTTCATCTGATTACATTAGTGATATCAAAAAAGCAAAAGATGGCCAATTGCTTATCGGAACTTTGATAGGGCTCAACATTTATGATTATCATACAGATGCATTCACTCATATTACAACTGAAACAAATGCCAATGGCCTTGCGCTGAATAATAATTTTGTTAATTGCCTTTTAGTAGAGAACAATTCAATCTGGATAGGAACTGACAAAGGAGGTGCGAACCTTTTAACTCCTGATCAAAGCCTGTTTACCAATATCTGCAATATAGAAGGCAATCCGGGTAGTTTATCCAAAAATCCTGTCAATTCAATCTACGAAGATTCTGATGGAGATCTTTTTGTCGGGACAGTGGAAGGCGGACTAAACATTCTAAAAAAAGGAACCCCTTTTTTTAGACATTCGTACAGTCAGATTGGGAATAAAAGCTCGTTAAGTCATAATTCAGTCAGTTGTATTTGTCAGGATTTTAATGGCAATTACTGGATTGGAACCTGGGGGAAAGGAATCAACATGCTGAAATACGAGGACAAATACAAGCCTGTTTTTGAGCAGATTAATTACAAACCAACAGGAAATTCCATTATAAGCGATTTAGTAGCTGCTTTCGCCCCGGATAATAAGAACAAAGGATTGTGGGTAGGTACGCGTGAAGGATTAGACTTCCTTGATTTGAATACAGGTAAGTTTAAGCATATTTTGAATTACTTGCCATTAGAAAAACGTATTCACTTTGTAACCGGCATGTTGATCGATTCCAAGCGGCGGTTATGGATTGGTACCAGTTTCGGTCTTTTTTGTATATACCTGAACGAAACGAATCTACCTAAAAACAGAATAAAATACTGTTATTATCAGTATTTGCTTACCAATCCGTCAAAACAGATACAGGAAAAAATTAATTGCATTCTTGAGACAAAAGAACACACCATATGGTTTGGAAGTTTCGGTAATGGCCTTTACAGACTTGATGAGAAATCAGGTTCAATGAAATTCATGAATTATGATGAGAAATCAGGACTATTGGACAACGTAATTTATGGAATAACAGAAGACGAAACCGGAACTATCTGGTTGAGTACAGATAAAGGGTTATGTGCGTTTAATTCGAGCCGGAACAGCATTCGTAGTTATACTAAGGCAGATGGTTTAAAATCCAATCAGTTTTATTGGGATGCATACTTCAAAGGAAGGGACGGAAAAATGTATTTTGGAAGTGTAGCCGGACTAACAGTATTTGATCCGTTAAAATCCATACCCGTAAACACCAAAAATATTGCTTCAATAACACGGATCAAGGTGCTAAATGAAGATGTTTTTTTGACAAACAATAAAAATTCAGAGCAATTTCTTGAATTTGATGGGGCAAAATTAAAAGGCATTAGGCTGCATGAATCGGATAAAGCTTTTAGTGTGGAATTTTCTGCCCTGTGTTATTATCAGGCAGATAAAATAAAATACGAATACAGGTTAAAAGGGTTTGATAATAACTGGAGTGAAGTAACATACGACAGAAGGTTTGCAAACTTTACGAATATCAAAAACGGGATGTATCAACTTGAAATTAAATGTACAAATTCAGATGGTACATGGTCGGATCAGATAACAACTCTTACCATTAAAGTAATCCCTCCGTTTTATAAAACGTGGTGGTTTATTCTTATTTTCTTCAGTGCTATTGCCTATAGTATTTATAGCTATTATATACATCATATCAATTTACTGAAAAAACAAAAAGTTCAATTAAAACAATTAGTGGATGAACGGACATACGAGATTGAAATGCAAAAAGAAAAGCTGGAGGACCAGGCTGTCCAACTTCAGACAAACATGGAGAAACTGATTGAACATCAGGAAGAAGTCTCGCGTCAAAATGACATACTGATACAGCAGAATCAAAAGATTACCCACCAAAAAGAGCAACTGATCACTCTGTCAAAAAAAGTTCAGGAAGCAAATATTGATAAGATATCTTTCTTTACCAACATTACCCATGAGTTCAGGACACCCATTACGCTCATTATGGGACCGGTAGAAAGGGCATTGAAATTAAGCATTAATCCGAAAGTGCTCGAACAACTGAATATTGTTCAACGCAATTCGCGTCTGTTACTTACACTTGTCAACCAGTTGATGGATTTTAGAAAAATCGATTCCGGAAAGATGGAACTGGTAAAGACGCAACAGAATTTTGTTGAGTTTTTAGACGATTTGATGTTGCCTTTTGAGGAATTAGTGAGAGACAGAGGAATTGTTTTTTACAAACAGTACAGGATTCATCCGCCTGAATTTCTTTTTGATCGTGATAACATGCAAAAAGTAATGGGAAATCTTTTGTCGAATGCCATTAAATTTACTCCTGATAATGGTAAAATAACTGTGATTGCCAGCACTTATACTGACAAATCGGATCAAAAAGAAAGACTTTATGTCGCTGTGAAAGATACTGGAAAAGGAATTCCCGATGTTGACCTTGAAAAGATATTCGATCGTTTCTATCAATCTAAACAGAATCAGGCATATTCCGGTTACGGGCAAAGTGGAACGGGGATTGGATTATTTCTCTGCAAACGGATTATTCAGCTTCATAATGGGAAAATAGAAGCCCTGAATCAAAATACCGGAGGGTCATGTTTCCGTTTTATTATTCCTATTGACCGCCTGATCATATCGACATTAAAGATGAATGGGAACTCTATGGAAATGATAGTAGCCGATCAATCTTTGGAAAAAAATTTTGCGAACGATGAAACAGCGAAAGGAAAACCCCTGTTGCTTATAGTGGAGGATAACAGCGATATGCGCCAGTACATCCGGTCCATATTAAATACAGAATACAATGTACTCGAAGCACCTAATGGGGTGGTTGGCCTGGAAGTTACAAACCGCTACCAACCTGATCTGATAATAAGCGACATCATGATGCCGGAAATGGATGGCATGGAATTTTGTAAACGGGTTAAAACCAGCTTTGCCACATCGCATATTCCAGTGATATTGCTTACAGCAAAGTCTTCGACCGATACACAAATTGAGAGTTATCAATTAGGAGCAGATGCATTTGTGGTAAAACCATTCGATGAAGATTTACTAAAAGCCATCATCCTGAATCTGAATGAAAAGCGTAACAGGGTTCAGTTACGTTTTACCGAAAGTATGAATACTGATGCGCTCAATATTAATGAAGACTCACTGGATAAAAAATTTATTGATAAGTCATTGAAAGTGTTAAAAGAAAATTATATAAATCCTGATTTCGATGTGGCGGAGTTTATTGAAACTATGGGAATCAGCAGGAGTTTGTTGCATAAAAAACTTAAAAATCTGGCGGGTCAATCAGCCAGCAGGTTTATTCGTATATACAGACTGAATATCGCCCGTGAATTGATTATAAAAAACCGGGCTTCCCATGCACTGAATATATCTGAGATTGCTTACGAAGTAGGCTTTAATGACCCTAAATACTTCACCCGTTGTTTTACAAAACACTTTGGTATTCAACCCAGTGTATTTTTAGAAGAAGACAAAAAATCAGAATGATATTTTTCATTCAGTTTTGAAATTAGGTAGATAAGGCATAGAATCAATATTTTATCAAAAATATTGATTCTGGTGTTTTTTTCTCCCTTAAAAGGATTATTGTCCACTCTCAATTTATAATATTTTAATTTCTTTGTATTGATTTAAAAACCTCATTTGAAATATGAAAAAACCATTAATTTTAGCTGTATTATTGTGTTCTATGATGTTGGGTACACAACTAATTCATTCACAAAATCACAACATCCGGGTTGAATTTAATAAAGTCGGATCACCTATTCAGAAAACAATGTATGGTATCTTTTTCGAGGATATAAATTACGGTGCTGATGGAGGTTTATATGCCGAATTGATTAAAAACCGGTCTTTTGAGTTTCCCCAAAGCCTTTTGGGATGGACTACTTTTGGGAAAGTGGAAGTACGTACCGATGACCCCGCATTTCCAAATAATCCTCATTATGTCCGGATGTCCTATCCTGGTCACGACGAGAAACAAACAGGAATGGATAACGAAGGATTCTTCGGAGTTGGCGTTAAAGAGAATGAAACCTATCGTTTCTCTGTCTGGGCACGTTTGCCGGAAGATGGCAGCAGTAGCATCCGCATAGAATTAATTGATCCTGAAAGTAATGTTTTTACAACTGAAAAGCTGGACATCGATTCAAAAGGATGGAAAAAGTATCAGGTTGTTTTAAAAGTAACTAAAACAGAAGCAAAAGCACGGTTACGTATTTTCCTTACATCAAAGAATCCTGTCGACATGGATCATGTTTCACTTTTTCCTGTTGACACCTGGAAAGGTCGTGAAAACGGTTTAAGAAAAGACCTTGCTCAGGCATTGTTCGATTTACATCCCGGAGTATTCCGTTTCCCCGGTGGTTGTATTGTTGAAGGGACCGATCTGAATACCCGTTATCAATGGAAAAATTCCGTTGGTCCTGTTGAAAACAGGAAATTAAACGAGAACCGTTGGGAATATACTTTCCCGAATCGCTTTTTCCCGGATTATTTCCAATCATATGGAATGGGATTTTATGAACTCTTTCAATTATCGGAAGAAATCGGGGCCGAACCACTTCCTGTTATTAGTTGCGGGCTTGCCTGCCAGTTTCAGAACAAGGATCTGAATGCGAACATGGCTGTAAATAATCTGGATCCGTATATTCAGGATGCATTGGATTTAATTGAATTTGCAAACGGAGATGTATCCACTAAATGGGGGAAATTGCGTGCAGATATGGGTCATCCCGCTTCATTCAACCTGAAAATGATGGCAGTAGGGAATGAACAATGGGGAAGCCTATATCCTGAACGTCTTGAGCCTTTTATGAAAGCAATACATGCTAAATATCCTGTCTTCAAAATTGTAGGAACTGCCGGACCAAGTCCTGATGGGAAAGATTTTGAATACGGGTGGAAAGAAATGAGACGACTGAAAGCAGATCTTGTAGACGAACATTACTATAAAGATCCCCAATGGTTTCTTGCCAATGCAAACCGTTACGATAATTACGATCGGAAAGGCCCTAAAGTTTTTGCAGGCGAATATGCCTGTCACCCGAAGAACCGCAAAAACAACTTTGAATCGGCACTTTGCGAAGCTGCTTTCATGACCGGATTCGAACGGAATGCCGATGTGGTTTATCAATGCACCTATGCTCCGCTTTTTGCTCATGTTGAAGGATGGCAATGGCGTCCCGATTTGATTTGGTTCGACAACTTAAACAGTGTCAGGTCTGTAAATTATTACGTTCAACAATTGTACGGAATGAACGTTGGTACAAATGTATTGACAACTCTCGAAAATAAATTGCCATTGGAAGGAAAGGATGGGATTTATGCTTCTTCTGTGTTGGATAAAACCAAAAAAGAGATCATACTGAAAATTGTCAATACATCCGATGTAGTTAAAAAAGCATCTTATTCATTTAATGGATTAAAAGCTGGCGAGCGCAAAGGAACATTAACTATTCTAAAATCAGATAAACCGGATCAGGAAAATATGCTCAACAATCCGTTTGCAGTAGTTCCGACAGTAATAAACATTACTGTTTCAGGAAATACTTTGGAAGTTGAGCTAGCGCCGAAATCATTTAATTTATACACGATTCAGTTGTAAATTAATCCTTCGATCAGGTTGAAAGAAAAAAAAGGACAGACAAAAATTAATTTTTGGCCGTCCTTTTTTTCCATTAAACCGGTCAAATTGATTTTTGCGTCCATTCAAATAGAAAACCAGTCCAAAATCATGTCAATTTAGTTCAATCGTTCAATTGTGTTAACCATCTCCGGGTAAAAAGTAATACATTTGTGATAAAATACAACTAAATTGATTTTTTTACCAGATAGATTAGAACACTCAATGAAAAAACGAATACTTCTCTCACTCGCAATTATCTTTAGTATTACGATGCTTTATTCCCAGGGCACAACAGATGATTACAACCGGGCCTTCTCCCTTCAGGACAAGTTGAAGGATAAAGTATATTATTCGGACATTACTCCTCAATGGATAGGTTCCACAAACCGCTTCTGGTATGTCAACACTACACCGCAGGGGAAAATGTATATGCTTACCGATGCAAAGAGCAAGACACGGAAAGAGCTTTTCGATCGAAATAAACTGGCACTTGAGCTGAGTATAGCGGTCGATAAACCCATTGATGCATTGAAACTCCCGATTCAGAAATGTAAAGTATCAAATTCAACGGACACCTTATTTTTTGTATACAACTCGTACAACTGGACTTATAGTGTTAAAAAGAATTTTCTAAAAAGATGGGACAAAATTGAAAACAAAAAGGATGAATACTGGGGAAATTCAGATGATGACCGTACGGGTGAACCTGTCATTTCGCCTGATAAAAGTATGAATGCCTTTGTGAAAGAGAATAATGTATTTATAAAAGATATAAAAACCGGTATAGACCGGGCACTTAGCACGGATGGAACGAAAGACGATTATTACTCGTCCACCATGAATTGGTCGCCGGATTCAAAGAAACTGGCCATCATGAGAATTCATGCCGCTGATATGCCTATACTTTATCTTATTGAATCATCACCCTCCGACCAGTTACAGCCAAAATTACAAAAACGGGATTATCGCAAACCAGGCGATGTATTGCCTGTAAGGACTCCGGTCATTTTTGATGTGGCTAGTGGGGACAAAAAGATACCGTCTAATGATTTATTCAAAAGTCAGCTTGATTTAAAAGGATTTGAGTGGAGTGCGGACAACAAATCGATATTGTTCGAATTCAACCAACGGGGTAGTCAGGTTTACAGGGTAATGGAAATTTCAGCCGAAACCGGCGAAGTAAAAATACTTATCGAGGAAACATCTAAAACCTTTGTCAATTACAACCGGTATTTCAGACGAAGTCTGTCAAACGGGAAAGAAATCATCTGGATGAGTGAACGCGACAACTGGAATCATCTGTATTTATACGACCGCAACACCGGAGAAGTAAAAAACCAAATTACAAAGGGCGAATGGTATGTCCGTGATGTGGTGAATGTGGACGAGAAGAAACGTGAAATTATATTCTCAGCGAACGGAATGGTTCCTAATGAAGATCCTTATCTCGTTCGTTACTATCGTATCGGTTTTGATGGTACAGGACTAACTTGTCTTACTCCGGAAGAAGGAATGCACCAGGCCTGGTTTTCGGAAGATAAAAAGTATCTGGTAGATGTGTATTCCACGGTGAATAAAGCTCCGATTACAGTCCTGCGTAGCACTGCAAATGGCAATATCATTATGTCCCTTGATAGAGCCGACATTTCCGGATTACTCAAAACAGGCTGGATACCACCTGAACCTTTTTCAGCCAAAGGGCGTGATGGGAAAACCGATATATGGGGAATCATTTACCGCCCTGTGAACTTTGACCCAACCCGGAAATATCCTGTCATCGAATATATCTATGCCGGACCGGGCAGCCAGTATACACCAAAAACATTTATTCCGTTTAACCGCAATATGTCGGCTCTTGCTGAGTTGGGCTTCATCATCATTCAGATGGACGGCATGGGAACTTCTTTTCGCTCGAAAGCATTCGAGGAAATATGTTACAAAAACCTGAAAGATGCCGGATTTCCCGACCGTATTGCATGGGCTAAAGCAGCCGCAGCGAGATATCCTTACATGGACATCGACCGTATGGGTATTTTCGGAGCTTCTGCCGGTGGACAGGAAGCCATGGGAGCGGTATTGTTTCATCCTGAGCATTACAAGGCTTCCTATTCTTCCTGTGGATGTCACGACAACCGTATGGACAAATTGTGGTGGAACGAGCAGTGGTTGAGTTACCCTATTGACTCCAGTTACATTGCAGGTTCAAACGTTGAGAATGCACATTTACTCACCCGTCCGCTTATGTTGGTAGTCGGTGAGTTGGATGATAATGTAGATCCATCGTCCACTCTGCAGGTTGCCAATGCACTGATAAAAGCCAAAAAAGATTTCGAACTAGTAGTACTTCCGGGAGTTGCCCATACAATGGGTGGCGATTATGGAGAGCATAAACGGTTTGATTTCTTTGTGAAAAACCTTATGGGTGTAACACCTCCGACCTGGGAACTGGTAGGTGCGAAGAAATAAATCAACTGATTATCCTCAAACTGTCCTCATCTGAATGTTGATTCTGAATAAAGTGCAAAACAATACTCACCTGTTTAGAAGTTTTTCTGATGTTTAAATCCTGATTTGTTTAAATTATTCAAATTAAGCTGGCGTCAGCTTGCCGCCACATTACACTCACATTACGCCGGGATTATGGATATATTACGGTAATGTTATGGTAATATTACGGTAATATTACGATTCTAGATAGGATCGTTATATATCCGTTATATTACCGTAAATTTTTCATAATGTATTTTTTCCCCTAACGTAATGTGAGCGGAATTTCAGGGTAATTTTGGTGTAATTTCATCAAAAAAAATCTCAAAACAGAGGGAAACAATTTATTATACTCTTTTTTACGATGTATATTTTTGTTCAAACTTAATTAATTAAAAGATGGAACCAAAAGTAAATCTATTCAGAAATGAGTGCCCTTGTTTTTTATAAAAAACCGTACTTATTTTAACTTAATACAAAACAATTAACTATCTTTGTCCACGATATTTAATACATATTTGATAAATAAACCAATAATTCAAGGGGATATGAAAAGGATCACAATGACATTCCTGTTTTCAATGGCAGTACTTTTTGTAGTTGCTCAAAATTTAGTGCAACCAAGGGTTGATGAACGGACCGAACTGTTAAGTATCGTCTTCAGGCTTGCCGGTGCCAATGAATACATCAACAACAACTTCCCTTCGTATACTAAAGATATCGATGAATATTTTGGTCCCTTTAAGAAACATGAGGCTATCTTGTACGCTCAAAAAGTCAGAAATGAACATAGCGTGAGTTATGATGCTGTCATGTCACTGGCGGTTATCTTAGAAATTTCAGATTCTGTCAGATTAAACCCTGACCTTTCTTTAAAATCACTTGACAACAGATGGACACCTGAGGATGCCAAAGCTTTTACAACTTGTCTCAACAGGTTTTATATTGATACGAAATTCAGGGATTTTTTCTCAAAACACAGTTCTCTCTACAAAACAGCAGAGAATAAGTTTTCTATCATTTTAAACAAGGTGGATTTTAGTTGGTTTGAGAAGTTTTATGGAGAAAAACCCGAAGGAACTTTCAATTTGATTTTAAGTATTCCCAACGGAGGAGGGAATTATGGACCAAAAACCATCTCCAATACTGGCAAAGAAAATGTATATGCCATAATCGGCAGTTGCATGCCCGATAGTACAGGCCAGCCATTTTATTCGGAGAATCAACGTCCCACTATTATTCACGAATACAATCATTCATTTTGCAATCCATTGATGGAGGCAAATTATCCGTCTATGCAATCAAAGAGTGACGATTTTTACAACCTTGTTCATGAAAAAATGTCTTCACAGGCTTATGGCAATTCCAGAACCATGAATTATGAGATATTGGTGCGTGCCTGTGTTATCAAATACTTTCAACGCCGAAAAGAAAATGAAGGTTACATCAAGACGATGATTCTGGAAGAACAAAGTAAAGGCTTTATATGGATCAGTCAACTGGTGGATGAGTTAACTATCTATGAAAAAAACAGGGATAAATATCCGACCCTGAAAGATTTTATGCCTGAAATTGTAAAAATGCAAAACACTTTTTCCCCTGAAAAAATCCAAAAAGAACTTGATGTCAACTGTCCCAGGATTGTTTCAATAAGCATTGAGAACAATTCAAAAGACGTTGATCCCAACACCAAAGAAATTATCCTCCGTTTCGACAGGCCAATGTCTGTAAGGAATAATGGAGTTGGGTACGGAAAATCGGGCAAAGACTATTTCCCTGAGTTTCCTAAGGACAGGAAGTGTAAATGGAATGAGGAAACCAAAAAAGAATGGATTATGCAAGTCGATTTGAAGTCTGACAGTTCATACTCTTTATCCTTTGATGCCAGATGGTTCAAGAGTGAAAACGGATACTTAATGGATAAGACCTATTATTTAGATTTTAAAACCGCAAAAGAATAAAGAATTATACCGGTTGAAGTGATAAGTAGTTGGAACAATATAATGTCTTATTTCTTTTTCTTCAAATCCGACCTCTCCCCCTATCGCCCCTCTCCCAAGGAGAGGGGCGATAGGGGGAGAGGTCGATGAAGTCTTATTTAAAATAATAGGACACTATTTATTTCCTATTACTTAAACTCAAAAAAGCAGAGCTAAATCACTCTGCTTTTTTTGTATTTAAGAATTTCTCACTTTTTCAACCTCTTCCACAGTCTTAGGTTTCAATTTACCTAATCGTTTTACACCTGTATCGGTGATCATATAATCTTCTTCGTTTCGTATGCCACCGAAGTTCCTGAACTTTTGCACTTCCGTCCAGTTAATATAATCATTGAAACATCCTTCCGATTGCCACTTATCCATTAATTCAGGAATAAAATAGATACCCGGTTCAATCGTAAATACATGTCCGGGTTTGAGGGTCTTAGCCAACCGTAGTGATTTTAAACCGAACTGTGTGCTTTTTGGGATTCCATCATAGCCTACCCATATTTCACCCAGGTCTTCCATATCATGTACATCGAGTCCCATCATATGCCCGGTGCCGCAAGGGAAGAACAGAGCATGTGCACCTGCTTCAACCGCATCTTCAATGTTTCCTTTCATTAGTCCCAGCTCCTTCATGCTTGAGGCAATAGAACGGCATGCAGCCAGATGTACATGCAGGAATGGTACCCCGGGAGCAAGTTGATCAATAGCTGCCTGATGCGCTTTAAGACTCATTTCATAAATTGCTTTTTGTTGATGATTAAATGTCGCATCGACAGGAAAAGTACTCGACAAATCTCCGGCATAATGCATTCGGGTTTCGGCACCTGCATCAAGAAGAAACAGGTCACCTCTTTTCAATACATTGCCATGGTAATGATTGTGTAATGTCTGACCGTTAATGGTGGCAATAATTGGGAAAGACAGTTCGCAATCAGCTGCAAGGGCTATTTCATATACCCGGGCTGCTATCTGCGCTTCCGTCATTCCAGGTCGAATCAGTTGCATGGCGGCAATGTGCATATCCACGGACAAATTTACTCCATGCTCAATTTCAATAATCTCGTCGGATGATTTTATCTCGCGTTGACTTACTACTGCCCTGATTAGTTTCAGGGAAGATTTAGAACTAATCTTATCCGGGTGAAGTGAGATCAGTTGTTGGATTTTAAGCTTATTCTCCGGTCTGTAAGGCGGAAGAAAATGAATTTCCCTTCCTTTCTGAAGTGCAGCATGAATTATCTTTGCCAATTCAGATACCTGCAACGATTCACTTATTCCACCTAATGCAACTCTTTCGGCAATGGTAGGTTGCGAACCCATCCACACAATATCGTCAATTGTATAATCGTCACCAAAAATCAGTTGCTTGTCGTTATCTACATCAATCACTCCCGTCAGACCGGGAAAATCGATACCAAAATAATATAAAAAACTACTATCCTGCCTGAAATGATACCCATTATCGGCATAATTCATCGGGCTTTCTTCATTTCCAAACAAGATGATCAATCCGCTACCGATCTTTTCAATCAGAATCTTTCTACGTTGAATATAAATTTCTTTGTCGAACATAATTTTAAAATTAGATATTAAACACATTTTCTTTTATTAAAATCACAGGAAGTATTAGAATACTATACACTCTCATGTTCCGTCCTGTTTATTATTTCGTTTTGAAGATCTTCACCCAGGTCATTGAAATAGTCACTGTACCCCGCTACCCTGACAATAAGATTGCGATGCTTCTCCGGATGTTTCTGTGCATCCCTGAGTGTAGCAGCAGTTACTACATTAAACTGAATATGATGTCCGTTCATGCGGAAATAACTTCTTACCAGGCTTGAGATTTTCCGTATTGCTGTATCATCTTCAAAGAAATCGGGGCTGAATTTCTGATTCAGCAGAGTTCCTCCGGTGTGCAAATGATCAATTTTCGCTGCTGATTTAATCACCGAAGTCGGACCATTCTTATCAGAACCCTGCACCGGCGAAACACCTTCCGAGACAGGCATTCCTGCTTTGCGTCCATCGGGGCCGGCATGCATAACACTTCCAAAATACACATGACAGGTTGTTGGCAAAAGGTTGATGCGATAGGCAGCTCCACGGGGGCTTACATGTCCGTTCACTGCATCGTGATAGATATCGAACACATCAACCAGTTGTTTATCGGCCTCTTCATCATCATTTCCATATTTAGGAGTTTTATACAATATCTTGTATAACAGCTCATCGTAGTTTTCAAAATTGCATTCCAGTGCCTTTACAAATTCTGTCAATGAAATTACATTCTCTTCAAATACCAGCTTTTTTAATGAAGTCATCGAATCTGTCATTGTTCCCATTCCCACTCCCTGAATGTAGTTGGTATTATAACGTGTCCCTCCGCTAATATAATCCTTTCCGTTTGCAACGCAATCATCGATAATCAACGAAAGGAAAGGAGTTGGCATAAAAGTCATAAAGATTTTCTCTATCGCATTGCTTCCTTTTATTTTTATATCTATAAAATGTTCCACCTGGGCTTTGAAAGCTTCAAGTAAGTCTGTGTACTTTTTGAAGTCATTTAACTCACCGGTCTTTAGACCTGTTTGCTTCCCTGTCCGGGTATCAAATCCATTATGCAATGTAAGTTCGAGTATCTTTGGTAGATTAAAATAACCGCTCAGGATATAACTTTCGGTTCCGAATGCACCACTTTCGACGCAACCGCTTGCACCTCCGTTACGTGCATCTTCTTCTGTTTTACCCTGATTCATTAATTCCTGCACTATGGCATCTGTATTGAAGATCGAAGGTTGGCCAAATCCTGTTTTAGTAATCTCAACAGCCCTGTCAATAAAAGCATCCGGATTCAGATGACTCAATTGCACCATTGAGCTGGGTTGCAACAAGCGCATCTCTTCTATGACATCCAATAAGATATAGGTCATCTCATTAACTGCATCCAGACCTTCAGGTGTAACTCCACCCAGATTAATAAGCGAGAAATCGGTGTACGTATTACTTTCGAGTGCTGTTATTCCCACTTTGGGTGGTGAAGGGTGATTGTTGAATTTGATCCAGAACGATTGCAAAATTTCTACTGCCTTTTCCCTGTTCAGGGTACCTGCTTCGGTTTCGGATTTATAAAAAGGGAAAAGATGCTGGTCAAGTCTTCCCGGATTAAACGAATCCCATGGATTGAGTTCGGTGACGACCCCTAAATGTATAAACCAGTAGTGCTGTAATACTTCATGGAAAGATGAAGGTGCATGAGCAGGAACCTTGCGGCAAATGCGTGCCATTTCAATCAGTTCTGCCTTCCGTTTTAAATCCTGTTCGACTTGTACCAGTTCTTCCAGTTTATCAGCATACCTGTTGGCAAAAAGGATGATAGCCTGTGCAGTAATCTTCATGGCTTTCAGCTCCTCCATCTTATCAAAAGATTCCGGATCGGTTAACCAATCGAGAGAAGCCATACTGATTTTCACATCAGCGATAATATCGAGCATTCCTTTATGATAAATTTTAGTTCCTGCAACAGTATGTCCCGGTGCACGTTGTTCCATAAATTCTGTAAAGATACCCGCTTCATAGGCATCATGCCATTCCGGCGACATGGAGTTCATGACCCTGTCACGATTCGACCGTCCGTTCCAGAAAGGAATGATTGTTTCTTCAAATGCAGTACGGGTCTCATCATCAACCCTAAACCACACCTTTTTACGGGTGTTTAATATTTCCAGGTCCTTCAGGGAATGAACAGTGATTTCAGGATAAGTGGGTGTGGCTTTTGGTGCAGGACCTCGTTCGCCCACTATCAATTCCAACTCATTTATACAAATACTTTTATTTTCAAGTATATACCTGAAAGATTTGGCACGTTGCACGGGAATAGAATCACCAAATGCCAGATTGTTTTTATAAAACTCTGTAATCAATAATCCTCTTTCCGCTGATATCCTGTTAACAGCGTTTAGGCTTTGTTCGCGTAAGAGTTGAATTCTGGAAGTCATGAGGTTAGAAGTTTGATGTTTGATGTTTGATGTTAAGTAATAAGGATTAATTATTGATAAGTTTGTTAAATATATAACACACCCTTTTTTGCATTTATTTTATTATTGACCCCCAAACCCCCAAAGGGTGCTTTAAGACACAGTCTCTTAAAATTTTCTACATGTAAATCGCTTGTGAAAGTCCACTCTTAAGCCCCCTTTGGGGGTTTGGGGGTCTGAAATCAAAACATATCAATAAATTCTTTGAATTACTTAATAGATCCGTTCCTTTTAAATTATCGGGGATAAATGAATCACAGATAAATTACATTATAAAATTACTCTAGCAATATTAAAATAATTGTATGAATTGAAATCATCATAAATCATTGATTTATTTTATTTTCAAATTTTCAAATTGAATCATTTTCAAATTATCATTGTTTATCCACCAATCTTTACAACAAATCCTGCTTTTTCAACTTGTTGTTTAACGTGTAACAACTCATCCTTGTTTACTGATTTAATTTCTTTTAAAGGGTTCTCAATACCAAATCGTATATATTTATGCGACGCTGTGTTATGATAGGGTAACAGGTCAACTCCTTCTACAGGAGAGTTCAATCGTTTTAGAAAAACCAGTGTCTCGTTGATATTATTTTCTGTGAATGAAACTCCGGGAATCATTGGAATACGGATTCGCACCTTTTTGCCTGTTTTCAGTAAACACGACAAATTGTTAAGAATGATTTTATTTGAAACGCCTGTATTTTCAATATGCAAATCAGGGTCCATTACTTTTAAATCGTATAAAAACAGATCGGTATGCAGTGCAACTTTCTTCAATACTTCCCATTTTGCATAGCCGCACGTATCAACTGTTGTGTGCATTCCTTCTGCATGACAGGCAGATAACATTTGGGTTAAAAAATCAGACTGAACTAAAGGTTCACCACCCGAAAAAGTAATACCCCCACCCGATTCGTCCATAAATATTTGTTCTTTACGCAATTCACACAGGACTTCTTCTACTGTCATTTCACGTCCGACCACCTCGTCTTCAGTAAATATTTTTGCTCCTATACGCACAGATTTAGTAACAGTGCAAATATCCTGACTTATACTTTCAGGATTATGACACCATTGGCATGACAATGGACAGCCTTTCATGAATACTGTAGTTCGGATACCCGGACCATCGTGTACAGCAAAACGTTTAATATCGAATATAATTCCGTTCATAACAGGATTTTGCACTGTTGCTGATACAACAGACATATGAGTCAATAGACAAATAGGTATGAATAAGATGAAAATGAAAAGAGGAAGGAAAGAGGCTAAATCATCCAGCATTCGTACAAACCCTTACCGGATTTGTGCAACAAATTGCCCTGATAGTTGGATGAATAATGCATATGATGTGATATTTAAATCAGGGAGCTAAAGTATAAAAAAAACGGGAAATAATTTTATTTTAAATAAATTATTTTACACAAATGATACTCTTTAAATTTTATTACACTTTCCAGATAGTTTAATGCTGATATACTGTTATTTAGTTCGTTTTATTGTAATTGTCCTAATTCTTAACGATAAGAAACAATTAGGTTTATTGAATGTGTAATTAGTTAAATTATTGAATTAGTTATAAATTGTATTTCTTCTATATGACCTATGTACCGATGTGGTAAATTTGTTTCATAAAAGCATATTATTATTTGGTCTGGAACAAAACACGAGAAGTAACAACCGTGAGTAAACCGTCAAGTTGTAAGTTGCAAATGACTAATTTGTAAATCTACCTTACTTTCTTACCCCAAAAGGATCTACCATTTTTATCCAATCCTGTAAATAAGATTGTTTCAGTTTCGTTTTCCCAATCATGTCCGACAAAAACAAGTAGATTTTTAATGGTTTCATCCTTCAGAATGAAGGTTAATTTATTTTGAGCAGAGAAATCCCATTTTCCAATCAGATCCTGACTTAAATTGCCATTCGACAGTAGTGTTATATGCTGTGATATATTTGTTTCAGACTGTTTCAAAAGATTCTGACCCCAGAGAATCTGACCGAATTCCAGTTTACGCTTTGTCAATGAATCCTGAATACGGATAATTTCCCAGTTTCCTGCCAATTCATTCTTTAGGATCGTTGATTGCCTGGAAGCCGTATAGCGCTCCGGAGAAACTACAGGCCATCCTTCAGCCGTCCATTTTACTTCCCTGAGATGCAGATCCATCAATTGATTTTCGGGAGATAATCTTGATTGATGCGCCATAAAGAAATCACCTTTTTCATTTTTAAAAACAGAACAATGACCGGTACCGGCCCATCCGGGTTGGTTGTCAAATTTATAGGGATGAGTCAGAATAGGAAAATGATTTATTGTGTCACGTAAATCTTTCCCGAAGTAATCTCTAAATGGGCCTTCCGGATTATCCGAACGACCTACCCGGACATTATAGGTTGTCATCAACGGATCGTATGACATAAAAAGAAAGTATTTTTTTAAATCCTTATTATAGATAATCTCAGCTGCTTCAATATTGTCTTCTTTTGAATTGGCACGGCAGGCAATGCTTTTACCCTGATCGTTTTGCACGATGGTAAGTCCGCTTTCAGGATTGAGTTCCACGACATAAAGCCCTCCAAAAAACGAACCGTAATACATCCATGTTTTGCCTGTAACATCATCAGTAATAATAGTCGGATCAATGGCATTCATTTTGTCACCGACCTGTGTTTTCACAACTGATCCTTTTTGAATCCACGGTCCTAAAGGAGAATCCGATTCAGCCAATCCGATACAGGATGATTGCAATCCAAAAGCAGACACACAATAATAAAGGCGGAATTTATTTTTGTATTGCACAATATACGGTGCCCAGATATTTGTAGCGCCTTTGTTGTTGCTGTGTGATAGTACCCATTTTGTAGCCTCTGAAGGTATTTCACTGAATGCCCAGCCTACAAAGTCCCAATGCACAAGATCTCCAGATGTGCGAACCTGTATGAACCCCGTTTGCACATTGTTTTCTGCAGCTTTTCGTCTGTTTTCACTGAAAATGGCATCCGTAGAATACATATAATAAGTATCACCTATTTTCAGGCATGAAGGATCATGTACATTGTAAGTGCCCCAACTTTTGTAATATTCTATGTCCGATATGTCACTATAATCGTCTTTCCATGGGTTTGAATTTTTAAATGGAAAATTTGAAGCCGTACAGAAGGCGGTGAATGTCAGGGCTAATACTATCGGGATTTGTCTGACATATTGTAAAAGTGATTTCATTTTATTTTAATCGGGTTAGGTGTTAAGACCTTACAAATTGAAATTTATTAATAGTATCCTGTTTTGACTAGTTGAAATATGGAAAACAGTGTTTAGCCGAATATATTATTCTTCGGCTAAGCAGAACTCAGTGTCAGCATTTCCGTTCAGCAGCAATCATTAAGAAATAATGAACTTTATTTCTTAATTAAAAGCAGACGGTTGATAGTATTTTTCCCAACCTGAACTTTCACTATATACGAGCCTGAATTCAGATTCGAAATATCCACTTTGTTTGAAGTAACACCCAGATAGTTCTTAACCATTTTGCCATCAACACTGTACAGTGTAATTTGCTTTACATTCTGAATGGAGCTTAATTCAAAGTAGTTGGTTGCAGGATTAGGATAGATAGCAAGTTCCTGTACAGTTGGATTCTCAACTGCCGTATTACTGCAATCCGTACATCGTTTTAGTGAAAAATTACTCAGTGAAACAATAGATCCGGCAGCAGACGTTCCATAATCTATTTCGGAGGTATAAGTTCCTGCTGTAGTTATTTCAGGAAAAACAAAACTATAGGTGGTCCAGTCTCCCGAAATATGGGTAACAGCCGAAGTATAGGCAGCAAACAAACCATTTAACAGCCTGGCCTGGAGATCAAATCCTGTAGCTGATTTGGCCGCAAATTCAAGGACATATTTCGACCCGGAATGCAAATTTGTCGACCACTTTAACTGTGCTTCTGTTATTGCTGTCGAAGCAAGGACCGATTTCAGTTGAACCGAAGGATGTGCATCTATCTGGTTAATTGAATCGAGTCCTGCTGTACCGATAAAACGGGCCGATTTATAGGTTGTCCAACCATTCAGCTTATCCGTAAAATTACCATTCGTAATGTAGTTTCCATTGCAATGGTCGGTTACTTCTTCTACCACAACATCATCAAGCCAGAGTTCATTTCCGGCAGCCAGCGTTCCGTAAGCCAGGTTCATAGAGTAGAGTGTACTTGTGACCGGAACATCCTGTGTAATAAATGAAATGGTACTGGTAGTTGTTCCAACTTTGAATGTGGTCCTGATAATTGGGATGATGCTTACATTATCCTGAATTTCAAAATTCAAAGTGGCGGCAGTCAACGATTTTGCTTTAAAAGAAATTTTATACCGCCCACATTTAGGGACAGGAAATAGCCATCGTATCTGGCGGGAATAATAATTTGAAGCCGGAGTCGCACAAACAGCATGAAAACTGTTCCCATTTATACCGCTTGTCACTACTTCTTCCGTAAAGGTGCCTCCATTCTTATCGATAACCCAGTTAGTTAATCCATTATCGAAGGCTGGATTCAGAATTATATTATTTGCAGTACGGGCATAAATCTTTTTACCCCATATGGAATGGCCATCATATCGCAGACCGGTATAAACCATAGTCGGATGATCATTTTCCCAATCATATTCGTAAGAGAGCAACCCTTTGAAAGCATTTGATGACCGGTTGGTAATTAAGGTATCTCCCGAAAGTTGCCATTTTCCTACTTCTGTTCCATAAACATAAGTACCATTTGCAAGGTATGTAGCCGTTTTAGGCACATTCAAAAATTTCCATGCCGATACAGTATCATCTACAACCGGGGTTACCCTTCCGGCAGTACTTCCCGAAGTATCTTTTAATTCATTTAACTGGATTTCTTCCCAGCTACCTACAATACTGTCAGCAGTAATTGCCGGCATGATTCCCGGATTTGAATACCGTTCGGGTGAAACAACCGGCCATCCATCAGCAGTCCAACTAATTTTTTGGTTGTGCATCACCATCATCGAAGCATTGGCCGATGGCCGTCCCTGATGCATCATATAATAATCAGTACCATCATTAAAAACACCAACATGTGAAACTCCCTGCCAACCCGGATGATTTGTGAACTGATACGGATAAGTCAATAACGGATATATCTCGGGATATTTGGGTGATGTTGCCGCATAAGCCACATTCTTTCCAAAATAATCGTAATACGGTCCATTCGGGTTATCTCCACGGGCCACACGAGTGTGGTATATATTCCCCAGACTGCCTTCTGCAAGGAATAAATAGTATTTATTAAAACGGGGATTGAAGATGACTTCCGGTCCTTCCATACAGTTTTTCCAGCTCCAGGTATTATTAGGGCCGTTGTGTGCAATGAGTACAGGAGTGGTAGCATCTTTTTTTAATCCTGTTGTTGGATCTAATTCGAAGGTATAAATTCCCTGGCCCCATGAACCGTAAATCATCCAATAACGTCCATTTTTATCAATAGAAACTGTGGGATCAATGGCATTAACGTTTGTCATATCATATGTGCTGATCACTTTTCCTACCTGTTTCCAAGGTCCTTCAATATTGGTACTGGTTGCCAATCCGATAAGGGCACCACTGGTTTGGAAAACAGCTGAATAATATAACCGGTATTGCGTGCCGACTTTCATAATGTATGGTGCCCAAAGACCAACTACTGCTTTTTTTGCTTCCGTAGCAGGTTGCTGCAGTTTAAACCAGTCGGAAGGTTCGGAAGGAAAACCTTTAAATGCCCAACCACGGAATTCCCAGTTCACCAAATCACGGCTTCGTCGCACAGGTATGCCTGCACTCGTGTTTGCCCAGGCAGCATCGGTTGAAAACACATAATAATATCCATCTGTTTTTATTACCGAAGGGTCATGCAGATTATAGGGTCCCCATAATGCAGAATTGGATGCAAATTGCCAGTAATTATCCGACCAGTTTGGTGGAGTTATTCCATAACGTTGTTTTGTAAATAAGGAATACGCTGAGAAAAGATTATCGACTTCAGCAGTCACAGTTTCCTGAGTGGAAGTAGTATCATTGAGTGTAGCAATAGCTGTGGCAACTGATAA
>Ga0302288_1000947_pt1 | contig 20535 bp, 13 predicted proteins | sample III_Fen_N1_1_FD_194549 | JGI IMG/M metagenome (GOLD analysis project Ga0302288, IMG submission 194549) | Peat permafrost microbial communities from Stordalen Mire near Abisko, Sweden - III_Fen_N1_1 | ecosystem: Environmental > Terrestrial > Soil > Wetlands > Permafrost | place: Sweden: Abisko...
CGTAGACTTCCAAAAACTGCAGATAGTTTATATACAAAAGAGATTTTAAATGATCTTAAATTCGGGAATCCGGATTGGTTTAATGAAAAGTTAGCTGAAAATCAAACTTTTGACTGGAAGCCGGATGCTCTGTTCAGGATGTATTATGGGTTGAAGGATAGAGATGTTTCACCAAAGGAAGCGGTTAATGCTTATCACCACATGTTGCAATTGGGAGGCAAAGTTCAGCTTATCGGCTTAGGCAATTTGAGCCATGTTCAAACAGCATATACTGCATTGCCAAAAACAAGGGTTTTCTTTGACTCTTTAACTGTCAAATCAAACAATAGTCAACTTGTTAAATAATGGATATTTAGAATCAAAACTCCAATTAAATCAGTGGCCTCATTATAATTTTATAGTGCGTTGGGTGCCATTTACGATTAACTTGGTTAAAACCATCTTGTTTCCGCACTTTATAATTATACGTATTTTTTTACCTTCACGTTTTACATCCATATCGTACACCTTCTGAAATCCATGCACCTTCTTCATTTTCATAAAATCCCATGAGGCTGGCAATTTAGGGGTAAAAGTAAAACTATTCAATGAGACAGGCCGTATTCCGAATAAACCTTCGGTAAAGATACGACAATAGAGCCCGCTTTCGGCGGAAAGATGGCGCTGTCCACCCTCCGGATAAGCTTCAACCGGGTAGGGAACATGTTCGCCCAATAGTCTGCGCCTGGAATAATAATTTAGAAATTCAATGGCTTTTTCGGTCTTGCCTGCCTGTAAAACCCCTCTTAGTGCATAAAGAGTAGAGCGATCCCAAAATGTTGAATCACCGGCTTGCGTAGCCAATCCGTCTCTCGTCCATAACCGTGGTGAGAACAAGGCATCGATCGTCCCTTCACTCCGCTCATAAATTCCAACCGTAAGCGGTAAGCAAATCCATGATCTTAACACATCATTCCCCTTGTAATATCTGTACGTTTTAAATCCTTCAACCTGATGGCCAAAATAGGATTCAATAGCCTGCTTTATGCTGGTGGATTGTTTCTTATAAGCTGAAACCACAGATGCTGGTTTTCCCAAGGCTTTCCCCAGATCTGCTGCAGATACCAACGCATCGAAATACAGACTAGAGGTAGAAAGATTGGCCTTCCCTGAAGGAAAACGGCCTTCAAGCTCATCAGAATCGGAGTATATTACCCCTTCCGGGGTCATGTGCCTTTTGTTGTATTCAAGGCACCATGTGATTAATGGCCAGAGTTTTTGTGCAATTGATTCATCGCCCAAAGTCAGACAGAACCGTGCTGCCCCGCAAGCAATCATTGCGGCATCACCACGATCGCCGGCACCATTCCAGATATCCTTGCCCTCGGCTATAATGGAACTTGGGATAGGGTTATACCGGGGATTCATGAACCGGGCAAAATGAAGGTACGCATTTAGTGAGGCCTCATTTCCTTTTTTATAACCCAGAAACGGGAAGAACGGTCCGACATATTCTGCCTGATCATTGGCCCATATTGCCGCATAGTAAGCCCCGCCGCCAGGTCCGTGAAGGTAGCCTCCTGCTGTTTTGAAAATACTTTCGGATGCCCGGATCTTGGCAAAGGCAAATGCCCTGTCCAGAATGGGATCAGGGGTCTCAAGCACCAATTCATTTTGCCATTCAGTAACCAAATTTTACCTTTTACTTCTTTCCATTGCCAGATCAGTTGCTAAATTGCTACCAGACCTAGGACAAGCTGAAAATTGCAGACCAAAAGTAACTGCCTCACCTTTAGTCAACCGATAAAATCCATTTCCTATCGACGTCAAATGAATGTTATAACTTCCGGCAACTCCCTTTCCCGGATCTGTTGTATAAACTACCTGATAATCCGGCACTTCAATTGAAATTGGTTGGTCCTGCTGATTTGTAATCTTATATGCCTCATTAAAAACGGGATGCTCAGTGGAAGGGAATATCACCCGCTCGATTCCAACACCTTGCGCTGAACTTTTAATAGTCATTAACCCATTCAGGATAATTGCTTCAACTGTTTCTCCTTTTATCGGACGGCCATTGATATTTACCTTAGCGATCATATCTTCCGAAATAACACGGATTAAACTAGCATGCGTATTGTTGGGAATCGTCCGTAACATGGGCCACACCAGTTGGCGGTCGATCTGAAAGGATTTATCAAGGTTCACTTTGTAACTGAGTATTGCCGAAATACTGTCTCCGCTCATTTCAATGTGGTCTGAATGAGGCAGTCGATTATCTATGATCCAGGAAATAGCGCCTGAAGAATTTATCTTCCATCGGCCGACTTCCTCTCCCCAAGCGTTTGTAGAAATCCAACTTGGCGAAACAATAACCAGAAAAACAAATAATCTTCTGATTATGAAAACTTTCATTTCCATGATAAAATACGATTGTATTGATTTTCTGGCTATTAAATCTATTTGTTATATGGTTTTTATTCGTAGGATTGAACTCCCAAACATCATCATCCTTTGTAATAAAGATTTTCTCATGGTCGTTTCATCAGACAAAAAATAGTGATTAAAAATAACCATTTCATGTTAAACATGTTTACTTTGCAAAAAAAGCCTGTGTGAAGAAATTTAAAATGGTCCTGGCCTTTATTGTAGTTCTACTCTTTGCCTCCGGTAGGTTACACGCGCAATTTCTTATGGATATGGTAGATACCACAAAAAATGAGGGCAAGGGCTTATTGGGAGTCTACAAAAAATTTGATCACCTGAAATTTAGCGGATACATCCAACCGCAATTTCAGATTGCCTCTGATCAGGGAATCAAAAGTTATGAGGGAGGAGATTTTGGAACGCAGGTCAGCAATCGGTTTATGTTGAGACGGAGCAGAATCCGTTTTGATTATATTTACTTTGATTTGCACAAAGGCCCTGGGATACAGATCGTTTTCCAGTTTGATGCCAATGAAAGAGGTTTTACCGTAAGAGATGTCTGGGGTCGCATTTTCGAGAACAGATTTAAACTATTCTCTTTTACTACGGGTATTTTTGCCCGGCCTTTCGGATATGAAATCAATTACAGTAGCAGTGAAAGGGAGTCGCCTGAAAGAGGAAGAATGTCACAGATTCTGATGAAGGGCGAAAGGGATTTGGGAACCATGGTAAGTTTTGATCCGAGAAGGGATATCGGGTTCCTTGGTAAACTGAAAGTTGATGTCGGATTATTTGATGGTCAGGGGATAACTACTACAGGTGATTTTGACAATTACAAAGATCTGATAGCAAGGGTGGCACTAAAATCTATTCCTCTTTCCAAAAAAAGTACATTTTCATTTGGCATTTCCACTTTGCAGGGAGGATTGTTACAAAATACGCGATACCGCTATTTCACAGGAACTGCAAACGGTATTAAAACCACTTTGGTTGATTCGAGTGCCTCCAATCTATCCGGGAAATCACCCAGAAAATACTATGGCATTGATTCACAGCTCAGGATAAGAAACAGGGTTGGCTATTCAGAATTCAGGGCCGAATTTGTGGGAGGTAAGCAAACTGGCACCAACTCAAGCAGCGAAACCCCTGTTGCCCTGTTAACAGGTACCGACGGATTCCATGTCCGGAAATTCAACGGGGCCTATTTTTATTATGTCCAGAGTCTCTTTTCGACTAAACATCAAATGGTGGTGAAATACGATTGGTATGATCCCAATATTGAGGTGAGCGGGAAGGAGATCGGCGCTGTCGGCTCCAATCTTTCGGCTGCCAACATCAAATACAATACTTTGGGAATTGGTTATATCAATTACCTGACTGAAAACATCAAATTGGTTTTATACTTCGCCCACACGTGGAATGAGCAGACCCAATTAAAAGGATATACTTCTGATTTGAAAGACGATGTAATAACTTTCAGAATTCAATACCGGTTTTAACTTTCAGTTTACCCGGCAGCAAAAGAGGCTCAAATTTTTCAATTTGAACCTCTTTTATCTAAACGAAAATCTCTTCCCCTATCGAAATCTACAACGCCTTCACTTGCTTTTCGCAGGCAGCTTTTAACTCTTGTGCCTTTGCATCAGCAGGATTTAACTCAATGGCTTTGTCAAAGGAGGGAATCGCATCACTAAATTCTTTTTTGGCTTTGGCTATTTCAGCAATGTAACCTGGATCTTTGGCATCCTTGAATTTTTTGGATGTTATTTTATCAATCGCCCCTTTTAACAATGCATTTCCGCTGTTGTAATGACTGACCCCTTCCATCAGGAAGTTCTTTGAAATTTCACCTTTAAAATTTGCATTATCCGGATATTTTGCAGCTCCTTCATTGATTGTCTTTAAATAGGCTTCATTGTTCTTCTGAAATTTATAAATGAGCGCTATTTTAAAAAGGGCATCCGCAGGTTTGAAATTGTGGGTTTCAGCGAGACCAAAGTATTTTATGGCTTTTTCGTAATCCTTAACCTGGATTGCGCAAATCCCGCAATTGTAAAACATGACAGAATCTTTGGGGGCTGTACCCCAAACCGCCATCGCCTTTTCATAATTACCAAGCGCTGTCGCATAATCTTTGGCTTTCAGCGCATCATTCCCGGCATTTTGTAATTTGACAGATTCCTGGGCAAAAAGTGTTACAAAACCAACACATAAAAATAAAAGTACGGCAATTCTCTTCATAAACATTATTGTTAAGAAATTAGATAATGGAAAATTGATCTCATTAGCTTTGTTATATTTCACCAAATCTAAAAATAATTTTATGATGGGCAAAAAACTTGCAATAAATTTTATTGTAGTTTCAACCAAAACTTAACTTTTCCTTCCACCGTGCAACAAAAGGTTGACGGCGTCGTGCAGTGAACCCGCTTTGGTAACAGACCCGGCATTGACAAAGAAAATTTCATCCGCATTCTCTATGGTATTCAACCGGTGTGCAATAATGATACGTGTCGTGCATTCTGGAAGTTTATCCAGGATCTCTTCGAGCAATTGCTCCGTAACAGTATCAATATTTGCAGTGGCCTCATCAAGAATCAACAGCCTGGGCTTTCGCAGTACCACCCGAATGAAGGCAATCAATTGTTTCTGACCAAGGCTGATATCGTCACCGGATGCTTTTATTACTGTAGTCAACCCTCCGTCAAATCTTTCAAGCAAACCGTCTAATCCGGATTCAGACAATACCTTCGACAATTCTTCGTTCGAAATACTGCTGTACAGGGGATTCCCATAGAGAATATTGTCGCGGATGGTTCCACTGAAGAGAAAAGGTTCCTGAAGGATAAAACCGATCGAAGCAGTTCTGACGTCATGGTCAATTGACCGTATATCCATCCCATCGAACAGTATTTGTCCTGCTGTGGGATCATACAGTCTTGCCATCAACGAGGCCGATGTTGTTTTCCCTCCACCTGTAGGACCAACAAACGCATAAGTTTTACCACGTTCCAGGTCAAAGCTTACCTTCTTTAAAATCTCATCTCCTGTGTTATACGAAAATGAAACATTTCGAAACGACAACAAATAGGGCGTTTCTTCTTTGGCATTTTTCTTGATGATGGTCAGGCTGTTTTCAAGTGCCATTATCTGGGATATTCGATCCCAACCGGCAAGGGCTACCTGAAAATTTGCCCAGAGAGAGGCAATCTGACGAAGGGGATTGTAAAACTGGGCGATATATGCCAAAAAGCTAATCAACAGCCCCACCGAAAACTGCCCGACAGATATCAGGTATATTCCAAATACCAGCACCACCATTTGACCAATGCTGGCAGAAAATCCGTAAACAGGAGTAAACACATTATTGGCAATTCCTGCATTCACTGCACTTTGATAATTTTCGGTATTGACCTCCTCAAAACGTTTTCGAAAGTAATCACGTCGGTTAAAAGCAACTATAACCTTGAAATTGTTAAGACTTTCCTGTATTTCAGCGCTTAAGCTACCTGTACTTTTCATATTAACTGAATTACGGTTCTTTACCCAGGGGGAGATGCCCCTGGTAAAGAACCATAGCACCAAAGCCGGGACCAGGGCTGCCAGACCAAGTTTCAGATTTATAGAAAGAAGAAATATCCCGGCTCCCAGCATCGTGAAAATACTACCTACAAACTGTACCAGCGACTGTGAAAAAAATTGATTGATTTTATCCGTATCATTGTTGACCCTTGAAATCAGGTCACCCGCTTTATTCTGGTTGAAAAAATCAATTGGGAGCTCTTGCAGTTTAGTGAAAACTGAATTGCGCAAGTTATAAAGCATACGCTGTCCGACACGTCCCATGAGCTGTGTTTGTGTATAACCGCTTACCAAAGCGGTGGCAAATACACAAAACAAAATAATGGAATACTGAATCACCCCCTCGTAATGTTTGGTTACGACAAAATTATCGACAGCGTGTCCCATCAAATATGGACCAACCAAATTTAAACATGCATTGATAAAGATAAAAACCATGGCGATGTAGAGGTTTTTACGTTCCTCTCCCATCAGTGTCAACAACTGTTTTATGGACGATGTCGTATTGACTTTTTCACTGGACTGCAGTCCATTTTTTAAATTTAGATTATAGTTCATGCACGAATAATTTATTTTTCAAAGATCGTTTGGAATCGAAAACTAGCGAGACCAATAGGCATAACAGCATTTTCATTAAGTTTGGAATTGATCGTTCATATTATTTCATAATGATTGGTGCTGCGTTGCGAATTAAATATTTGGACATATTCCGGACAGCTTGCCATGAGGGATTCGTGGGTACCGTAAGCCAGAATTTCACCTTCCTCCAACAAGATGATTTGCCCGTAATTCATCACAGAGGAGATCTTTTGGGTGACCGACAGCAAAGTTATTTCGGGATAATTCTTTGACACATTTTCCAGAATTTTCTCCTCCGTCAGACTATCAACCCGGGCGGTAAAATCGTCAAGCAACAGAATTTTTGGATTAAGTGCCAGTGCCCTTGCCAGCATGATTCGTTGTTTTTGTCCCCCGGAAAGAGAGGTCCCGCGTTCACTCACAATGGTATCCAATCCATCCGGAAGTGTATCAATAAAACCCTTCAGTTCGGCTGTCTCTATTGCTTTTGCCATTGATTCAGCAGTTACAATTTCATTGAATGCAATATTTTCGCGCAGGCTCATGTTAAAAATTATACTATCCTGAAACACAAATCCAATCTGATGCTGAAAAGATTCCTTGTTGTAATCGGTAATGTCGATCCCGTCAAACAAAATAGAACCACTTGAAGATTTAATCAAACCTGTGAGCAGATAGAGCAGTTGCGTCTTTCCCGCTGCCGTCGGCCCAATCACGGCCGTTTTAGTTCCAGGTTTGAGCACCATTGAAATATTTTGTAAAACAGGTTTGTCTCCATAAAACAAGAAAATATTCTTCATCTCAATGTTTCCAAGCAAAGGGATAGTCACGGTACCGATATCATGCGTCTCATCAGCATAAAGAACTGCACAGATCCTGGCATAGGATACCGAAGCCTGTACCACAAAATTGCTAATGAAGCCAATTATGATAATCGGAAAAATAAGGATAACCAAATAGGAATTGAAAGCCGCAAAATCACCCAGGGTCATACTTCCATTAATGACATAATGACCTCCCAGCGCCAGAATGGTGAGCGAAGCCATATTGCTCACAAACACGACGATCGGAATCAGTGTTGCAAAAAGTTTAAGAATAGACACTCCCAGATTTTTGGCTTGTGTGTTGGCATCCAAGAACTTGTTATACTCCAATATTTGCGCATTCAATACCCGCACCAATGCTGCACCCATGATGCTCTCGTTGATGACTTTGTTGAGCCAGTCGATCACCTCACGACTCTTTTTGAACAGCACCCTCACCCTCCTAAAAACAATAAAAAATGCCCCACTGATAATCGGGATTATGGCAAGTACGGACAATGCCAGTCTCCAATTGATAGAAAGCAGAAGCGCTGTTGCCCCAAAGATGATAAACAGGGATGAAGCAAGCGATACGATCGCCATGGATACAAACAGTTTCACCGAATCAATATCGGAAGTAAGATTGGTAAGTAATTTGGAGGGGTCTGCCTGTTGAATAAAAGCATAACTCTGGCGTGATATTTTATCGGCAAGTTGAGTACGCAGGTCCCGTGCCACCCTTTCCGAAGCAAAGGTCTGTAATAAACCCTGCAAAAAAGTAAATAGGAAAATGACAAACGAGGCAGCAAGAAATTCAAGAATAATCGTTTTATACAAAAAACTCCCGCTAGAGAAATCATCGATGCCGTGGGAAATAATTTTCGGAATTACAAGGTTCGCCGCATTACTCAGTAACGCAAAACCAATCAAGCAAAATATCATTAACTTGTATGGTTTAAGGACGCCGAAGATATTTGGCTTTCTCTGGTTCCCCATCCGATCATTTTCATTATTTTTTTTTGCCATTACTATTTATCCGCTTAGAATTTATATGATTAGGGTGCTTCCAACCGCTAAAAATTTATCTTCAACACTTTATGTACTGAAATTGTAAGACGACCTGGTTGCGTGACATCTAAATCCGCCCAATAATTTATGTATCAGGGACTCAAAAAGATTCCGATTTTATTTACAAATATCCGAAAATCCTGTTAGTATACGATTCAACGACCGCTATGTTCTCAGGTTGTTAAAAATTTCCGGACAAAAAATTAATTGTCTTTATTTTGGGTCTGTCCAAGGCTCCCTTTTGTCGTATAGAACTTCAGCATCAAATGGGTGATTTCTTCACTTATGATATCCCGGCAGGGGCAATAGCCAACGGAGAACTGACCATCCGTCTGGAAAAATCCGAGGAGGTAGCAACGGGTGACAGGGTAAGTGTTGAGCAATAGAAGAATTCGGGCGGATGGGGTACAGTAGCATCCGAAGTATGGCTTCTCGAAAAAGAGTAAAATGATATTTTTCAGGTGTCGTTTGTATTTATATCTCTATATTTGACTTGGATTTTATCGGTTGTGGCAGTAAACCAAACGATGATCTCAATGCTGCATAAATTGATCCCTAAAATTTAATTTTATCAGACAATCAGGTGCAAAGGTTAGTATCCCCTATACTCCTGTGCTTCTAATGGCTGTCCGATGCATAAATAAATTCAATTATCTGATCTTCCATTATTTACATTGGAAGTTGTCCTTAATAAATATAATACAACCTTTTCAGGAAAACCAGATAATGAAAGGTGGGATGTACATCCCTGTACTTCGGGATCAAAAGAAATGATGATCTGCCAACTGGTGGGTTATAAACAAAAATAGATGAAATGAAACGGGGTCTATCGCACCCTGCTTTTTGACAACCAAATTTTTAGCTGATGAAAATTACCACCATACATGCCCGGATTAATCTGATGTTGTACCTCACCGCTGTAATATTTTTACTTTTACTTTACAGATTGTATCAAACCAGCAATAATCAGGAAAAACTGATCCTCAAAGAATCTCAGATTCAATTTCAGAATGAAGTCAAATATCTGATAGCGAACAAGACAGAAATGCTTAAACAGGTAGCAAATGACTATACTTTTTGGGATGATTTTGTAAAAAACCTGGCTGTGATTGACACTTCATGGTACCAAAACAATATTGCGACCATAATCAAATCGTTCAGGGTTGATTATGTTTCTGTTTACGATTCATCTTTTAATCTTATTCACGAATCTTCTACACCTGCAGTAAAGTCTACCACATTCATCACCAAAGAGATACTTCAAAAATTAAAAGAAGTTAGGTTTCTAAGCTTCTTTATGGCTACACCCGATGGTCTGCTTGAAATATCAGCAGCATCGGTTCATCCGGAAAGGGATCCTACCCACCTTTTGACTCGCCCCTACGGGTATCTTTTTATTGCTAAAAATTGGAACCCTGTTTTTCTGGCCGGGGAATCCAGTCTGAGCGGTGCACAGGCAAGTATTATAATGGGACCGGACTCACCCGCAAACGACGATGAATATGTTACCTCAGCTTCCGTACCTCTCTACGACTGGAAAAATGAGAAGATTGCACAAATATCGTTTCAACGAACCTCCAATTTATTGAAATTATATCGGAACATTTCAGCTTACATGTTCCTGACGATGCTGATATCCATTTTTATCACCTGGATGATCATCAATCTCACCATCCGAAGATGGGTAACCAAGCCTTTAAAATTGCTGAAAGAAATTCTGGAAACAGAAAATCCCCCCTTGGTTGATGAACTGAAACAATGCCCTGGTGAATTCAAGCAAATCGGTATGCTTTTCGATGAATTTGTAGATCAAAAAAAGGAACTTATGCAGGCCAAAGTAAAGGCGGAAGAGAGCGATCTGTTGAAATCGGCTTTTTTGGCAAATATGAGCCATGAGATCCGAACCCCGATGAATGGAATTATTGGTTTCGCTGAACTCTTAAAAGAACCGAGATTGACAGGTGAAGAGCAGCGCGAATATATCCGGATTATTGGGGAAAGTGGCAAAAGGATGCTGAATATTATCAATGACATCATCAGCATCTCTAAAGTTGAGGCAGGGCATACGGAGGTAGTCAATACAGAAACCAACATCAATGATCAGATCAAATACATATACACATTTTTCAAACCAGAAGCGGAGCATAATGGAGTGGATCTTTATTACAAAACTGGGCTTTCAGACTTGGAGTCACATGTTATGACCGACAGAGAGAAAATCTACGCAATTTTGACCAACCTCGTTAAGAACGCAATTAAATTTACCTCCTCCGGCTCTATTGAATTAGGTTATGAGAAGAAAGGGAATTTTCTAGAATTCTTTGTAAAGGATACTGGTGTCGGAATTCGGCATGATCAGCTGGGTATAATCTTTGAACGGTTCAGACAGGCGAATGAATCATTAAGCCGCCCCTATGAAGGAGCCGGACTCGGATTGGCCATCTCTAAAGCCTATGTAGAAAAGTTGGGCGGCAAAATCTGGGCACAAAGTGAATTGGGAAAAGGATCCATCTTTTATTTCACCATTCCACTTGATCAACAGTTTCCAGACGCTGCAGTCGAAATTACAGCAGAACCCGCCATAAGCAAGAGACCAAATGTAAGGAAGTTGAAAATATTGATTGCCGAAGACGATGCTGTATCCGAATTTTATTTGAGTAGCCTGCTTAAACAATATGGGGAAGATATCCTGAAAGTCCGTACCGGTCATGATGCCGTAGAGGTATGTAAAAACAATTCCGATATTGATCTTGTTCTCATGGATATTCAATTGCCCGAAATGGATGGATACGAAGCGACGCGGCTTATCCGTAAGTTTAATCAGGATGTCATTATCATTGCTCAAACGGCGTTGGGATTAAAAGGAGAAAGAGAAAAAGCATTTGCTGCAGGATGCAACGATTACCTGTCAAAACCAATCCAAGTGAGTAAATTCACAGAATTGATCCAGATATATTTTGAAAATCATGGATGACCCAATCTTGCTTTTTCAACTGTAATTGGTCGAATTTTAAAAAAGTCCAATCAGGTGAAGAAACTACTTTTTCTTTAAATGAGATTTTAACTTTGCAATCAGTTCTGCTTTATTGACAGGTTTTGTTAAATAATCGTTACAACCGGCATCCAAGGTCTTTTTTTCGTCCCCCACCAATGAACAGGCAGTTTGTGCAATGATAATGACATCCTGATTAAACTTACGGATAAGCCGCGTCGCTTCGTATCCATCCATTTCGGGCATTTTTATATCCATTAATATTAGATTTATATCCTGATTGTTGCGAAAAGTCTCTATGGCCTCAACACCCGTTCTTGCCATAAAAATTTTACTACAAAAATTTTTTAATACTATTTCCAGATAATTTAAGGAAACCTCGTCATCTTCAACAATTAAAATCTTAAGATCGGGGTACTTTGTACTTAAACCAGCAACAGCAATTCCAGAATCAGGAATTTCCCCAATGGGTTCCTCTTGGCATGGCAGTGAAAAATAGAAGACAGAGCCTTTGCCAATTTCACTTTCAACCCAAATCTTCCCTCCCAGCATCTCAACGTACGCTTTAGAGATGGCCAATCCGAGTCCGGCTCCTTCATAGGGACGGTTTAATGATTCACTCGCCTGTCTGAACCGTTCAAAGATAATACCATGATGAACAGGATCTATTCCCACGCCGCTATCTTTTACAAAAAACTGATAATATTTGCCTCGCTTCTCAAATCCAAATTCGACTGTACCACTCGTCGTAAACTTAATTGCATTTTTGATCAAATTAATAAGAATGGCATCCAGCTTAGTACCATCTGTTTCAATCGTGGATTCATTCGGCAATAAACCATGTCTGATGATCAATTTTAATCCTTTCTGCCCAGCCTCTTTATTGAAAAAATTAAATATATAATCGAACTGTTTGTAGAGATCATAAGTTGATATCAGGATTTTAACCCCCCCGGATTCGATTTTGGAAATATCTATGATGTCATTCATCAGATTTAGCATTCGGAAACCGCTCTCCTCGATAATCCGAATGTAAAGTTTTTGCTCTTCCCCTGCAAGGTTCGGTTCCTTTAGCAGTTCGGTAAAACCCAGAATGCCGTTCATCGGGGTTCGGATTTCATGGCTCATATTTGCCAAAAAAGCCGATTTTAAACGGTCACTCTCTTCCGCTTTCTCTTTGGCTTTTATCAAATCGTCTATCAATTTTTTCTTCTCAGTTATATTTTCTTTGATCAATATGTAGTTCGAGATCGACTCATGATCGCTTGTTAAAGGAAATATGGTCACATTTTCCCAAAATATAGTACCATCCTTTTTCCTGTTTCTAAATTCGGTTTGCCAAACTTTGCCATTTTGGAGGGTTTTCCACATCATTTCGTAGGCTTCACTTGTGTGGTGCTCCTTTTTAAAGATTCTTGGAATCGTTCCAAGAATTTCTTCCTTTGTATATTGTGTAAAGAAGACAAATTCTGCATTAATGAAATTGATCTTGCCACTTTTGTCAGTAATATTGACCATTAGCGGACTTTGCTCGACCAATGTGCTAAGCATTAGAATTTGAGCCTCATTCATCTTCCTCTCGGTAATATCCTCCTTCACGGCAATATAATGGGCAATCACCCCGTTTTCATCGAAGACCGGGGAAATTGATGCTGATTCGTTGAAGAGCTCCCCGTTCTTTTTAACATTCAGGAATTCTCCTCTCCATTCAAGGCCTGAAGTAATATTGTTCCATAATTGACTGTAATCTTCTTTGGGTTTTGTATTCGATTTTAGTATCCTTGGATTTTTACCAATCACTTCATCAGCGCGGTAACCTGTAACATGGGAAAATTTAGGGTTTACATACTCAATATTCCCATTCCTATCAGTGATTATAACAGAAACAGGGCTTTGATCAATGGCATTTGAAAGGATCCGAATCTTTTCTTCGTTGTTGATGCGTTCCGTTATGTCGTCAATTATGCAAAGATTTTGAGGTTGATCTTTATCTTCTGTACTAACAGAAGTCAGAATCATATTGACCCATACAACTGACCCATCCGACCGGATATACCGTTTCTTCATTTGATAGTGATCAATCTCGCCTGAATTCACTTTAGCCAGATTAGCAATATCTTCCCGTAAATCATCCGGATGTGTAAATTTCTTCCACCCCAATTCAATAATTTCATTTTTGGTCCGACCAAGAATATCTGCATACTTCCCGTTGATTTCCAGAATACGATCATCAAATGAATTGCTGAGTGTAATCCCCATTGGCGCCTGTTCGAACATCGTCTGGAACCGTTTTTTTATCCGTATAGTTTCCTCCTCGGCTTTGATGCGTTCGGAAATATCCCGAACAATTCCCTCCAATCCGATGATATTTCCATTTAAGTCATGTCTGAAGCGAATGTTCAAGGATGCCCAAAAAGTGGTCCCATCTTTCCTTTTGGCTTTACATACCATGTCCCTGACTTTTCCGTCAGAGCGTAATGTCGTCAGGAGGGTCTCACGGTCTTCTTTAAATGCATAAAGATCAACAGCAGGTATTCCAATTATTTCGTCCATTGACTGATAACCATAAAATTGTATTGCCGAAGGGCTTAACATTGTCAATGTTCCGGCTGAATCAGATTGAATATAAACATCTTGAAGGTTATCAAAAATTCCACGTAACTGTTCTTCGCTTTTTACCAGCGCTGCTTCAGCCTTACCGTGTTGTCGTTCCATTTCGATAGTCTCCAGGGCAAAGCTGATGTCACCTGCAACTTCAGTTAGCAGTTCAATTTCCTGCTGATCAAAAAAATTTGGAATTGAGGCATACAAGGTATAAACACCTATAACTTTCCCAAATATTTTAATGGGTAAAGCAATCGCTGAGTGGTAATCCCGTTTAAGGGCTTCTTTTCTCCAGATTTGAACTTTAGGATCAGTTTCAAAATCGGCACAGACAAAGTGCCTTCCTTCCCTTATGGCACTACCGGTAGGTCCATGCCCTTCGGGGCCATTGCCGGTTGAAATCTGCTTGATTTCGTTGAGGTAACCCTCTTCGTGGCCAGCAAAAGCTATTGGTTTGATTCCCTGATCATTTTCATCAATTAATCCAATCCAGGCCATGCGAAATTTACCAAAATCTATGGCGATGCGACAAATTTCTTTAAATAGCTTATCCCTGTCTTTGGTATAGACAATCATTTGGTTTACCTGGCTGATAACAGCATACAGCCGGTTCGTCTTTTGCAGTTTATCCTCCGCCAGTTTCCTTTTAGAAATATCAATCATAAACCCTTCTGAATATATCATATTGCCATATTCATCCTTTACTGCTTTGGCATTTAGTAAAACCCATATTGGGGTGCCATCTTTTTGTATCAATTGACATTCATAGCCTTTTACAATACCTTGTTTCTTGAGAAGGGCAATGTAAGCGGAGCGATCTTCTTCATTCAACCAAACCTGATGGTCAGAATCAATAACAGCACTTAAATATTCATTTACCGAATTAAAACCTAACATGTTTGCCAAAGCGTTGTTGGCCATCAAACTCTTCCCGGACACAGATGTCCGGTACATTCCCTCAATGGCATTGTCATAAATATTTCTAAATTTGAATTCGCTTACTTTAAGCTCTTCTTCAGTATTCCGCCTTTCGGTAATGTCTTCAAAAATACCAATGACCCCAACGATATTGTTATTATCATCGTAATATGGTATTTTATTAATGTGGACCCAGTGTTCTTCGCCTTTAATAGAATAGGGTTCATCGATAATTTTTGGCTGACCGGAGCTAATAACTTTCTGATCGTCATCCCGGTAACGATTGGCTATTTCTTCAGGATGAAAAGCGAAGTCGTCTTTCCCGGCAATCTGTTCCGGAGTGATACCCAAATCACGGGCGTATTTCTCGTTACAGGAGGTATAGACGGAGTTAAGGTCTTTGATAAAAATTCGCTGTGGAAGATGACCAATCAAATTCCGATAAGAATCCATACTTATTCGCGATGCAATAACTTCCTGTTCACCAGCTGTCTCCTCTTTACTTTTATTATTTGAAGCTTCCTTATTTAATTGATTTGCCAAACTAAGTTTAATCATAATCCCTATAACGGTTCTGAGTTCAATCTCATCAATAGGGACTGAGAGGAAGGCATCAGTTCCGGCTTCCAGGGCTTTTTTACGGGTTTCCTTATCTTCCCGCCCGATAATCAGAAAAATGATGGACAGGGTTGAAAGAGGATTCTGCTGTTTCAGTTTGCGACAAATGTCAACACGATTTTGGGAATGGTTAAACTCACCAAGCATGATTGCATCCGGAACCTGGTCGGTGGTGAAGTTATTAAAGGCAAGATAATCTGACTCTGAATATACCTTCAAATCAGGAAACAGCGTATGAATAGTCTCAGACAACGATTTAATCCGGTCTGCCTTGTTGTCAAGAATCAGGATTCCAGCCATGACGATATTTTATAATATTTAATACCAGGATTGTAATTGATTAACAAGATCAAAGAACCTGATCAGTAAAAAAAAATCCGATCATTCTGGTCAACTTCATTTGGTATAGCTTTATGCAACAATAATCCACTAAATAAAAGGAGATATGCAACATATTACTCATCAAGACAATATCCTTTCAAGCAGTGGATTCTACTCCTGATCAATCTACAATCTCTTTTATAACAAGGCAGTTAAAGAAATGTTTAAACCAATTGATGTTACCTAATTGAAACAACTGTTCATGAAATACGGATGGCGAGGCAATTTTGCCTTACTCTGGCAGCTGAATTTCCAGCTATTTAATCTCTGATATTCTCAATGCAATATAAGGTTTGAATGGTAATCTAACCCTCTTCAATTCCTTGTCAAGTACCCGGTAGTTGTTTTCTTCAGCAATCTCAAAAGTCAGCGGGCACGGTTGAATGGTCATACCCCAGGTGTCAATGACCTGTACTTTGAAATGGAGGCCAGCGGTGAGTTTCCCAACGAGCTATTTTTAACAGGTAGGTTGAAGAGCCAGGAATCCATCATCTCCTTTCCAAAATAGATGATGTAATAACCTTTCCCCGCTGAGGCAGTGCGGTTATCACGGCTTACATCCGACATTGAAAGTGGTCCCGGTTTTTTGCGGTATAAACCGTAGCTTGAAACTGTTGTTCCCGTCATAAAAACCCGAAACAATTTCAGAAGGCTGTGGTAATAGAACCAGGTTCATTTAGATTGTTTGAATTTTGAAATATACCAATTTTATATTTAATCAAAATAAACAATACTTCATCTTATATAAATCTGTTATTGTGCTATTTGCATATTAATTTAGTTACTAATTTCCATTTTAAGCATCTATCTTCAATAAATATTAAACTTAATTTGGTTTGATTATAAAACTTAATTTTATCTTTATCGTTATTAAGTCTAAATAAGATTTGATTGATTAACAGATTAAAATTGAAACAACTCAGTTCAAACATAGATACCGAAGAAGATCAGTTTAAGGAGAAGGTTAGAGCTTATGAAGAGCTGATGGGCACTTTTCATTCCGTGATGAACCAAGTAATCAGACGGGAGGATAACTTGGCCTTTATAAGGCATCGCTCACGTGGAAAACTGGATGTCAGAAGCAGAATTGATTTGCTGATTGATGAGAGAAGCCCATTTCTGGAACTCTCCGCACTGGCCGCCTTCGGTCAGTACGATAATCAGTTTCCATCTGCCGGGATTATTTCCGGTATTGGTATGATTCATGGGAAATTGTGCATGATCATCGCCAATGATGCAACTGTTAAAGGGGGCACTTACATCCGGGAGACGGTGAAAAAACATCTCCGGGGACAAGAGATTGCACTGCGCAACCATCTTCCTTGCATTTACCTGGTCGATTCTGGGGGGATTTTTCTACCGGAACAAGCAAATATTTTCCCTGATCACGATGGGTTTGGACGCATTTTTTACAATCAATCTCAAATGTCGGCAGCCGGAATACCACAACTATCCATCGTGATGGGATCCTGTACCGCCGGGGGGGCCTATGTTCCTGCGATGAGTGATGAAACCATTATTGTCAGGGAACAGGGTACGATCTTTATTGGTGGTCCGCCATTGGTAAAAGCAGCAACAGGTGAAGTTATTACTGCCGAGGAACTTGGTGGAGCTATAGTACACACCAGTATATCAGGTGTTGCCGATCATCTTGCTGATAATGAAATAGATGCTATCAGAATCTGTAGAAATTTACTTGAACTGGTTCCCAAAAACGAATCCCAGTTCCATGAGCAAACATCCATTGAAGAACCAGTATTAAACCCAGCCGACATCTATGGTTTTGCACCGGTTGATCTAAAAAAACCTGTCGATATATATGAAATTATTGGCAGGATTGTCGATGGGAGCAAATTCGAGGAGTTTAAACAAAATTACGGTACCACCATTGTGACCGGATATGCAAGAATATTGGGATTACCGGTTGGGATCATCGCCAACAATGGTTTTCTTACCTCGGAAGCTTCGCTTAAGGGGGCCCATTTTATTGAAATCTGCAATTTTCGCAAGATCCCGCTCCTTTTTCTACAGAATATTTCCGGCTTTATCGTTGGGAAAAAATATGAACACGAAGGAATTGCACGTAACGGGGCCAAGCTGATACATGCCGTAGCCACGGCCGTCGTTCCGAAAATAACAGTCATCATTGGGGGATCATTTGGAGCGGGCAATTACGCCATGGCTGGCAGGGCTTACAATCCAGACTTCCTATTTATGTGGCCCAATTCAAAGATTGGGGTGATGGGCGGACAGCAGGCGCAGGATGTGCTCAACTCAATTAAAGGACATTACAACAAAGACCTTATTCCAAGATTTGAAGAGGAGAGTTCGGCTTACTACAGCACTTCAAGGCTTTGGGATGATGGGATCATCGATCCGGCAGATACCCGGAACATCGTCGGATTGGCCATCGCCATCGCATCCAATAAAAAAATGGCTCCGCCTCGAAACGGAGTTTATAGAATGTAGCCCTTGATAAGCAATTGAAAATGGAGAATAGACAATTGACAATGATGCATATTACTGAATCCTTGAATTATATAAAATACAATATCGAACACTCAACATTATTAAAAACATGGAATTAAAATCTTTTGTAACTGAAGTATATCAATCGATTGATCGCGCTGATGCAACAAAGTTTGCCTCCTATATTACACCAAACGGATGTTTCCGTTTTGGCAATAATCCGGCGGTAGTCGGTACCAGCGCCATTGATGCGTATGTGGATGGATTTTTTAAGAGTCTGAAAGGGATTGACCACTCCAATTTAGAATTTTGGAAAGCCGATGATGCCATTTTTGTGAACGGGATTGTAAAATACAGTCGTCACAATGGCTCTACATTGGAAGTCCCATTTTCCTGTACCTGGATGATGAAGGATCTCCTTATTGACCAGTACCTGATTTTTATCGACAGTTCAGAATTGTATCAATAAACATTTTCACCTTCTGCATTGACCATGGAAAAATTTCGGACCATAAAACCTGAGCTTGACGGAGCTGTTGTGACCTTGTGGCTTTCACGCCCGGAAGTTCACAACGCACTCAATGGTGTCATGATACGCGAAATTCTATCCTTCTTCTCACAAATTGAGGAGGTGGAAGATATAAGCGTGGTAATCATCAGGGGACAGGGAAACTCCTTTTGTTCAGGGGCAGATCTTCATTGGATGAAAAATGCCATTGATCTTGATGAAGCCGAAAATTTAAAAGAGAGCAGGGAGCTTTCGGATATGTTTGATGCGATCTTTCACTGCAGTAAAATAGTGGTAGCTGTCGTTCATGGCAATGTTTTCGGTGGAGGAAACGGATTGGTGGCTGCAAGCGATCTTGCTTATTGCGTCAACGACTCCAGATTTTCATTGAGTGAAACCCGGATTGGAATGGTTGCAGCCTCTATTACCCCGTATTTACTTCAGAAGATGAAAGCTATCGATTTGAAAGAACTTGTTTTTACTGCCAAAAGCTTCAGTGCTGATGAGGCTGTCAAATATGGTTTGCTTAATCAATCTCTCCCATCTCAGGATGCACTTGATCACTATGTAAATGAGCTGATCTCCCAAATACTGGCAAATGGCAAACAGGCTTTGGTAGCTTCTAAACATCTGATTAACAAAATATCGATTCAACCTATTGCTGGAGAGATAGAACAAATTCCTGGTTTACTGGCGAAGATCAGGGTTTCTCCGGAAGCCCAGGAGGGTTTTACTGCTTTCCTTGAAAAGCGAAAACCAAACTGGTAATTTCTGGAATTTAGATTAACAAAACATATCAATTAACGATATAATGGCATTATTGGATAAAATATTGGTTGCAAACAGGGGTGAGATAGCCTTGCGGATCATCAAATCGGCAAAGCTATTGAACATCAAAACTGTAGCGATTTATACCGAATCCGAAAAAGAGGCCGGTTATGTCATGCTGGCGGATGAGAAAGTGTCACTTGGGGAGTATGATCAGCTCACCTCTTTTCTGGATATCGACAAGATCATCCAGATTGCAGTCTCAACAGGCTCGTCAGCTATTCATCCGGGTTATGGATTTTTATCGGAGAACCCCGATTTTGCCAAAGCCTGCGAGGATCATCAGTTAATCTTTGTTGGACCTGATTCAACGGTTCTCAAGTTGATGGGAAACAAACCAGTATCAAAAGTCCTTGCTGCCGATCTGGGGATACCAGTTATTCCCAGCCATAAAATTGATCTCCCGCTGTCCATACTTGCCCTCGGACAAATTGAATTCCCTGTTTTGATAAAAGCCTCCTTTGGAGGTGGTGGAAAAGGGATGAAAATCGTTCACAATCCGGAGGAACTCACCAGACAGGCTGTACGATCTTCCCGTATCGCACTTAATTACTTTGGGAATGGGTCCCTTTTTGCCGAACAATACCTGCAAAATGCCCGTCATGTGGAAGTTCAGATACTCGGAGACCAATTTGGAAACATCCTCCATCTGTACGAGAGAGAGTGTTCCATTCAGCGAAATCATCAAAAGATTATTGAAGAGGCGCCGGCAATTTTTTTAACTCCCGAATTACGCGACAATTTGTTGGCTGCTGCCTTAAAAATTGGAAAATCCGTCG
>Ga0302288_1000951_pt1 | contig 20500 bp, 16 predicted proteins | sample III_Fen_N1_1_FD_194549 | JGI IMG/M metagenome (GOLD analysis project Ga0302288, IMG submission 194549) | Peat permafrost microbial communities from Stordalen Mire near Abisko, Sweden - III_Fen_N1_1 | ecosystem: Environmental > Terrestrial > Soil > Wetlands > Permafrost | place: Sweden: Abisko...
GATGGGGAGAAAGGGTGTGTCTTGTCCAGAAATAGGTTTACCGAAAAAGTAAACTATATTTTGTGTTAATACTATCCTGCCTTTTATCTGCGGCGCATATGTCGGTTTTGTTTCAGTAAACGTTTGTAGATGCGCCTTTGGTTTTCGATATTCATTTTATCTACAAAGATGACGCACCTCTGGTGCTTTTGCCCATTTGTCCTTTTCTCTATCTCACTGATACCCTTCACCCCATCATCAACTCTCCCTTTCTCCCTTTCTCCCTTTCTCCCCTTCTCCCCTTCTCCCCTTCTCCCCTTCTCCCCTTCTCCCCGTCTCCCCTTCTCCCCTTCTCCCCTTCTCCCCGTCTCCTTTTCTCCCCTTCTCCCCTTCTCAATTCACTTATCTGATTCCAAATGGTATTTTCAGATTTAAAGAGATATTCCTGCCGGGATTAAAATATCCGGCTTCTTTTAAAGAAGAAAGATGATCGATATATTTCCTATCGAAAATATTATTAGCTGATAAACCGATCACAATTAGCTGATTTCCGGTCTTTAGATTTGCTCCCATTCCAAGATCAACAAGCGTGTAACCAGGTGTAAAGACCTCTTCAGGAGCAATATTGCTTTGTTTGAATACGTTCGTTACATTAATTTTGAAATAAGCGTGTTCAAACATCATCAACTTCCGGTCTTCAATACCCAATTCAAACCTCAGTTTATTTGCCGGGATAAGTGGCAAATAATCACCATCCTCCTTTTTGCCCGTAACAGTCGAAAACACCATTTCGAAATGTAACCAATCAACAGGTTTCGGATGTATATGGATCATTGCCTCACCACCGAAAAGTTTGGCATTCGATTGCCGATAATCATAAATGGGATAGCCACCTGAATTCACTTCGCCGGAAGGGGTTATGTAGATGTAATCTCTAATCCGGTTTTGAAACCCGGCAATATCAAACGTAATATTCTCAGCATGATAATGTACACTCACATCACCTTCGAGTGCATGTTCCGGAACAAGATCGGGATTTCCAACCTCATAACGATTTTCGTGCAATCCATTGGACGTAAGTTCTGCCAGGTTGGGTGACCGGAATGCTGCAGCAAGATTGGCCCTGAAAAGTAATTTCTCAGTTAAATTGTAAGTTGCGCCAAAGGATCCGCTAACACTGTTATAGTCCTTCGATAAAGCCTGCCGGTAATTATAATCAGCAGGTAACCCTAAACGCATGGTTGATAAGTTCCGGTGATCGTAACGGACACCTGCCTGTAATCGCAGCTTCTCAAAGAATGTATATTGCAGCAAAGTAAAACCGGAATAACTGTTGATATTAGCATTCGGCAGAAGCTTCGTTTCGCGGTTGCCCAGGTTATCATTTTGCTGATTGAATCCCTGAAATCCTATGATATACTCGGCATTCTTCGTTGATGGGAAATTGAGTTTTGCTTCATACGTCAGCGTACCCAATTGCATATCAATGAAAGGAGGAATTTTTTCATCGTAATGCAAAAGCTCTGTTCGCTGTAAGGCTGCATTGATTTCAAGTTTGTATTTACCAAGGTAAAGATTGTTTTGCGAAGAAAGCAGTTTATTCTTAAAAGTCTGATACCAGATATCATTCTTTCGCCCCCTTTCGGTAATTAAAGGAATTACATCGGGTTCTACAAGTCCAAACTTCTGTTCGTTGACATCGTAGAAAAGCTTAAATGTTCCAATTTTCCCTGTGAATCCGGCATTTCCTTTCAACGACCATTCATTGAATCTCGAATTAGGTACAAAATCGCCACCACCCTGCAAATAGTCGGCATTTGATTTTCCTCCTCCACGGATACCCCAAAAGAAGTTTTGCGAAGTACCCTTCACACCAAGATTAGTGGTCGCACCCAATGAATTTGAATAAAGCTTCATATTATAATCGCCAATAATCTGACCCACCGGAGCTGGTTTCTCCTTTACAAAATCAACCACGCCGCCGATCGCATCAGATCCGTAAAGCAGCGATGCCGGACCTTTTATAACCTCCACACTTTCGATACCAAACTCGTCGATTCCTAAAGGATGGTGATCGGAATACTGATAATTTTCGTACCGAACCCCATTATTCAAAACGAGGATATCATTCATGGCAAGACCCCGAATGACTGGTTTTGAAACACCGCTTCCCTTTGAAAGCATGTCGATACCCGGAATTTTCGTCAGCGCTTCAACAAAATTGGGAGTACCGGCACCACTGATCACCTCCGATTTAATCACATCAATCTTAACGGCATTTTCATGTTGTGTTGAATTATACCCACCAACAACAACGACAGCCTGAGTTTCGATCGGTACATGTTGAAGCGTAATATTGATCTCCTGTGATGAATTATCCATCATTACCGTCACAAGCTGGTTATTATAGCCGACATATGAATATTGGACTTTAACTTTTCCTTTGGGTAAATTTCTCAGAATATAGTGGCCATTCTGATCGGCCACCGTTCCTTTGTTTTGTTCAGGAACAAAAACAGTAGCTCCTATTAAAAGTTCGCCTTCCTGATTGGTAATTAAACCCTTGATTTCGTTCTGGGAGAAAGCCGAAATCCCCGATAGAAGGGTGATAACAAGTAAAATTATATTTTTCATTTTTGTAATACATTTTAAATGAGTTGCCATGAACTTCAAAACAGCCTTGTGGACCATAAGTAAATCAACACACGCTTAAATCGGAGTATGACAATTTATGCCAGGTTCTTTGGAAGATATGGCGTATTAAACGATTGGACTGAAAAAGTAAAATTTCAGGCTACTGGCGGACCCCGGAGAAAGGCAACATGGGGTACTGTGGTGAAAGGAGCTTCAACGTAGTGAACAACCAACTTTTCGAAGGCGATCGCACACTTTTGAATATGAATAGAATGTAATTGATTCGAAAAAATGGGGAAATGAAAATCACAAACGACACAATTCGCTTTTTTAACATGGAATGAATCGCCTGCATAAATTCGAAAAACAGTTTCTTCACTGTGATGGTGAAGAAACTGAATCACTGTGGGATGAACAAATAACCACAGCAGAAGGAGGTACTGAATATTTTTAGTAATATATTTCAAAAGACGCGAATCGATTATAAACTTACAGCCATTATAACAAAATCATGCGGCTAAAAGTTTTTCACCGCTAAAGCGTCAGCTGCAACGAAAACATAATCCCGAGTTTTACTTTCTGAGATTCGTTGTAGTTATATCGCCATACTGCATCGACCCTGATGATCTTAAAGATATTTTCAATTCCTGCCGAAAACTCGGTATAAGGAGTGCTCCTCAAGCCTGTCATTCCTTTTGGAAAAACTAAAGAGGTATGCTTTGTTTCATCATAACTGCCAACCAATGTTCTAACGCCAATAACTTCTCTCCACTTCAGACGTCGGAACAGTGGAACTTTATTCAGAAAGAATCCCTGGAAATGGTGTTCAAGAAAGAGACTGGCATAAGTATCGCTTACAAATTCCTGGTAGTCCATCAGGTTAAAAGCATATAAATCGAAAGCATAAGTCTCGTTTCCTTCGTGGATCTTCATAAGCGGAAAGGGAACATCTCCCCAAATCTTTCCTGCCTGAAGATAATAGGTCATATAACCAAAAGGGTTTAACTTGATTCTATCCGAAAGGTTGAAATCGAGTTTCAGGTATTCGTAATCGCTTCCTAAAAATCCTTTTAATCCCGCAGTTACACCAATATTGATAACCGGATCATAATTTCCAAAAGTGTTTCTTTCAAATCCATCCTGAACAAAATTTGTTCCTGGCGAATAACGTGTATTGAGTTTGATCTCACCTGTCCGAATAGATGGGACGATACTGCTATCGCTTGAGTTAATAAAAGGGACATAAGGCCCTGAAAAAATATGCGTTGAAGTTACCGAAAGCTGATTCGAGAACCCGAGAACCCACTCCTTGTCAAAAGTACCCTCCACGCGGTCGATCATATTCAGCTTCGTGTTGGGATTCTTGCTGAGTACCGAAGTCAGGATGTTATCCTCCATCAAAGCATTCGAACTTTTACCAAGTAGTTCATAGTCATGTTTTCCCTGCAGCGATATCTTTGATGTTGGTTTTTTCGAAAAAAAGTATTCGAGGCCACCGCCATATTTAAAATCTTCGTCTTTAAAACCATAGGCTCCATAACCATTCAGCCGAAGGTTTGGATTGAATTTGGTGGTTGTGCGCCCTCCTAATCTTACTCTCGAGCCTTCAACCTTATTCGAACTATAAAGGTAATAATAGGGTCCGAGCTCAACTTTTCCCAGATCACGATATCCATAGTAGAACATATACAAATACTCCACTGCCGTTTTATAAAGAGGAACATTCTTTACCAAATCTACCATTTCGTAAATTCCGGCCTCTCTTTTCTGCAATTCAATCGGACGCGCACCATCCCAGAAAATCTCATCTTTTTTAACGGCATCCTTGCTTACAATAATTTCATTCTTTTTCTTAATTGCAACAGGTAGCTCATCCTCAAAAACAAATTCCTGGTAAACATTAGTCTTTCGGCCCATAAAACCCATTTTCTCTGAATTTTTGTCTTTTTGGATATCGAGATCCGTAACTAAAAGTTCATTCCGGGGAACCCATCGCCCATCCTTTTTTTGATAATCGATGGAATACTGAAGATTATTCAGGAAGTTAATATTTGCTTTTTCAGAAAGCTGCATTTCGACTTTGGTCACAGCAAAACTTTCGTCTTCGACCCAAAACTTACCCCTGAAAGTCGGCTCCTGTGGTAGTTTTGGTTTGAAAGAGATTTCATAAATCTTTCGGCCGTTTACAATTGTGCTGTCACGGAGATAATAATGATAGAACTGTAATCCCAGCGAATTCAGCGGTGATATAAGTCCAATATCCGAAACCATGATATAGTTTTCGTAAGGATTCACCCCTTCATACATTTTCCCGGTAAACTGCGTAATAACGTCAGAAGTTATTCCTGAAGCCTTGTTGGCAATAATCTCTTCCCGATTGGCATTTGTAACACTGCTGTGAAAATAATTGGAAACCGTTTCTGTAAAAAAAACCGGGAGGAAGGTTTTGCCCTCAGTTTCAAGAGAGTCGATGTATGCGAAGACAAATGCAAATTGCTTTAAAAGCTTCTTTTTACGAAGCGCCTCTTTTACATTTTTGATATCGATCTCAGTCTTGCTATATAGTTTCGATCGCCATGAAGGAAAATCGGAGGGATTATTCTCTTTTTTGTGGTCAACGATTTTACGAAATAGCGGAATTGCCGGATTTTCGCCCGGCCGCACAGAAATCTCAGCCAATGAAACAATATCCTCAACCATTTCAATATCAAGTTTATTGACCTGGTTTGGCTTAATGGTAAAAATCTGTTTTTTGTAGCCAACAGCTGTAAATTCGATAATGGAAGTTGGCTTGACGGAACTTAAATTATAGTTTCCATTAAGGTCGGACATTGTTCCGGTGTAAGTACCCTTGAAAACAATGCTAACGTAGGGAATGGGATTATTTGAACCTGCTTCTGATATTTTCCCTGAGATCTCTGTTTTTTGGGCTTTAGCAATGTTAGTAAATAACACTAACAATATAGTTATCAAGCCTATAAATTTACTCATCGATACTAATTAATCCGGAAAATAATATTTCCATGTTTACTCTATATTAAAATGGCACCTATTCTGCACAATCTTTAAGAAAGGGCGAGAATTAAAAACACATATTTAATAGACAACAAAAATACAAGGAAGTTGCGTTATCAAATCCACAAAATTTCAGGAGATGCTAACATTATTAATTATTTAACATAGCGTTAACTTTCAAAACAAAACTGGAGGAGTAAAATACTACTCTTTAATTAACTCTTTCTGAAGTTGTTCCAAAGATTTTCCTTTTGTTTCGGGATAGAAGAAAAGTACCACAAAGAACTGCACAATCATCATCACACCAAAGAATACAAAAGGAACGCCACCCGATTTTGCTGCCAAAACCGGAAAACTCCACGAGACGATGGCTGCCATTGCCCAATGGGTAAAACTTCCCAAAGCCTGCCCTTTTGACCTTACGGAGTTAGGAAATACTTCACTGATATAAACCCAAATAACCGCACCTTGCGAAAAACCGAAGAATGCAATATAGCCCACAAGAAGGTAAACAAGCAGGTATTGATAGCTGTTGGTAAAGAAAATCAATGAGACGCCAGCCATACAAACAGCAGTTCCAACTGAACCCACTAATAAAAGGGTTTTACGGCCGACCTTATCGATGATAGACATTGCGATCATCGTGAACAACAAATTAGTAGCTCCGACCGCAACTGACTGAAGATCTCCGGAAACCTTGTCGAAGCCTGCTTGTGCAAAAATATTGTTCAGGTAATAAAGCAAGGCATTGATTCCTGAAAACTGATTAAATATTGCAATAGAGACTGCAAGAAAAATTGGAAAGTTAAATTTTTTGCTGAATAACCGATCACCTGAATGTTTAGCGGCATCTAATGACTCCTGAATATCATTCATAACCTCATCAATTCGCGCCTCACCAACTCTGACAAGCACTGCCCGGGCTTCCTCTGTATATCCCATTTTCATTAACCATCTTGGACTGCGTGGGATGAAAAATAAGGCAAAGAAAAAAATGATAGAAGGTAATGCCTGAACTCCGAGTTTCCAGCGCCATTCCACATCTCCAAGGTCGAATTGGCCAACAATGTAATTGGATAAATAAGCCATCAGGATTCCAAAAACCACATTGAATTGGAAAAGCCCCACCAGGCGACCACGATAAGCAGCCGGTGCGATCTCTGCGATGTACATCGGACCCACAACCGATACGACTCCAACACCTATGCCACCTAAAAACCTCGCAAACAGAAGTGTCTCCCAGCTAAATGAGAATGCACATCCAAAAGCAGATATGGTATAAAGGACGGCCGTAACAATCAAAACTTTTTTTCGCCCATAAAGATCAGCCGGCTTACCAACAATAAGCGTTCCGACTATGGTACCTATTAAAGCAATTGCGACTGTAAACCCCAAACTTGCTTTATCAAGCGAGAAAATGCGTTCCAGATCGGCCGTGGTTCCTGCGATTACCGCTGTATCAAACCCGAATAAAAAACCACCTAAAGCAGCAATCAAGGCAATGATAAAAACCTGATAAGATCTCTTACTCATAGAGTTTATTTTATTATTAGTTAGTGTTGTTAGTTCAACAAACGATTCGCCCTGAAATCGCTGCTATAACTCAATTGTAATTTGCTTTCCAGATGTCTCAACCAGATCGCCCGGACGTAGTTTTGCACGTTTACGTAATTCAACTTTGCCATTTAATTTTACCTCCCCATCTTCCACCATTATTTTTGCGTGCCCACCCGATTCGGCAATGTGAAGCAATTTCAACAACTTGATCAGTTCGATATATTCAGTACCGTTTAAATTAAATACCATAGTTTTACAAATTAATTCTGTTCAATTTCCAATCGCAATTTCAAGGGTAATGATTGAAATACCAGTTCGTATGAGTGATCAATCATTTCAAGAATAAGCCTTTTCGGCAACGAACCATCCAAAACGACTGTATTCCAATGCTTCTTATTCATGTGATAACCCGGTATTATCGCCGGATTTGCTTCACGTAAATCAATTGCCCGGTCAGGATCACACTTCAGGTTCATCGACGAATCGCCTTCTAGGTTTATCAAAACAAAAATCTTCCCGCCAACCTTAATTACCAGGGTAGTATCACCGAACGGAAAGCCCTCCTCTACTCCTTTTTTAGTGAGACAATAAGATCTGATCGCTTCAATATCCATGAGAAAAATAGTGTATAAATAGATTGATCAAAATTAAAAAAATTCTGTTATCGATTCAATTAATTGACAGGTGGAATAAATGCGCCCGGAAAATGTGTTAATTCATAATTGACATCATCTGAAAAAATGATTGAAATGACATCGAAGCGTGTCTCTAAATCGATCTTCCGCTGGTTAAGCCATGCATCTGCCACTTCTACCAGATTTCGGATCTTTCGGGTTGAAACTGCTTCCCACGGCTCCTCAAAGTAATCGCCCTCACGGGTTTTAACCTCCACAATTACAATCTCATTACTTTGCTGTGCAATAATATCGATCTCCTTATGATCGTATCGCCAGTTGCATTCCAAAATTTGATAGCCTTCCTTTTTAAGATAACCAACGGCGATCTTTTCACCCTTCATCCCAAGTTCATCTGGTGGTATCATATGTTTCGGGTATTACAATGTTTTAATAATCACCTTATTTTCTGAAACATCTAATAAAATTCTACTGCCAAGTAGTAACGGGTAATTAGGCAATTCGTGTCCGGATTGCAGTCCGAATGCAACAGGATATTGATAGGAGGCAACTGCGTCCTTTATGATTTGGTAAGCTGTTTTACCAAATGGTGTATCACCATCTTTTATTCCGGTAAAATACCCGGCAACCAAGCCTGAGAGATGTTCGAGAATCCCGCCTGCTTTCATGTTCTGCAACATTCTGTCGAGATGATAATGGTGCTCGTCGATATCCTCGATAAAAAGAATTTTACCTTTTGGTGAAATATCGAGCGGAGTTCCCCGTAAACTCTGAATAATTGATAAATTCCCGCCGGTCAAAATCCCTGAAGCCAAACCATTCCGGTTCAATTCATGCGGTAGTATATTGCAATCTGGCTTTTCTCCTCTTAGCAATTCCACCATTCTCAAAAAACTATCCGTGAGCACGTCATCCTGTTCAAACCATGCAGTCATCACGCCATGTACCGAAGCAATGTTATGGCGAGAAAGATAAGCATGAAAAACCGTAATGTCGCTGAATCCAATCAGCCATTTAGGCTTTTTAAAAAACGACGACCAGTTAAGACGCAGATGAGTTCTTAAAGAACCATATCCACCACGCGTAAAAAATATGGCTTTTATTGATTTGTCATTAAGCGCTTTCTGCATATCAGCAGCACGTACTAAATCAGATCCGGCAAACATATTCTCTTTATCAAAAGCGTGAAATCCAATCTCAACCCTAAATCCTTGTTGTCTTAACAATTCAGCACCGCGTTCGGCTATTTGACGATCAATTTTACTTGCAGGCGAAATAATCGAGACTTTATCACCCGGTTTCAGCTTTGGAGGAAACTTCATTCTGCACTTTTTTTTTAATATTTAAATCCTATTTCGGCTAACTTTTAAGCACCCATATTGATTCAGAAAAGCTTAACCCAAATTAAAGGGATTCACTTCTATTTAGAAAATCCTCAATTGCTTTTGGAAAGTAAGTGTATTCAAGTTCATGAATTCGTGCAGCAAGAGTTACGGAAGTGTCATCGGGATATACCGGACATTTCACCTGAAGTATATGCTCGCCTTTGTCGTACTCTTTATTGACGAGATGAATCGTAATTCCAGACTCTTTTTCCTGATTGCGCACAACTGAATCATGAACAATTGAGCCATACATTCCTTTCCCACCATAAGCAGGTAGAAGTGCAGGATGTATATTTATAACCGTAAAAGCATCTACAAATTCGGGCGGAACCAACCAAAGGAATCCTGCCAAAACTACTAATTCCACCTTCCGATGTTGAAGCTCTGTGATCATTTGACCCGATCCGGAAAACTGTTCGCGTGTGAAATACCTCGATTCCACACCCAGTTTCCGTGCTCTCTGAAGAACATAAGCGTCTTCTTTGTTTGACCAAACTGAATCGACCCGCACATTCGGATGGTTTTGGAAGTATCGGATAATATTCTCGGCATTACTACCCGCTCCGGAGGCAAATATAGCTATATTTTTCATTTATAACAAATTATGAACTTTATAAATTCGAATATTCGAACAAAATGTTTTAACAAAAATTACAGTCACTCATTTTCACGTCTAAAATATTAGATTCTTGTCTAAATATTTGGAAGATAAATTTGTTTCTTCGTTTCTTTGCACTCGCTGTTCGCAAAAATCAGCGAACAAATTTAATAATAGTATTAACGTAAAAATTTAAAAAATCATGTCTGACATTTCAGCGAAAGTAAAAGCGATCATTGTTGATAAGCTTGGTGTTGATGAAAGCGAAGTTACACCGGAAGCATCGTTCACAAACGATTTAGGCGCCGATTCTCTTGATACCGTAGAGCTAATTATGGAATTCGAAAAAGAATTCAATATTGCTATCCCCGATGATCAGGCTGAAAAAATCGGAACTGTTGGCGATGCCATTAACTACATCACAGAAAACGCGAAATAATCCAGTATTTCATTAATAAAGGGCTCAAAAGTTTACTATGGAATTAAAACGAGTTGTTGTAACCGGATTGGGCACGATTAACCCTCTTGGTAAAAACGTCGGAGAATTCTGGGAGAACTTGTGCAATGGGGTTAGCGGTGCCGGCCCCATTACTCGTTTTGATGCATCCAGATTCAAAACACAGTTTGCCTGTGAAGTTAAAAATTTCGATCCAAGCGAATACCTTGAGAAAAAAGAAGTTCATAAGCATGATATGTATGCACAATTTGCATATGTTGCTGCTGCTCAAGCAATAAAACACTCGGGCCTTGATCTTGAAAAAATAGATTTAGATGAATGTGGTGTTATCTGGGGTGCAGGAATTGGTGGTCTGAATACTTTTTTACAAGTTGTAACTGAGTACAATGCTCAGCCGGAAAATCCAAGATTCTCGCCATTTTTTATCCCAAAAATGATTGCCAATATGGCCAGCGGAAATATAGCATTGAAATACAAATTCCGCGGACCAACAATTACAACAGTTACTGCTTGTGCCTCGGCAACTCATGCAATGATTGATGCTGCTACATATATCCGTCTTGGAAAAGCAAACATCTTTATAGCAGGCGGTTCCGAATCGGCCATCAACGAAGCCGGAGTGGGTGGTTTTAACGCCATGCGAGCACTCTCAACACGTAATGATGATCCGAAAACTGCTTCCAGACCGTTCGATGTCGGACGTGATGGATTTGTAATGGCAGAAGGTGCAGGCGCATTGATCCTCGAAGAGTATGAACATGCAGTACGACGCGGTGCAACTATTTACGCAGAACTGGTAGGAATCGGAATGTCAACTGATGCATATCACATGACAGCGCCGGATCCTGAAGGTGGAGGTGCAGCCTTGGTTATGCGCAGAGCACTGGAGGATGCCGGACTTAAACCTACAGATATTGATTATATCAATGTTCATGGTACGTCTACAGGTCTTGGCGATATAGCCGAACCAAAAGCAATCCGCAAAGTATTTGGCGATCATATTTACAATCTGAGTATCAGTGCTACCAAGTCAATGACTGGTCACTTGTTGGGTGCTGCCGGAGCCGTTGAAGCAATTGCCGCGATTCTGGCAATGAGGGACAGTATTGTTCCTCCAACAATCAACCACTTCGAGCTCGACCCTGCAATTGATCCGAGAATTGATTTTACCTTTAACAAAGCTAAAAAACGCGAACTCAACTATGTTTTAAGTAACACCTTTGGGTTTGGCGGTCATAATGGAACTGTAATCTTTAAAAAACTTTCTTAGTAAAGTGTTAAGAGATTTAAGGTATCGAATAAAACTCTTTTCTTCTTCAAGAAAGGAGTTTTATTCATTTATAAAAGCGACCACAGGATTTAGTCCGCTAAAGCTCAGGCTTTATGATCTGGCCTTTATCCATAAATCGGCTTCGACTGCTGATGTATTGGGGCAACCCATTAATAATGAACGCCTCGAATATCTTGGCGATGCCGTTATCGGGACCATTGTTGCTGATTATCTCTATAACCGATTTCCCCGGAAAGACGAAGGATTTCTGACCCAAATGCGATCGCGCATTGTTAACAGGAGTTTTCTGACCCAATTGACCTTTAAGTTGGGCCTCAACCATTTTGTTACATCGAATACAAATACTGTAAATGAATCCAGCCATATTTTTGGCGATGTATTCGAAGCATTTATTGGTGCAATCTACCTCGATATCGGTTATCAGGGTGCAAAGGATTTTCTGATTAAACGAGTTTTGTCAACCTATGTCGATGTTCAGGCATTGGAAAGAAGCGATAATAACTTTAAAAGCCAACTAATCGAGTGGGGACAAAAGAATAAAAGGGAAGTTGAGTTCGATACACAGGAAAATCCGGTTGCAGGCCAAAATAAGCCTCCTTTTATATCTATTATCAAAATTGATGGTCAGATCGTTGGTAAAGGTGAAGGGTTTTCAAAGAAAGAGGCACAGCAAAAATCAGCGTGCAAAGCACTCGAAAGTTTTGACATCAACGATTATATCTGACAATCTGATTGTTATATTAACAGAATATTCTGCTTACGTTTAAGCTTCCAGCCATTCACAATATTTTCACACTTCTTAGCTAATACAAAACAAAATCCGACCTGCGATATTATAGCAATTAAAAGGTAGATAATACCTTGACCATAAAATATAAAAATCATTTTAGAATGGAATAACTTCCTTATTTAAGCTCCTAAGTTAAATAATGTTAAGGAGAATCGACATGATTCATTAATAGCTATATCTTTGTTTCGATGAGCAGAAGAATGATATATACGTTAAGTGTAGTAATGGCTATCGCTGCAGCATCCTTAATTGGAGTGCAGATGATGACAATAAAACACACGGCTGAACTTCAGGAGAAGAATTTCAGTATGCAAGTCATGCAGGCATTGCAGGATGTTACAGAATTGATCTATCTTGCTGAAACCAGTCAATTTTTCGCGCAAGAAGAAGAAAAAAATGACTTGCCGGTTAATTATACCGAATTATTCCCCAACTCCGATCCTAATTTACCTTTAAGCGCACTTGAACAACAAGGTGAAATATCCGTCTACCGAAAATATCCAGGTTCCAGTTCTAAAATGGGAATATCTGATCATTCCAACTTTTTTTCGCAAAGACAGACGCAAAGCTTTCAATCCAGCTATAACGCCAAGAGTGCACAAGATGCGCAAAATTTAAGATTCCAATTATTTATGAAGGACAGGGCCGACCTGCCTTTATCAGAAAGAATTCCACCTGCATTTTTGGCTCAGGCATTAGATACCGCCTTAAAACGTAATGCTATTCTTCTCGATTATAAGTTCACAGTGCTCACCACAATTGATGGAAAGAACTCCTACATCATGGGAAGCGAAGATTATAAGCCTGGAAAAAGGACGATTCCATACAGGAAACTGCTCCTGGCTGGAGATGATCCTGTAAAACCCGATTTTTTGTGCGTATATTTTCCCGATCAAAACAGTAGTTTTTTCAGTTCTACTTCATTTCTGGTTTTTCCTTCACTGTTGCTTACGCTGATAATTATCGTAATTTTCATTGTGACGCTGCAGATTATTCTGCGACAGAAGAAAATATCGCAGATAAAAAATGATTTTATCAACAACATGACGCATGAGCTGAAAACGCCGATCTCAACGATTTCGCTGGCGTCGCAAATGCTCAGAGATTCATCTGTTTCGCTTTCAAAATCAACGGTTGATCACATTTCAGGCGTGATTTTTGATGAGAGTAAAAGGCTAAGTAACCAGGTTGAGAAAGTCTTGCAAATGGCTGTATTCAACGAAGGAAAGTTGAAACTTAAATTCACGCAGATTGATCTGAATAAACTGGCAGAAACTGTTGCTTCTAATTTCGAAATCAGAGTAACGAACGAGAACGGAGAATTGAAAACCGATTTACAGGCTGAAAACCCATTTATCAGGGGAGACGAAGTTCATATCACAAATGTATTCTTCAATTTATTGGATAACGCTGTAAAATACAGCAAAACGAAACCAGTTATTGAACTTTCGACCGAAAACAAAAACGGTTGGGTTATTGTTCAGGTAAAAGATAATGGAATTGGGATTCCGAAGGAAAATCAAACGCAGATTTTCGAACGCTTCTATCGTGTTCCAACAGGCAACATCCACAATGTTAAAGGATTTGGACTTGGTCTTTCGTATGTAAAACGCATTATTGATGTTCACAACGGTAAAATAAAAGTAGATAGTACTTTAGGGAAAGGTACCCGTTTCAGATTGTATTTCCCATTAAAAAATACTCAGAATTATGGAAAAGAAAACTAGAGTGATTCTCGCAGAAGATGACGAAAATCTTGGACTACTGCTTAGAGAGTATCTTATTGCAAAAAATTACGACACTGACTTATATCCTGATGGCGAAGCGGCCTATAAGGGGTTCCAGAAAAGTCAGTACGACCTTTGCATCTTTGATGTGATGATGCCGAAAAAAGATGGGTTCACATTGGCAAAGGACATCAGAATGCTCAACACGGAGATTCCTATTATTTTTCTGACCGCCAAAAGCATGAAAGATGATGTGATTGAAGGGTTTAAAATTGGGGCTGATGACTACATGACGAAACCTTTCAGCATGGAGGAATTGTTATTCAGAATTGAAGCCATTTTACGCAGAACAAGCGGGGAAGGTGACAACTCTCAAACAATTTTTAAGCTCGGGAGATTTATATTCGATGCGCGCAAACAAACACTTTCGGATGGCACTGAAAACACAAAGCTTACAACGAAGGAGGCCGACCTGCTTAAATTACTATGTGTTAATGCCAATAAAATTCTTGAAAGAAATTTCGCACTTAAAACGATCTGGGTCGACGATAACTATTTCAATGCCAGGAGCATGGATGTTTACATCACAAAGCTAAGGAAGCACCTGAAATCGGAAGAGGGAATCGAGATTATCAACGTACACGGAAAAGGTTATAAGCTGATTGTATAAAAAAGCAGATACCGATCCAAATGAAAGCCCGGGCAAATTGTCCGGGCTTTCATTATATAATATGATGTAGAGACTTGATTAATCTCGTCTTTACAAATCGTAGTTACACCAATCCCTGCGCCAACATAGCTTCAGCAACCTTTACAAAACCGCCGACATTGGCACCTTTCACATAATTGATATAGCCATCGGCTTTACCATGTTTGGTGCATGTATCGTGAATGTCCTGCATAATCAGGTGAAGCCGTTTGTCAACCTCTTCGCTGGTCCAGTTGTAGCGCATACTGTTTTGCGACATCTCAAGTCCTGATACAGCTACTCCTCCTGCATTGACAGCCTTACCCGGAGCAAACGTGAGTTTATTATTTACAAAGTAATTCACTGCATCTGAAGTACATCCCATGTTCGAAACTTCAGCAACAAGAAAGCAGCCATTCTTATTAAGCATTCTGGCATCAGCTTCATCAAGTTCATTTTGGGTTGCACATGGCATTGCAATATCCACCTTGGTTTGCCATGGTTTGGCATCGGGGAAAAATTGGACACCAAATTCGTCAGCATACGGAGCAACCACATCGTTGTTACTTTCGCGCAACTCAAGCAGGTATTCGACCTTTCTGCCAGAGACACCATCCGGATCGTAAATATATCCATCAGGTCCTGAAACAGTAACAACTTTGCCACCTAATTCATTGATCTTACTAATTGCACCCCAGGCGACGTTTCCAAAACCGGATATAGCAAAAGTTTTTCCTTTTACCGATTTCCCAATTTCATTGAGCATGTGCTCAACAAAGTAAACAGCGCCATAGCCTGTTGCTTCAGGACGAACTAAAGATCCGCCCCAGCCAAGACCTTTGCCCGTGAGAACACCTGTAAATTCATTTCTGATTCTTTTATACTGACCAAAAAGGAAACCAATTTCGCGGCCACCAACGCCGATATCGCCGGCGGGTACATCCGTATTCGGTCCAATGTGACGAAATAACTCCGTCATAAACGACTGGCAAAAGCGCATAATTTCGTTGTCGCTGCGGCCTTTCGCACTAAAATCAGAGCCTCCTTTTCCACCACCCATGGGGAGTGTTGTCAAACTATTTTTGAAAGTCTGCTCAAATCCAAGAAATTTCAAAATACTCAAAGTGACACTTTTATGAAACCGTAAACCACCCTTGTAAGGGCCTAATGCGCTGTTGAATTCAACACGATAACCACGGTTAATTTCGACTTCACCTTTATCATTGCTCCATGGAACTCTGAACATGATCGTACGCTCTGGCTCAACCATGCGCTCAAGAATTTTAGCCTGTTTATAACGCGGATTTGCATCGTAAACATCCCAGACAGATTCAATAACTTCCAAAACGGCTTGGTGAAACTCTGCTTCACCGGGTGTACGGGCCTTTAGCCCATCCATAAAACTATCTATTCCTGCATTCATCTTAAATTTGTTTTAAATTTTGATTCATCAAATGATAACCTGTTCATTCAGGTGCACATTTAAATATATTCAAAATTACAGATTTCTTTTTCATCAAATTGAAAAAACGGTTAATTCAATCAAACATTATCACTCACAATAACAACACTTTACGATATTATAAATAGTGTTATCCAACATGTATTGATGTTTTAATGATATAAGTCAGAGTTGTAAACGCATAAGTTTTATCTAAATCAGGCTTTATCAACCTGTTTTATGCGTCTTTTTTGCACAATTCTTGAATTTTGCCAGGGAAGCAAGCGAATAAAGCATTAATTTCGCAGCTTAATTGAAAATGAACGAATACGCTCAAACTGATGGATTACAATTTCAAAGAGATTGAAAAGAAATGGCAACAATACTGGGCCGATAACAAGACATTTAAATCGGAAATAGACCTTTCAAAACCAAAGTTTTATTGTCTTGATATGTTCCCCTACCCTTCCGGTGCCGGCCTACACGTTGGCCATCCCGAAGGTTATACTGCTACCGATATTATATGCCGTTACAAACGGGCCAATGGATTCAACGTACTTCATCCAATGGGCTGGGATGCTTTCGGGTTGCCAGCAGAACAATATGCCATTCAGACAGGGACACATCCTGCTATTACAACTCATAAAAATTGTGACACTTTCCGCCGCCAAATTCAATCCTTAGGTTTGAGTTACGACTGGGAACGCGAAATCAATACCACCGACCCAAAATACTTTAAATGGACGCAGTGGATTTTCACCCGCCTATTTAATACATGGTTCGATAAAGAACAAAACAAAGGTCGTCTCATCAGCGAACTTCCGATTCCAGAGGATATTAAAAAACAAGGTGAAACCGAAATTCAGAAATATATTTCTGGTAAACGACTTGCTTATTACGATAATGCCCAGGTTTGGTATTGCCGTACCTGCAAAACGGTTTGTGCCAACGAAGAAGTATTAAACGACGGTTCGCACGAAAAATGCGGCACGAAGGAAGTGGAGCGCCGATACCTGAAACAATGGATGTTGCGCATTCCACACTATGCTGAACGTTTGCTTGAAGGTTTGGATCAGCTCGATTGGCCAGCCGGGGTTAAGGATATGCAACGCAACTGGATTGGCAGGTCAACCGGAGCAGAAGTTGATTTTGCGATCGATGGAACCGATAAAAAATTACGTGTTTATACAACGCGGCCAGATACCTTATTCGGCGCAACATATATGGTGCTGGCTCCTGAACATGAGTTGGTAAATGAGATTACGACTCCGGAACAACAGAATGCGGTTAAAGATTATATCAGGAATGCAGCCTTAAAAAGCGATCTCGACAGAACCGATCTTGCAAAAGGTAAAACCGGGGTTTTCACGGGTCGTTATGCAATCAATCCTATTAATGGCGCAAAAATCCAGATTTGGGTAGCTGACTATGTTTTAATGGGATATGGAACAGGCGCTATCATGGCAGTGCCTGCACACGACACGCGTGACTTCGAATTTGCCCAGACATTTAATATACCAATCATTTGCATCCTTGATCCCGGAAAAGCTTCTGAAGAGGTGCGCACAAAGGTTCTTGCAGGCGAAGCTTGCTGGACAGAAGATGGGGCTTACATCAACTCTTCGAATGCAGCCATTGGTATCGATATTAACGGCCTTTCGAAACAAGAGGGCATCAAAACAGTTACAAACTGGCTCGAAGCAAACGGGCTTGGCGAACCAACGATCAACTATAAACTACGCGACTGGTTATTCAGCCGCCAAAGATACTGGGGCGAGCCATTTCCAGTGATTCATTGGGAAGATGGCGAAGTCAGCGTATTGAATGATGACGAATTGCCATTGCCTCTTCCTGTAGTTGAAAAATATTTGCCCGGAGAATCAGGAGAATCACCGCTCTCGAATGCAGGCGACTGGCTGATTGTAACCGATAAAAACGGAAGAAAAGGTCGTCGTGAGACCAATACAATGCCACAATGGGCTGGCTCATGCTGGTATTACCTCCGGTTTACCGATCCTAAAAACGATGAAGCACCATTCAGTAAAGCTGCCGAAAACTACTGGATGCCTGTCGATTTATATGTTGGCGGTGCAGAACACGCTGTTCTACACTTACTTTACAGCCGATTCTGGCACAAAGTGCTTTTCGACCTGGGCATTGTTTCAACCAGCGAACCATTCCAGAAGTTATTCAACCAGGGGATGATCCTTGCCTTTGCATACGAAACAGCCTCCGGATCAAAAGTTCCTTCCGACCAGGTAGAGGATCGCGACGGGAAATACTTCAGCACGGTTACTGGCGAAGAGCTCAAACAGATTGTTGCAAAGATGTCGAAGTCGCTGAAAAACGTAGTGAATCCCGATGACGTGGTGATTAACTATGGTGCTGATGCATTACGTTTATTCGAAATGTTTATCGGACCACTCGATGCCACCAAACCATGGACCGAAAACGGTGTTAAAGGGGTTTATAACTTCCTTCGGAGGGTTGTCGCCTTCTTTGGTGAAATGACCAATATTGCCGAAGGCGAAGAATCGAAAGAGACATTGAAAATCCTTCACCAGACGATCCGAAAAGTAAGTGACGATATCCGCGATATGAAATTCAATACCGCGATCTCACAGATGATGGTCTTTACAAATCATTGTTATAAAGTTGGTAAGGTGAATCACGAAACTGCAGTAACTTTCTTTCAGTTGCTGGCACCTTTCGCACCTCATCTTGCTGAAGAACTCTGGGAACTCTACGGAAACAAATCGGTATTGAGCTTCCATCCATGGCCCGTTTTTGATGAATCGTATCTTGCTGAAGATACATTTGAATACCCTGTTTCATTCAACGGAAAGGCACGGTTTAAAATTACGCTTGCCATCGATTTACCAACAAGTGACATCGAAAAAGCGGTTCTTGCCGACGAGCATACCAACAAATGGATTGAAGGAAAAACGATTGCGAAAGTAATTATCGTATCGAATAAGATTATCAATATTGTTGTAAAATAACAACTCATTCAAACATCATCAAAAGCCGGTTCCGTAATGACCGGCTTTTTTTATGGACTTTAGTCGTTGGATTTTATTCCTCAGAATTAAAAGCAAAATACTTGCTCATTTTCCGGTTGCAAATCGATCGTGACAAATCTATTTTTGTAACAAAAAAAGATGCTGACAAACGAAATAATGTACAAAGCACTCGTCGATAAGGATATTTCTTTTGAAGGAACATTTATTGCAGCAGTAAAAACAACCGGTATTTTCTGTCGGCCAACATGCACAGCAAGAAAACCAAAAGAAGAAAATGTTGAGTTCTTTCAATCCACAAAAGAAGCGATATTAAAAGGTTACAGACCATGCAAAATATGTAATCCATTGGAGAAAATGGGCGAAACGCCTGATTACATTAAAGATATACTGAAAGAATTAAACACAACACCTTCACTGAAGTTTAAAGATTGGGATTTAATTCAAAAAGGAATCGAACCAGGTAAGATAAGAAGGTGGTTCCTGAAAAACCATGGCATCACTTTTCACGCTTACCAGCGAATGTTCCGGATCAATTCTGCCTTCAATAAAATTCAGAATGGCGAATCAGTTACATCCGTGGCGTTCGATTCAGGTTACGAATCATTAAGCGGCTTTAACGATTCGTTTAAATCCATTTTCGGTGTATCGCCGTCAAATAGTAAGGAGAAGAAAGTAATCAACATCACACGCCTTGAAACGCCTCTGGGGACAATGTACGCCGGCGCTGTCGAACAGGGAATTTGCCTCCTTGAATTTACCGACCGGAAGATGTTGGAAACAGAGTTAAAGTCACTTGCCAAACAACTAAATGCAAGCATTATACAGGGTGCGAACAAGCATTTCGGGTTATTAAGGGATCAACTCAGCGAGTACTTTGAAGGTACAAGAAAAGAATTTACTGTTCCTTTATTTACACCTGGTTCTGAATTCCAGCAAACAGTCTGGAAAGAGTTGCAAAACATTCCTTACGGTTCAACCCGTTCGTACAAACGACAAGCCATAGAATTGAAACGGCCCGAGGCAATAAGAGCAGTGGCAAATGCGAACGGAATGAACCGGATATCCATACTAATTCCTTGTCATCGTGTGATTGGCGAAGATGGAAACTTAACCGGTTATGGAGGAGGCATCTGGAGAAAGAAATGGTTGCTTGATATGGAAAAACGGACAGCGCAGACTATCCAAAAACTGTATATTTCAACCAGGAAGTAGTCCACCTTTCAATCGAAAAGTATACCACTTAGTCAAAATAAAATGAGATTAAAACCTCATTTTTAAAG
>Ga0302288_1000952_pt1 | contig 20499 bp, 15 predicted proteins | sample III_Fen_N1_1_FD_194549 | JGI IMG/M metagenome (GOLD analysis project Ga0302288, IMG submission 194549) | Peat permafrost microbial communities from Stordalen Mire near Abisko, Sweden - III_Fen_N1_1 | ecosystem: Environmental > Terrestrial > Soil > Wetlands > Permafrost | place: Sweden: Abisko...
GGTAAAGAACTTTATAATCCTGCATTTCCAACGCTCCTGTAAGAGGTAAGCCCAGATTAACATCGTCTTCTATTAATAGAATTTTGTACATAGCTTGTTGTTTGAAGAGTTTGAAGTTTGAAAGGTTTGAAGAGTTCCGTGTTTATGTTCCGTATTCTGTTAGTTAGTTAATTAACTATTTAATCAATTAATCAATTATCCAATTAACGTAATCAACTTAATTAACCAATCAACTAATCAACCAATCAACCAATCCCTCAATCCGGTAACAAAACACTAAATTCACTGCCTTCGCCGGGCAGGCTGTTTACTTCCACTTCTCCTTTATGTTTTTCAACGATTGTTTTTACATAGTTCAACCCGATTCCAAATCCATTTATTTTCGTATTATCGGGATTAACGCGAGTATACTTGTCGAATATCACAGGCAGTTTTTCCTGCGGTATCCCGAATCCGTTATCTTTAATTGATACGAGAATCCAGTTTCCTGTTTTTTGAATGGTAATGACAATCAATACTTCAGTATTTGAATATTTTATGGCATTATCGATCAGGTTCGCAAAACACTGGGTTAATAAATTTTTATCTCCTGAAACCGATGTTTCAGCAGCGTCATAGTTTGTTTGTATCTCAACCTTTTTTACCGGGTAGCTACTGAACTTATTTTTCAACTCTTCAAAAAGTTTCTTCAGATTCACCGGCTCTTTGTTTAATACCAGTAATCCTTCTTCCAGTTTAGCAAGGGCAATGATCATATTGATGGTATCGTTCAACTCCGAAGTGGCAATGATGGATTTGTTAACCAACAACTCATGCTGCTGCCTGTTATCCATAAAAGCTGGCATAGAGAGGCAATCAAGGTTAAACGATAAGCTGGCTACAGGACGCTTCAGTTCATGGGCAATAGTTCCCAGAAACTCATTCTTAAATGCCACTAATTGTTTCTGTCGGGTCAATATACGGATCAAAAAACGGAAAGCAAGCAGGCAAATGATTGAGAGTACTAAGGAACTGATTAACATCAGGCTCATCCGTTTGATGATGAGGGCGAAGGGGTTAATCAAGACGAGTTGGAGTGATTTTTGGTTGTCTAAATCCGTTCGAAGGAGTATGGATGGCACTTCTAAAATACTTGCTTTTAATTTTTTATCCGAGTGTTTCAATACTATTCCGGTAGTTGGATTTACAATATTAATCAAATATTCCGAATGTATATTGCGTGATTGAAGTATGATTCCTGTAATGCTATCCAGATTATGGAGATTCATGGGTACAGTTTTGCTGATGAATTTATTAATAGTTAAATCAAGCAGCATTAAAACATTATCCTTGTCAAGGGGCTTATCTCGTGTATCAAAATCAACCGTATTTTTGTGTGTGGGTGGTGGTAATGTTTTGATAGTGTCTTCACCTGCTAAATGGATATAATGCTTATTTCTTTGATTTAAATCTTTTCGAAAAGCATCTTCTAATATGGCGTTTGTTTCGCGTGTTAATGAAGCACGGGTTACACGAAGTTGGTCATACACTAAATAAATTTGAGTTGCAAATATCAACAACAGGCATACTGCAACTATACAGGAAATTCGTTGTGTGGACATTTTTAGTAGTTATATGTGATGCAATCATTTATAAGCTAAACTGCGCCAAAAATAGTAAAAAATATTCAGCTAATTTTCATTTTTAGAAAATTTATTATGTTTAGTTTGATCAAATAGCATATAATTTAACAAAGAATTAGTTTTATTTATATGAAATATTAGACTCTTGTGAGAACTTTAGTAGAACCTTATGAGACGATGTTAAAATTTAAATCTATATTATTGCAGCATTAATGAACTCTAAATATTTCAATATGAAAAAGGTAAAGAAAGATGCTGCAAGCTTTCAAAAAATGAATGCTGCACAAATGAAAAAAATTGAAGGGGGCTATTATGTCAATGTAACTAATCCAGATGGAACAATAACCCAAATATGGGTTTCCTGATTTAATCAAAAGTGGTACAGTCCAGTTTGAGTGTTAGTGAATAATAGTGTTTTTCCGTATAACCTGAACCGTATAATAAGGATAAAATACAACTCGTAATTTTGTTTGGACTGTACCGCTTGATTATCTTTAAAATACCTATGAGTTAATGGATGGATGTTGAATAAGTAAATTGAGTTCCGATTATAATTCACTTTTAGAAGAAAACAGACATTCAAAAAACAAGTATTCTTTTAAAAAAACTTCTACATCAAAGAACTTGATTACGAATAATACTTAAATTGAAACTGGATTAATATTCATAAAAATTCATATCAACAAAGTCATGTTTAACAAGTATGAACCCAATGTAAAGACAACTATAGCTTTTTTAAAATTATTAAATGTAAATGTCACTAATTCTACTGTTGATGTAATCTTGCAAAATCATCCCGATTGGCCAAGTTTACTATGCATTAGTGACTCATTAAACAAATGGAATGTACCCAATGCAGCAGGTAGAATTGAAGTTTCTGAAATTGATCAACTTCCAACGCCATTTATGGCTTATACCGGGAGCGTTGAAAATCCACTTGAAATTGTTTCAGAAATTTCGGATTTGGAAGTAAAGATCTATTCAACAAAACTAAATAAGCTTATTGTTGAGAATAAAAAAGATTTTTTGAAACGTTGGGAAGGAATTTATTTAATAGCTGAGAAAAATGAGAGTTCAGGTGAAAAAGATTTTGAAAAAAATAAAAGAAACTCATTTGTTAAAAGTATAATTCCTGCCTCTTTATTTATACTATTAATAATCTTGTCATTTCTATTTCTCCAACGGAATATTGAAATGTCAAAAGTTATCGATATTGTTCCTGTTTACCTGCAATACCTGATACTGTTCAGTGGAGTTATTGTTACTTCTCTTTTACTTTGGTACGAGATAGATAGCAATAACCCAATCCTTCTCAAGGTTTGTACAGGTATTGTTAAAGGTAATTGCGATGCTATCCTTAGTGGGAAACAATCCAAATTATTGAGTTGGTTGAGTTGGAGTGAAGTAGGTTTTTTCTATTTTGTGGGCGGCTTACTCACCTTGTTGTTTGCAGAGCCACTTACTTGTTCGTTTTCAATAATAGCTTATCTTAATATTTTAGCTCTTCCATATACAGTATTTTCTATATATTATCAGGGAAAGGTTGCTAAGCAATGGTGCGTACTTTGTCTCTCCGTACAAGCTTTATTGCTGCTTGGGGGTGTAAATGTCGTTGTTTATAGGCTATTACTACTCTTACCAGAAATAGAATTAGCCTCAATATTTAAAAGTGCTTTACTCTATTTAATACCTGTCTTGTTTTGGTATGCTTTAAAGCCTTATTTACTACGACTTCAAGAAGCAAAAAATACTAAGAGAGAATACCTGCGTGTAAAATTTAATTCTGAGATTTTTGAAACGCTTTTAAAAAAACAAAAAGAAATTACTATCCCAACGTATGGCATTGGCATTGATTTTGGTAATCCAAATGCAACGAATACACTTATAAAAGTTTGTAATCCCTATTGTGGACCTTGTGCTAAAGCACATCTGAAAATTGAAAAACTCTTGGATGAAATTCCAAACTTAAATGTAAAAATTATTTTCACAACACCTAATTCGCCTGAACATAATGCGTACAAACCAGTTGCACACTTATTGACAATTGCCTCACAAACAAACAATGTAAAAGAAATAAGACAAGCGTTGGATAACTGGTATTTTGCAGAGAAAAAAGATTACGAACAGTTTTCAACAAGACATCCCTTGAATGGAAGTCTTGGGAACCAAGGGAGAAAGATTGAATCCATGTTTAATTGGTGCAATGCGATGGAAATAAGTTTTACTCCCACCATTTTTATTAATGGATATCAACTTCACGAATCGTATAATATTGAAGACTTGAAATATTTTCTTTTAGAATAGATTAATAAATTTTATTTGATAAATTTAATGATAAGTTCAGTGCACGGTACTTATAGTTGCTATTGATGAACCAATATTACGGTATAGTTTGCAACTGCTATATACAAACTAAATTATTTAAATATGAAAAGAATTAAAATGAGCCTTGCAAACATTCAAGGTAAAATGAGTAGGAGCGAAATGAGAAACATAATGGCTGGAAGTGGAGGTTGTTGTTATACGATAAAATATTACGGTAATATTAAAATATGTGACGTTTCACAATATGATGCAATTTCTTCAGCTAACTATTGGGCATCACAAGGTTATAGATCCTACTGGTGTTGTGCTTCATGTTAATAATATTGAGCGTACAACGGATATGTTGTGCGCTCAAAAAAAATCAGCAAGACTACCTTAAAATTAGTTTAATATGTTACTAAAAAAAACAATCTGTTTAACTTCGATCTTTCTGTTAAATGTATTTCAATATTCTTATGGCCAAAATATTATAATTAAATACGTTGGAAATTCTGACAATTCAATCAATTTAACGTATAAATATACAGAATTGGGCAATTCTTTTACAACATTAAATAGAAATAACAGGATTTTAAGTATTAAATCGAATGACCCACAAGGTTTTAAATGTAATGATATTTCAAGATATACATTTATATATGCCGAACCTAATGAAACCATTGATTTAAACTTAAATGAAAAGGGTTTAATAGTGTATAGCTGTTCAAAATCTCCCTATAGAAAGTTAGAATCACAGTTTATAAACGATTGCTATGAAAAATATGGTCCAACTGAAGCAATATTTATTAAAAAAATCAGGGACTTACAAAAAATAAAAAAGAAGATTCAATCTGCTTATTTTGATGAAAATTATAAAGGTGAGAATTTACTGTTGGAAAAGTACTATGCTGAAAAAAAAATATCAAAACAGTTTTATAAACATTTTAAGTCAATTCTTTGGAGTTTATCCCAGATGAATAGGCTGAATAATCCCAGGGAACAGAATGCTGGTTTTGCTGATTTGGAAAAAAGTTTTCCAACTGCTAAAAATTTAATGAATGTGTGTGAGTATCGTCGTTGTTTATTGATGTATTCCTATTTAAAAATGAAGCACTCAAAAATAAAAATTGATTTGTATAACTCACTCCAATTTATATCAACTCATTTTTCAAATCGAATAATTATTGATTATTTGTCATACTATCAACTTAATTTTTATTTGTTAAATTCGAAGCGGAAAGTTGATAAAAAGTCATTAAATCTTTTCTATACTTTATGTAATAATAAACAATTTTCTGATGAAATTAAAACAGATTTCAACCAAAGTATACATTCGGTATTTTTAAAGAAACTTATAGAAAAAAGTGGATACAAATTGATACTTATTGATTTCTGGGCTTCATGGTGCAAACCTTGTCTTGAGGAAATCCCCTATTCTAAAAAGAGAATCAAAGAATATCCTCAAGTGAAATACCTGTTTATTTCAATAGATAAAAGCAAATCGGCATGGTTAAACGAAACCCAAAAGAGAACAGAATTATTTAATTCGTCAAATAGTTATTTAATCAACGAAATAGAAGATATGGAATTGTTAAATAAATTGAAAATAACTACTATCCCACGATTTGTGCTACTAAACCAAAAGGGAGAAATTATTAATTCCAATTTTCCTCGTCCTTCCGATCCCAATTTTAAATTATTTATTGACGAAATATTAGACAAACAATAAATTTTCAGATCTAGAACCAAGAACCAAGATCCAAGAGCAAAGACACAAGAATCCGGAATCAAAGCGGAATATACAGTAGATTTATATTTTGCAAATTATTATATCAGATTAATTTACTGGCTTTGTATAATTAAATGTTATAGAATTGTGATAGTTTTACTCCAACTATTTTTATACTGAATTTTATTTCCGGAATTCTCATAATAGTTAATATATGAAAATATTATTGTTATGTATAGTCATACTTTGTTCAACGACGGTATCTTCACAAATTGATTTTGAGTCTTATAATCGCAAAAATGATAGTCTTGTTCAACTAAACGTTGGTAAGCAGTTTCCTTCATTTACAGCCAAAACTTTAAATGGAGAAATCATTTCTGAAAAGCAATTGCTGGATAGAGTTACACTTTTTAATTTTTGGTTTCAATATTGTGAAAAGTGTATTGTAGAATTTGATGGATTAAATAGTTTATTTCAAAAATTCAATAGGAATTCGGTATTTCAATTTATTTCATTTACGAGTGATAATTCAGAAGATGCAAATGAATCAGTCAGAAAATACAAATTAGCCTTCTCTGTATGTCCAATTACAGAAAAAGAGTGCTTTCACTTAAATTTCAACCAGGGATTTCCCACAACTATTATAGTAGATAAATCAGGGAAGATTATTTTTATAAAATCAGGAGGATCATTAGAAAAAGAACAAATTGATTTAGATATTCAAAAACTTGCTTCCTTATTAGAAAAATTCTTATTAAAATGAGTTTTGAGTTACACTTTTCAAAAAAAAAGCTATTTTATTATCTGAATATTTTCAACAATAAATTCAATTGTAAGATATCCAACTAAAAAACAATTATTCCAATTATGCTTCGAAAAAAAATTGCTATTCTCACCTGTTGGTATGGTCCATACCCATGGTATTTTCCATATTTTATAGACTCCTGCAGATATAATCCAACAGTTGATTTTATTATTATTACTGAAAATACTGATTCAATTTTTAATAAGTCGGATAATGTCACAATTATTAATAAAACATTAGATGAGCTTAAATCAGGGTTCTCGGAAAAACTTGGGTTCACGGTTAGTATTGATTATCCATATAAACTTTGTGATTTCAAACCAGCCTATGGATTTCTTTTCCCAGAAATTATTGCAGGCTATGATTATTGGGGACAAAGTGATTTAGATATTGTGTTTGGCGATATAAGAGGCTTCATTAGTGATGATATGTTGACAGTTTATGATTTCATAAGTGTCAGGCATGATTATACAACCGGTTGTTTTGCCCTTTATAAAAATACAGAGAAGATGAATAAATTTTTTATGCGAAGTAAAGATTTCAAAACAGTATTCTCTAACCCTGAACATTTTTGTTTTGATGAATGTAATTTTGCCTGGGAGCCATTGACCAATGGTGAATCAATTCTTGACTTACATACAGATATTGAGAGCTTTACTGAAATAATAAAGAGAGCTGAGGTTACCAATGAAATTAAAGTTCACTTTGATTTCATTTTAATGGAAGGTTATACAGGAAGAGTGGTTTTTAATAATGGTAAGATTATATATAAAAATAAGTTTGAAGCAATTTTATATCATCTCTTTTGGATGAAGAAAATATACTTACCCAAGAAAGTGCCAAAGAGGATACCTAACAAATATTATTTTAGCCCGACAAGGATATATCATTTCAGAAAATCAAGAGTAAACTCAGTTACAATTATATCAAAGTGAAGTTTCCTCACTATACTCAACACGATGCCATGGATTGTGGCCCTACTTGTTTACGCATGGTAGCAGCACACTATGGGCGTATATTTTCATTAGAAGGTTTGCGTGAAAAGTCACTGATAACACGTGAAGGAGTATCTATGCTTGGCATTAGCGAAGCAGCAGAGCAAATCGGTTTTCGTACCACTGGTGTGAAGGTTTCGTTTAATGATCTAAAAGAAGCACCTTTACCCTGCATTGTCCATTGGAATCAGGTACATTTTGTTGTGGTTTATGATATTAAGGCCCCCTTTAAATCTCCCCTCTCCTCTAGGAGAGGGGTCGGGGGTGAGGTGATTTATGTTGCAGATCCCGCCGCCGGTAAACTTAAATATACACGTACAGAGTTTTGTCGTTGTTGGATAAGTACGAAAGATGATGGTAAAGACGTGGGCGTGGCTTTGTTGCTCGAACCTTCACCTGATTTTTACGAACAGGAAGATGAGAAAATAAACCGAAAAGGTTTTGCATTTTTGTTCTCTTACCTGCGCCCTTATAAAAATCTGGTCATTCAATTGTTTTTGGGATTGCTCTTCGGTAGTCTGTTGCAACTAATGTTGCCTTTTCTTACGCAATCCATTGTCGATTTTGGTATTTCAGCTCAGAATATCGGGTATATTTACCTGGTGCTGATAGCGCAATTGGTACTCACCTTCAGCAGTTCGGCAGTAGGTTTCATTCGAGGTTGGATATTATTGCATCTGGGTACACGGATTAATATAGCCCTTATCTCCGATTTTCTGATTAAAATGATGCGTCTGCCCATGGGATATTTCGATACCAAGATGGTGGGAGATATACTGCAACGCATCAATGATCATACCCGCATCCAGAACTACCTGACCAATTCGAGTCTGAGCATTCTCTTTTCTGTTTTCAATATTTTTATTTTCAGTATTGTATTATTCCTTTACAGCTTTAATATTTTTGCCATCTTCTTTGTGGGCAGTGCCTTGTATTTTGGGTGGGTATGGTTGTTTATGAAACACCGTGCAGAACTGGATCATAAAAGTTTTGCACAAAATTCAGCCAATCAAAGCAATGTGATACAGTTGGTAACCGGTATGCAAGAGATAAAACTCAATGCCTGCGAACAACAAAAACGTTGGGAATGGGAACGAATACAGGCAAAATTGTTTCGCTTACAAATTAAAGGATTGGCTCTGGCTCAGTATCAGGATTCGGGAGCGGTGTTGATAAACCAAACCAAGAATATTGTTATCACCGCTTTGGTGGCAAAGTTGGTTATTGATGGACAAATGACCCTGGGTATGATGATGGCGGTGCAATACATTATCGGGCAATTGAATGGTCCTGTGGACCAGCTAATTTCGTTTATCCGCGAAACTCAGGATGCTAAATTGAGTTTGGAACGTCTGAGCGAAGTGCACGATAAAGAAGATGAAGAAGCGAAGGATAATGTGAGCATCCGGGAAATTCCAACCGACAAAGACCTTTCATTGCAGAATGCAACCTTTGGGTATGATACCACATCAGTGGGTGAACCGGTTATAAAAGGATTGGATCTTATTATTCCTTCGGGGAAACAAACAGCCATAGTAGGCACCAGTGGCAGCGGAAAAACTACCCTGATAAAACTCTTGCTTGAATTTTATCCCTTGCAAAAAGGGAATATTATGTTGGGCGAAAATAAGCTGAAAAACTACAGCATTCGCGAGTGGAGGAAACAATGCGGAGTGGTGATGCAGGATGGGTTTATCTTTTCGGACAGCATAGCCAAAAATATTGCTCCCGGTGTCGAAATCATTGATAAAGAACAGTTGCTGAATGCAGTGATAACAGCCAATATCCGGGAGTTTATAGAATCCCTTCCGTTGTCGTACAATACCAAAATAGGCAATGAAGGACACGGATTAAGCCAGGGTCAAAAACAAAGGATCCTGATTGCAAGAGCGGTGTATAAAAACCCTGCCTTTGTATTTCTGGACGAAGCTACCAATGCGTTGGACACAAATAATGAGCGAATGATCATGGATAACCTGCAACGATTCTTTGTAGGTCGAACTTCGGTTGTCATTGCTCACCGTCTGAGTACTGTAAAGAATGCCGACCAGATAGTGGTTCTTGAGAAAGGGGAGATTGTGGAAATTGGAACTCATAAGGAACTAACAAGGAAGCAAGGAGCCTATTATAGGTTGGTGAAGAATCAATTGGAATTATAGTCGGTAGTTTATAGCTGGTGGTAGGTAGTAAGTAATTGGTAGCTAAATAAACAGAAAGATCACATACTAAAAAAATGGAAGCTGAAAATATTAAAGATGAAACTAACAAAAGCCTTCCCTTTGGGGAGGCTGGCGGGGCTGTAGTTGGGGATAGTATAGAATTACGAAGCGAGGAAGTGCAGGAGATATTGTCACGCCCTCCTCATGCACTTGTCAGGTATGGCATATCCCTAATCTGTGGAGTGATAGTAATATTATTTATCGGTAGTTTCTTTTTTCGTTATCCCGATATTGTTACTGGTGATGTAGTAATTACTACTGAAAATCCTCCTGTATGGATGGTCGCCAAATCTACAGGAAAGATTAAAGAATTGCAGTGCAGCGATAAACAGACCGTAAAACAGGGTGATGTCCTGGCAGTAATCGATAATTCTGCATCAACTAAGGATGTTCAATCTATTAACCTCTTACTTTCAACAGTTCTAATCTCTGACTCATGTTTCTTTATTCCGAAAGAATTGTTGACAAGGTCGTTTGATCTTGGAACCTTGCAGTCTAACTTTTCAGCTTTCACCAAAGCGGCGATGAATTATGATAATTTTTTAACGCTTAACCTGACTGTTCAGGATAAAACATCGTTGAAGAAGCAAATTGGTAACCGCAGGATTTATTCTTCCGACCTGCAGAAAGAGATGGAAATGAAGAAACGCGAATTAATTCTTACAAAATCTTCGTATGAAAGGGATAAATTATTATTCAGTCAGAAAATAATCTCTGCATCAGATATGGAAACTGCCGAACAAACTTATCTGAACAAACAACAGGAACTCCAGCAATTGCAAACTTCCATCTCGTTACAAAATGTGGAGTTTTCGCAAATGAAAGAGTCCGTAAACAAACTTTCCATTCAGTATTTACAGGAAAAACATCAACTATTCTTAGATTTCAAATCTACACAACGTGAATTAATAGCTGCTATTGAAAACTGGAAACAAATATATTTACTTACGGCTTCGCAGACTGGAATTGTTACCTTCACTTCCTTTTGGAAACGGAATCAATATATTAATTCAGGAGATAAAGTATTTGCCATAATATCAAGAAACCCAGGTAAGTTAATAGGTAAGATTAAGGTAGCGGCAATAGGTTCCGGTAAAATTCAAACGGGACAAAAGGTAAATATCAAAGTGGCCGGTTATCCTTACCTGGAATACGGACTATTACAGGCAAGAACAAAAAGTATTTCACTTGTTTCAAATAATGATTTTTATTCCGTCGAAGTATATTTTCCCAAAGGAATTTATTCTACCGTACATAAAAAAATGAAATTTACAGGTGAAATGAGTGGCTCCGCAGAAATAATAACTGAAAACCTCAGTTTGATGGAACGTTTCTTTTTACCCTTGAAATCCCTGACTAAGAAGTTCTTTGAATAATCGATAGTATAAATTTTCTTTCTTGGTTTATTATCAATTAAGTAAGATTCTGATTTTAAAACAGAATGGCGTATTTTTTAAAGTAAAAATGAAAAAACGGAAAGCTATTAGTTTCAATAATGTCTAAATGTACTCAATAATATTTTCTCTTATGTTAATAACTATTTTTTATTAAAATTCAATGATAAGTTCAGTGCACGGTGCTTATAGTTGCCTTTGAAAATCAACATAACGTTATAGTTTGCAACTACTATATACTAACTTTTAAATTATATAAATATGAAAACAATTAATGTAATTGGTAAAAAACTTAGCCGAGAAGAACAACGAGAAATTGCAGGGGGAAGATATCCTGGTTGTGCTGCTTGGGGACAACAAGGTTGGGCATATGCTCAGGGATGTTGTTTGGGTTTAGTAGCCTGTGGCTTGAAAGGAGAATGTTTAGGAACCAATCAATGTATAGCTGTTTAACTAAACTTTGTGATTTCAAAGTGTTCTGGTAAAGCTTTTGTTTTACCAGAACACTTCAATTTTAATTGAAATTATTATAAATAATCAAGTTTACTATTTTTATATTCAACATGATGTTATGGATTGGTACCTTCACATGCTAACGTATAAAAGCGTCATATTATGTATTTATATTCACTTTAGAATGATTATGTGAAAAATCATTGATATCCCGTGAAAGAGTTTCGTTACTTAGTATTAGTGAAGCAACAGAGCATATTGGTTTTCGAAGTACTGACATGAAGGTTTCGTTTGATAATTTGAAAGAAGCTCAGCTCCCTTGTATAGTACATAAGTATAAAGTTTATTATGTTGTATTATATTGACATTTTTTCTTTCCTTGCCTAAATCAGAAGTGTCGGCGGTAAGTTGATTTATGTTGCCGATTTAACTGCCTTTTCTTTCACAATTAATAGTTAATTTTTGTGTTTAAACTCAAAATACCGGGTATATTTATTTGATGTTGATAGCGCGTTGATGGTATCCGCAGTACTTTTTTTTGTTACGGTAGAGATATTATATGAAAATACAAAACTTGAAATAATAGTTGTCAATCTACACCTAATTTATGTATTAGTTTATTTATTTGCAATTGCTCATGATAATGGTGTATTGTAATTAATGTTAAATGTAAGTCATGTAATTACTATCTAATGTAATCATTTGAAATGAGGAGTTATCTTTGACTTCTATTTTAACAATGTGTTTTATGAAAAAGATGATTGATTTATTTGTTTTTAAAGCATTATTTGTTTTTCTCTTTTGTTTTTTGACAACCGAAATGTCATTTAGTCAAACAAAGGATACTTTTACATTACAAGGAGAGTGTAATATTCAATACGGATTAGTGCATCTGGAACCGATAGATTCAATCTATTATCCATCCAACATAAATGGTTACACAACAGAGCTTTCAAAGGGAAAGTTTACTTTTAATGCCCCAATAAAATATCCTTTGGCTTTTAGAATATTTGTAATGGAGAAGGGTATTGTGGTATATCATTCAGAATTATTTTTTGTAGATAAAGGATTGCAAACGATAAAAGTAAATGCAAAAGAAACAGGAAGTTTACCTGAAATGAATAATACTACAATGCAAGAGTTATTAGTCGAATACCCCACTTTTTTCAAAATATATAATTTAAACAGTGAAAAACACAAACAAAAAAAAGACAGTATTCAAAAGGTTTATAATAACAAATTACCAATTAATGTAGATAGTGAGTTAGCTAATGAAAAGAAAATGCTTTCAAATCAGGAAGATTCGATTTTGCTTATTTACACAAAGAAACATCCGGATTCATATGTTGCATTATGGAAAGTAGTGGATAAAGTTACCGGAGGATATAAAGATATTTATGATAGCATTCTGGTTAACTTTTCCAATAAAATTAAAAAGACTTATACTTTAAAGGTTTTAGTTGAGAAAATGAAAACCTCAAGTATTGCAAAAATTGGAAATGCTTTCCCGACCCTTAGTTTATCTGATTCAAAACAAAATATCAATCTAAAAGTAGTTCATTCAACTAATAAATTGACGTTAGTTGACTTTTGGTTTAGTGATTGTTCCCCTTGCAAAGCTCAGTTTCATGAATTAAAAAGACTTTATGAAAATTATTCAAATAAAGGATTTAATATTATAGGTATCTCTGTTGATCAAAAGGAAGATGTAGAGAAATGGAAAAAAACAATTAATACAAACGGTCTTATTTGGTCGCAATACCTGGATTTAGATAGAAAAGAAACCCGGAAATTATCCATTTTAGCTTTTCCTTCAAATTTCCTTTTAGATGAAAAGGGTATAATTATCGCTAAAAATATCACTTTAACTGATTTGTCAATGATTATAGAAAAGAATTTAAAGTGAAATTTAGCTAATACCTGTTGAAACAAGAGGCAGGAATAAAGTGGTCGTAAAATATAATGAAGGTAGTAAAAGTGTAAACAAATTTCAGGATGGTACAGGGTAAGAATCGTGAAGCCCTCACTAATTGTTGCGATATCTAGTTTGTTTTACATAAATCAACGTGATCAGAAAACTTAATGGTGAGTTCACTTGGTGAGTATAGTTGTAATATTACCTCAGCAACAACGAACTATCCCCATAACTCAAAAACCTGAATCCGTTATCCAGTGCATAATCATATATATCCTTCCATTTCCCATCCACAAAAGCTGAAACGAGCAGGAGCAAAGTGCTTTTCGGTTGATGGAAGTTGGTAATCATACCATCAACTAAACGAAAAGTATATCCCGGTTTAATCATGATTTGTGTATCGGCATGCAGGGTGGTGAGATTATTTTTGTCTAAGTAATTCAGAATATTTTGTAATGCTTCAAGGGATGTTATCTCATTTTGATTTTCATAAGGTGCCCATTGCGATACATGCAAACAGTTTAAATCACCTGCTTCACTTTTCCCATCTCCCCCGTGAGAGGGGTCAGGGGTGAGGTTCTTCCCTAAATAGTACAAACTCTCCAGTGTCCTGACCGAAGTAGTCCCTACTGCAATGATATGTCCGGTCTTTTGGATCAAATGTTCGATAGTACTCCTGTGTACCGAAATCACTTCGGTATGCATATGATGCTGATCGATGGTAGCACTTTTTACCGGCTGAAATGTCCCGGCACCGACATGCAGGGTCAGCTCTTCCGTTTCAATATTCTTTGATTTCAGGCTTTCGAATACTTCGGGTGTAAAATGCAAACCGGCAGTGGGTGCTGCTACCGATCCTTTTATTTTAGAATAGACGGTCTGGTAAGTTGTCAGATCGCTTTCTTCTGTCTTACGGTGGAGGTAAGGGGGTATTGGCAATTCGCCTGCTTTCTCCAGTATCCCGGCAAAATGAATATCCGGACAATCCCAGGTAAAACCAATGCTGTGGGTGTTATCGTCGGTTTGAAGCAGTTCGGCATTGAAAGTACAGGTCTTACCTTCAAACAGAATGGTTTTTGATAATTTCCCTTCTTTCCATTTTTTCACACCCCCAACCATACATTTCCAGATACATTCGGAAGTGGCACCGAGCGATTGTGCATAATCGGCAGGCTTAACCGGTTCCAGACAAAACACTTCGATACGGGCTCCGGTTTCTTTGTGAAAAATAATCCGTGCCTGTATAACACGTGTGTTGTTGTACACCAGCAGGCTGTCGGTTGGGATAAAGTCAGCAAGGGATGAGAAAACACTCTCTGTAATTTTTGCATGTTGATAAACAAGCAATTTGGATGCATCACGTCGTGATAAAGGAAATTTAGCTATTCGTTCGTCAGGAAGCGGATAATCAAAGCTATTGATACAAATGGGCAATTCTTCTTTTGGTTGGTTCACGGGAGATATGGAAAAAATGTTGTAAATTTGCACAAAAGTACAAAAAAAACACAAGCCCTTCAATTCCCCCGGAGGGAAAAGTCTTTTCCTTTTACGGGAAACGGAGTGGGGTTAAAAAAGATTATGATAAAAAAAGGTGATAATGTGCGTTTTTTAAACGCTGTGGGTGGAGGAATCGTAACCCGCGTTGATGAAATAAAGAAAATAGTCTATGTCGAAGATGAAGACGGATTTGAAATGCCCGTTCAGGAACGCGAATGCCTGGTAATTGTAGCAATAAACAGTGAAACTAATTTTCCTATAAAAGACTTTAGAACGAAACCGGCATCAACATCAGTTCAGACACCAGTTGCCGAATCTCAACCGTCGGTTATTAAACCTCAGATTCCAGTCGAAGAACCTGTTGTTGAAACTCCCGAAGGCGAAACAATGATTGCTTTGCTGGCTTTTTTCCCGATAGATATCAAGCAGATGCAAACTACAGCATACGAATGCTATCTGGTGAATGACAGCAATTATTTCGTGTATTTCAATGTGGTAAATGGTGAAAACAATGTTTGGCAGAGTGTAGCCAATGGTGTGATCGAACCGAATACACAGGAACTCCTGACAGAAATTACAAAGGAACAGTTAAGTGCCTGGGAACGGATACGCGTTCAACTCCTGCCATTCAAAAATGGGAAAAGCTATACACCTCAAAATGTAATTGATGCTAGCCTGAAAATCAATGCAGTGAAATTCTATAAACTTCACAGTTTTACAACAAACGATTATTTCGACGAACCTGCCATGCTGATTAATATTTCTTCAGAAATTGAAAAAGAAGAAGAGAATAAAAAATTAGCAGATGTCTCACCCGAAGAAATCAAACAGGCCATGTTTCAAAAAGAAGAAACACACCGCCCAAGGATTGTTAAACGTAAAGAACTCCCTGATGTTATTGAGATAGATTTGCATATCAATGAATTGCTCGACTCAACAGCCGGTATGTCTAATGGGGATATGTTGCAATGCCAGCTGGATAAATTCCATGCTGTACTGGAAGAAAACAAAAACAAAAAGGGACAAAAAATCGTCTTTATCCACGGTAAAGGAGAAGGCGTTTTACGCAGTGAAATCGAAAAACTTCTCAAAACCCAATACAAATCGTACTATTTCCAGGATGCTTCGTTCAGGGAATACGGTTTTGGGGCAACAATGGTCACGATTAAGTGAAGCGAAGTTTGAAGTTGGAAGTTTGGGGTTTGAAGTTGATTAAGTTGATTGGTTAATTTGGTTCAGTGTTCCGTGTTCCGTGTTTCGGGTTTGAGATGTTTGCTTTTGATTTACAAAAATTCTAAGCTACTTCTATCTGTTGGTAGATTTACTTAATCACCCATTCACTCAATCACCCAATCAACAAAACGAAGTGACGTCTCGTTTACAGAATTAAAAAATAATAATTAATAGAAATATCACATCTCTACCTTGAACACGAAACGCGGAACACGGAACACGGAACGAGCCAATTCATTCCGTCAAAAAAAGAATCCTCTTCTCCACTGCTTTCTCACAAACAGGACAGAACCCTTTTGCTGTATTGGTTCGCATGCGGCAATCGAAAAAGGGCCTGTAAATACCTTTTGACAGATACCCGCCTCCTTCGAAAATACCCATTTTTGTTTTATTCTCATCAGTTAACGGAGTAGGAGTAGGGGTGTTAACGGGTAACTCACTTTTCCATTTGGCATCGAAATCGATCAATGTTGTTATATTTGGTTCCCAGGGTTCCGTTTTAATGTCGTACATTCCATTCAACGCATCGTGGTCATAGAAATACTCATCTGCCAACCCGGCAAACGAATGCCCGAATTCATGCACTGAAACTTCTGTCTGAGCCTTCTTGCTGTCTGCAGATGCCAGTGCGTAGAAGTTGTAAATACCTCCACCCCCGTAAATCTTTGTATTTGCCAGAATATAGATGGCGTCATAAGGCACCAGTGATGCAAAGTCGCGTACCTTGAAAATATTCATAGTTGTCAGATAGCGGTCGGAATAAAAAGTGAAATAATGAGATCCGAGTGCCGAATTTCTCCAGTTAGAATCCTGAGGTTTAGAAACCCCGGTATCGGCCGAAATAGCAGCAATGGCGTAAATATTAATCCTCGATTTGTATTTCGCAAAAGGTTCGTGCGTAAACAGGTTGTCGGCCAGATGTTTGGCGTCACGGAAAAACTTAGCCTGCTGGTTTGCTGTATAACCTTCGGCAATCACTGCAATGTCGATCGCTTTTTCGGGAGAAGCGGTTTTGCAAATTGTTTTCACCGGAACATTCTCTTGTTTTGTTTTGCGAATGAGCTGGTCAAAAGGCGAAAAACCGAATTGAATCAATTTCTCCCACCTGTTGAAATCAAGCCGCTTTTCGATGATGACTTTTACAGATTTCTGTGGGTAAGGAAACTGCACGGATTGTTCAAAGCTTTTACTGACAAGAAGCGCTTCGGGAGTCGATTGCCATTCATAATAGAGTGTACTGAACCCATCGGTGTAAATAAGCTTATTGCTGATACTGTCGAGTACCTGGAAACGGTACTGTCCTAAATTCATATCGTTGGTTAAATGCATCCTTCGTCCACCCCAAAAAGGTTCCTGAACGATTTTGTCGAGATAGGCATTTGTTGTACTGACATTTCCACAAAAGTGAAAGTCGATGCGACAGGCTTTGTCGATAAAATAATCGTTGTAATTCTGACTGAAAAGGGTTGAACAAGATATTGTAAAGAGAAGAAGAAACCCAGATATTTTTTTCATTGGACTTATTTATTTAAAATCTCTGCAAATTAAATTAAAATACTGCAGAATGACTCTATAAATTAAAATTTATTTCAGAGTTTCTTTTCTTGCGATTAATTACCATGTACAATTTGTCTGACTCACCTTATTCCTCTCTTACTTCTTCACTTTAGATGTTGTGTAAAAAGAAAATTTTAAATAATTAAAAATGAATATCGGCTTTTGCACCCAACATTCAAAAATTCTTGAATTTGCCTTTTGTATAATCAGTTAGATTTAAATTGCAACAACAAAATCTATCACTTAAGAATCGATTATAGAAAAATAAGGGAAATAAGGGCATATTCATGGGGTTTTAGGTTTTCTACTAAGTCCCCCACGATCAGAGATCGAACATCAAGATAGATAACTGTGAAGGGCTGAAAACGGCTATTTGCTAATCTCAGATTAGCAACACTTTGCAAAGAGTTATATAGTAGCGAAAAAAAGAAGAGAAATAAGGTTTATACTATAAGATTTGAAAGAATGAATTTAATATAAATGATTATTAGTAAGCTGCAGATCCTTTGCATTAGATACGGAGTTTAATCCTATTTGTAGACCATGATAATTTATTAATCACTAGGTACAGAGTACAGGAATATATTATTTGAAGCTATGGGGATTTTACGGATAATCACAAAACAATAAACAGGCTGTGTAAAAACGGATCAATTCTAAATTACAACTTACAAATTAAAAGTTGGTCATTAATTATAAAATAAAGGAATAAAATTTTAATCCGAAGTGATTCGGTTTTACATTAAGGTTTAATATCTAATAATAAGGGTGTTAAATTAAAACCTTATTTTTGTTTTTTCACCCTTAGTAGAAATGTTAAGTAAAAATATCTTGCCCTTATTAACCTTATTAGATTTCCAGTTTCATATTGTAAGAATATTCAATTTTCAAATTTCTTTTTACACAACCTCAAAAGTAAAAAAACACACATTGGGTGTAAAAGCCGATAGTCAAAAATCAAATGCTTTCAAATTGAAATTTGAAGAAGTGATAAGAAAATAAGGTTTGGTCATAGTTGTGTTTATTTTTCTATAATAGTTTAAAAACAAAAATAAGGTTTTTATTTTCTTTAAAAACCTTATTTTTAAGTGTTAAACCTTAATAGAAAATCTCAACGACAACAAACTAAACCTTATTCACCTTATTAAAAAAAACTGATGAATTTTCAGACTGTAAGAATTCTGATTAACGGTATATTCTATTCACCCCGTTCTCATTGGGTGGGTTGGGGTGAGCCAGGAAATCTTTATTTAGCTCAGTCACTTATTTTCCACTTCTGCTTTGTTCTTCACTGGAAGCTGTCGACCGGTTTGACCGGGTAGAAAACTGGTCTTTTCCAAAATTATAACTAAAAGTCAGATTCAGTTTACGGGAATCATATTTATTCACCACGTCAATATCGATATTGTTGTATTTTGAATAGGCACCATTTCCACCTGTATTGAAAATATCATTGACAGAAAGCCTCAATACTCCCTTGTCTTTGAGTACTTTTCGTTGTAAACCAAAATCTACAGTAAACCTTGGCCGTTGGATAAAGTTACCCATAAGTTGTTCTGATGAATAATTCCCGCTTACTTCCAGTTCAACTTTATATGGAAGAGTAAAGTTTGTACTTAAATTTCCACTGTAACTCCATCGTTTAAATTGTACCGCACCATCTAAATTTGAATTCACTTCGTTGTGCATACCTATTACCGTACCATTCAGTCTCCACCATTTTACGGGTTGAAGCTGCACTGTTTCGGAAGCATTCCAGTCGATAGAATTATCCAGATTCTTCATGGTCTGATAAATGGTTTTTGTAGCATCATCCTGATAAAGCACTGGTGAAAACAAATCCTTGGTATAACTGTAACCGATACTCGTAATGAATATCCCTTTGTAAGTGTGACTCAGGCTGGCTGAATGCGTAAACTGCGGTCCTAACAACGGATTCCCCTGATTGTATGTATACGGATCGATCATCCATCTGAATGGATTCAGCATGTCATAATTCGGCCGACCTATCCTGTAACTGTATCTGAAATTGATAGTATTGTTTGTATCCAGCTTCTGCTGTGCAAAGAATGTAGGGAAAAGTTGAATATACGATTTTGTATCCACCTGATTCAGCGTGACCGAATTGCCGGTGGAATGGGTGTTCTCCAATCTTAATCCCAGTTGAATGGTCGTTTTATTGAATTGCGCATTCCCGTTAACGTAAGCTGCCTGAATATTTTCCTTGTATATAAAATTGTCGTTTTGAGTCAGAAAACCCGTCATATCGATCTTACTGTTATTGATTACAAAACTGCTTTTCATTCCGGCTTCAAAGTTTATGGTTTTTGAAAAAGGATGTACATAATCAATTTTTGCAGAAACGATGTCAATGTCTTCACCCTGATGAGTGTACAGTTCCGAAGTCCGGTTCAGCAAATGTCCTGCAGCATCGTAATAGGTGACATGCTGATCACTGTTTGCCCTGAAATAGAAACGGGCATAGTCGGCATCAACCGAGAGTGATGTTCCGGTGGTGTCAATATCCCATTTGTAGTTTGCATTGTATGTTTTGCTGTCCCAGTTATTATAATGGTTTGAAATGGTATTCAATGTAGAGTCGACCTTTTTGTTTGAATCGGTAAATGATGTCTTGCTGTTGTCGGTATCTGTGTCCGAACCAAAGTTTCCTCGAAACATTACACTTATCACCTGATTTTTTTTGAAATAATAATCGGCACCCACTTTATAATTATAACCTCTCCCGTCATAATCACCTTTGTTCTCAATCAATTGA
>Ga0302288_1000953_pt1 | contig 20492 bp, 24 predicted proteins | sample III_Fen_N1_1_FD_194549 | JGI IMG/M metagenome (GOLD analysis project Ga0302288, IMG submission 194549) | Peat permafrost microbial communities from Stordalen Mire near Abisko, Sweden - III_Fen_N1_1 | ecosystem: Environmental > Terrestrial > Soil > Wetlands > Permafrost | place: Sweden: Abisko...
ACATCCGCCATTACGAAGCTTTACAAAATGCTCATTCGGCAATTTGCCGTGTGATTGACGGAATAGAGATAGGAATTTCAGGCGATTTTCTGTCGCAAGATATCCGCGAGTGCATGCATTTCTTGGGAGAGATCACAGGTCAAATATCGAACGACGAGATATTGGGGAATATATTTGGAAAATTCTGTATCGGAAAGTAACCGAGTATTAATAAAGCTACATTAAACACATACAAAACATATACAAACCGCTGTAATAATCACAATTACAGCGGTTTTTTATTTCGCAAAATTATACATTTTATTTGTTTTATTATCGGTTTATTTATATTATATTTGTACCGTTATTGTACCAGTGGTACAAATAGATTCAATTTGTACCAATTTACGAGACATAAAATACATATATGCAACATAATGCTACTAGTGCAACATGGTGCAACATAAAAATGTGATAATTATAGACATGTCGAAAGCTTTGCTGAAAATAAAAAAGTTATGTGAGCATTGCGGAAAGGCATTTGAAGCAAACAAAATAACTACTCGGTATTGCTCAATCAAATGTAATCGGACTTCCTACAAGGCGAACCGGCGCAAAAAAGTGATTGAGGTGGCAGAAGAGCTGGCAACTAAGAAAAGAATAGCAACATTAGAAACTGATTTATCAGTAAGAGCATATCTGAGCATTTCAGAAGCAGCCAGATTACTGGGACTAAGCCGCTGGACCATTTACAGGTATGTGACATCTGGAGTGCTGCCTGCGACACGAATAACTAAGCGTACAACTAGGATTAAACGTAGTGATTTAGATTTACTCTTCAAAAATGCAGTACCCTATGAAATTGACATACCAGATCACGATCGGAAACCTGTATCTGAATGGTATAGGTTGGATAAAATAACCGAAAAGTACGGTATTAAATACCGCCAAATCAGAAAGATTATAAATACTGAAGGGATCCCAGAAAGGAAAGATGGCCGGTTCACCATGATTGAAAAGAACAGGATAGATGCATATTTCAAGAAACGAGGATATGATGAATCTATAAGCAATCTATCTGACTGGGTAACTGTTCCCGAGATAATGAACGAATATAGTATGACAGAAAGCGCAGTATATTCATTTCTATCAGATTACTCTATTCCAAAGAAGCAGCAAGGAGGTAAACGATACTACTCCAAACAACATATCGAAAATCTCAAAAATAAGTAGCCATGAGAAAAAAGGCAAAGGGTGTAAAAGTTACGTTGCGGTACCGAATGCTTGAATCAGGAAAAGAAACACTTTACCTTGATTTTTATCCGGCAGTAACTAATCCGGAAACTAAAAAGCCAACACGTCGTGAATACCTGGGAATGTATGTTGTTCCCCTAAAGAAACGTAACGGGGAATTACAAGCCAATACTGACGGTACCAACAAATACACTCCAAGTGACTGCGAAACAATTCGACTTGCTGAGATCATACGCAATAACAGGCAAAACGAGCTCGATAAGTCGGAAATATACACAGAGAATGAAGCTGAGATGCTGAAGGCCAAGGAACGCAGCAAAGGGAATTTTATCGACTATTTTAAGCACATATCTGATGAAAAGAGAGCATCAAACCAGGATAACTGGACCTCTGCCCTACTCCACCTAAAAGCCTATACACAAAAGACAGATAAAAGTGAGGCAATCAGGTTTTGTGATATTACACTGCAATGGTGCGAAGGATTTAAAAATCACTTATTGTCAACCACCAGCAACCGAGGAGATACTAAGCTTGCCAATAATACCGCAGCGGCGTACTTTGTGAAGTTCAAAATTGCTTTAAAAACAGCTTACCGGTATGGATATTTGCCTAAAGATTTAAACGCCGACCTAAAAAGTATCAAAGAAGTGGAAACGCACCGGGAATTCCTCACGTTAGATGAACTGAAAAGCCTCGTTGAGAAGCCTTGCACAGATGAAGTATTGAAAAGAGCCGGATTATTCTCTGCACTAACTGGATTACGTCATTCTGATATACTAAAAATGAAATGGGGTGAAGTCATAGATAACGCCGGAGTGTACACGTTGAAATATACCATTCAGAAAACGAATAAATACGAGGAATTACCGATATCTGGACAGGCCGTACAGCTTTGCGGTGAGCGAAATGATCCGAATACACTTGTTTTTCAAGGATTGAAATATTCTGCCTATGCAAACAAAGCACTTGCTCAATGGATAGGATCTGCCGGCATTACGAGGAACGTAACGTTTCACTGTTTCAGACATACTTTTGCAACACTACAGCTGGCGAGTGGAACCCAGATAACTACCATTCAGAAGATGCTAGGACATAAGAAACTAGAGACAACAATGGTGTATGCAAAGACATTGGAGGAAGCAAAGAGAGAGGCTTCGGATAAAATAAAAATCTTATAATAAGAAAGGGGGTAAATGTGGGTGTTATTGGAGGAATGGATGTACTAAAAGAACTATATGAAGACGAATCAAAAATAATAGATCGTTACTTTAAGTTATTAGAAAAAGCTTGGACATATGGCGAAAAAGATTTAGATATAATTGAATCAATGGAGTTATCATTTCCGGTCGATTATGGCAATTGGCTAATTGTCATAAAAGCTTTTGACGTAAAAAAACAGGAACAGATTTTACATTCATTCGTGACTAATCTTAAAGCCAATATAGAAATAGCAGAGATAAGAGACGATGAAACCCCTCCCAAAGATTTTTATAATGCGTTACGCATTTACGAGATACATTTGAATATGCTCTCTTTGGAAAAGGAAGAAGCAACCAGTATCACAGAAACGTACGATACAGATATAAACAAAATAAATGAGTTATTTACGTTTCTAAAAGACGGTGGTGTCATTAATTGCGAATTACATGAATTTTTTAAATCAGTTGCTACTGCAAATTTCAGTAAGATATACAAAAAAAAGAAAATTTGTTTGGACTATATGATCTGTGCATTTACCAAATATGGAGGTATGAATGAAGAATGGTATTCAGCCGCCGTGAATAGCATACAAAAGGATAAGAAACAATGTTCCGGCAATGGTTCAAAAACAACACCAGAATTCAAAAAAAACGTGGACGCTATAATGAGTAATAAATTTGAAGTTACAGAAAAAACCACTAACAAACATAGGATAAAATATCCTTAGCCACAGACGAACCACAGTCACCACAGTCGCATTAAAAAATAGCGAGCTAATATACAACATATTAGCTCGCTATTTTTTTTCTATTATATTGATATTTACCACAGACAGACCACAGCAAACTAGCTATAACTTTGTATCACAACGTTGAATAAAACGAGGTTGGCCGCCTCAATGTCAAATTCAAAAAACGATACAAAATGGAATTCATTCTAACAACAAACGAAGAACTTTCTAAAGTAGTAACCGAGGCCGTTAATAGGGCGGTTGAGATTGCTTTAAGTAACCAAAAAGAGCCAAAAGAAGATTTAGACAAATGGATGAATCTCCCTGAACTCATTGACTACCTACCGGATCATCCAGCAACTACAACTATTTATTCATGGGTAAGTTCCCGGAAAATTCCTCATCACAAAGGCGCTAAAGCTTTGCGATTTCTGAAATCTGAGATTGACCAATGGATATCATCTGGGAAGAGAAAGAGCGAAAGTGAACTACAAGTTGAAGCTGAAAACTATAAATCTAAAAAGGGAGGAGTACACCGTCATGAGTAAATCAGAATACAATCTCAGCAATGTAAAGCGGATCCTGGAGGGTAAATAAAATGAACGGATGGATTAGCTTACATAGAAAGATAACTGAACATTGGATTTGGCAGGATCCGATTAAGTTTCAATGGTGGATTGATATGCTTCTAATGGTAAACCATGAAGACAACAAGCTTTGCATTGGAATGCAGTTGATTGAGTGCAAGCGAGGGCAAACGGTAATGAGTTTATCCAACTGGGCTAAACGTTGGGGAGTGTCTAGAGATACCGCAAGAAACTTTTTGGTTTTACTCGAAAGAGACGGGATGATCACAACAGAAAACCTTGTAAAATCTACACGGATAACTATCTGTAATTATGAAGCTTACCAAACTTCTCTACACGCAGAGCAAACGCCAAGCAAACGCAAGCCAAACGCTAACCAAACGCTAGCCGACATAAACAATAATGATAATAATTTAAATAATGATAATACTGATAATAAAGGTATAGGGGAAAAAGCGAAACGCTTTGTTCCACCCACCATTGATGAAATTAAAATTTATTGTTTGGAAAGAAAAAATAAGGTAGATCCTGAGAAATTTTTCAATTTCTATCAATCAAAAGGTTGGTTGGTCGGTAAGTCGAAGATGAAGGATTGGAAGGCATCCATTCATACATGGGAGAAATCTGAAAAAACCCAATATGAACATCCTTCAGCTGCGCACCAACAACAAAATTCAAATACAGATTCACGATTTTAAATAATAAGAATATGAAACAATCAATTGATCAAATTTTAAATAGAAAAAGCATGGAAAATACCGAAATTTTCAATGATAAGAATTACTTCGCCAATAAAATGAAAAATTACGGTTTACCCGTACCTGAAGAAAAAATATACATCAAAATCCCAAATGCAAGGGCAATATTCGAAAATAGCTTCAGACACTTCCTGTCAAAGGAAAATAAGGAGCTTGTGTGGTTTCCGGAATACGAAGAGGTTGTAAAATGGATTGAGGATAACGATGGACGCGGACTATTACTCTACGGGGACTGTGGTCGCGGAAAGTCAATGATATCTAGATACGTCATACCATCAATTCTATTTGCGTATAAGAATAAGGTTATCTGTATAAAAACAGCACAAGAAATGAATATCGTGCTTGACGATGTACTGGAGAAAAAACTCATATCGCTTGACGATATTGGAACGGAAGATATACTGAACAAATTCGGAAATAAACGGCTTGCGCTCGCTGAAATTATGGATGCAGTTGAACGAAAATCTAAATTAATAATAATATCAACAAACCTTAGTGGCCGGGAGATAGAACAGAGATATGGGACCAGGACTATGGAGAGAATCATATCAACTACGAAAAGAATTGAATTCAAAGGAGACAGTTTGAGAAGATAAATTCAAAAATACAGATACATGAATATCGAAATTGAAAAATACATCAAGAAACGCTATGATAGGTGGCTTGACTATTCAACCTATCATACAAACAACGCTGGGTTGACTGAGCAGGCAGTTGACGTTCTGAATGAGGTAATGATATCACTTTTAAATAAAGATGAGAATAAGCTACTTGAGTTACTTCATCGAAAAAAAGGTCAATATTGTGAGTTAGATTTCTATGTTTTGAATATGGTCAAAATGAATGCGCAATCAGACACCGCCCCATATCGAAACAAAAATCACATCAACAAGATGCCTATAGATATTAATGTTGATTACTCACGAATCGAGATAGAGGATTGCCGTGATGAACAAACAGACAAAGCTTCGGAATATCTTGAAAATTTCAAAGACATATCCAGAATTATTGACCGGCTTGATCTTTCTAAATTAGAAAAAGAGGTATTCACTTTTGCCTTTACATTTGGAATTCCATTTTCAGAAATAAAAATTGAAGGTTGTAGACTTAAAAAGTTATATGATAGCTATAGCGTTGTTAAATGTGTGTTGTCAACAATCTTATTTCAAGAAGGGAAAATCCGAGAATGTCCAAAAGCCAAAAAAAATGTTAAGTTCAGAGTGAAATCTCTAGTATCTCAGTACAATTTAACGAAATCTTACTAATTATTAAGGCTTTAAAATAGCCGATTATATATTAAAATAAAAAGGAAAATGAAAAATGAAAAGAATGTAGGAACAGTAGATTTGGGCTTAAAAGACAACGTTAAACGTATTGAGCCTAGAGAAGAAAAAGACATTGAGGACTATGATGTTGCAGACTACGCTCGCTTAATGAATGGCGATGACTATCATAACAACAATGTTGTTGATTTGGAAATTGACTAATAACAAACCTTTTAATAACTGATATTTATGGGAACTACCAACGGAATAAAACCGATTTTGATTTTCGAAGACAAAATCCAAATAAACCGAGATTTACACGATCTTGATAAGAGAATTTTGCCATATTGCCCGGCTATACAAAAAGCATTTGAGAGGTTAGGTATAGGCGAAATTTCAGACAATTATTTGCATGACATTCTCAATAAATCATGTAGCGAAATTGAGCGTGAATTAATAAATAAAACGAAAGAAGAAGTCCAACACCAATTCACGCAGCCTGATGCCGTAAATCGTGCAATTGTGGCAGTCCAGAAACTCAGAAAAGCTGCTGATATATTGATGGAAAAATGCCAGTATGGCGGCGCACAAAGTTTACTACATTACCTTTCTATTTCTGAGAATGGAAATATCGTGTTTTCAGCTCAATCAAAAGAAGAGCTAAAAGAGAGTTACAGTCAATACGTATCCACCGAGAACGGAATAAAAAAGAGACTATTGCATGAGAAAGCGGTAAAAGCTCTACAAGAATTCAAAAATGCGATTAATTCCAACGATGTTCTTGAATTCTTCGATTTTGATGAAAACGATAACGTGATGCCCGTCCCTGTTACTTACGAATAATTATTATTTAAATCATTATCAATGTTGAAACCATTATTTTCCGGAAGTAGCGTAAACGAAGATCGTTTAATTGCCATATTCAAAAAAAAGATGCTAATGCTACTACAAGCAGCCGGAGAGCAGTTCGTAAAAATAGCTCGGGAAGAAGGGAGCTATAAAGACCGTACCGGAAACCTAAGAAGCTCTATCGGATATGTAATTGTATCAGATGGGACTATCTTGGAATATGCTTTTCAGAAGGCAGGCGAAGGTTCTGAAGGTGATAAGGGAGTAGATGCTGGCTACGAACTTGCAAAGAAAATTTCAACATCATACACTACTGGAATGGTCCTGATTGGAGTTGCTGGTATGAACTATGCTTTAGCAGTGGAGGCCATAAAAGGGCTTGACGTTATCACCGGTGCAAGTATTCAAACTGAACAGTGGTTGAAAAAAGCAATAAAAGCAATATCAAACAAAAAATAAATATGCAATTATGGGAATAATGAATCAAGACGGTGCATTGTATATGGCCACAGGAATAGATAATTCCGGGCTACGAAAAGATGCAAAGGAAGCCTCAAATATAATCAATGGATTAAGCGCTGAAGTAGTCACGAACGGAGAAAAAATGAAAAGTAGCATGGACGGCGTAGGTACTGCTATTGGTGCTATTGGTGGTACTGCTGCGCTTGGTATGTTAGGCAAGGATATTCTTGACACTACAGCCAAGTTTGAAAAGTTCGGAATAGTCCTTCGCAATACACTTGGAAACGATGCCGGAAACGATGCACTTGACATGATTGCTCAGTTTGCTGCTACAACTCCATTCCAATTGGATGAGGTTACAGCTGCTTTTATAAAAATGGCTAACCAGGGCTTTGTTCCCACACGTGAAGAACTTGTAAAGCTCGGCGACCTTGCCAGCTCCACCGGTAAATCATTCGACCAACTGGCTGAAGCACTTCTCGACGCACAAACCGGACAGTTTGAACGACTGAAAGAGTTTGGTATCAAAGCCTCAGCCAATGGCGATAAAGTTACATTCTCGTTTAAAGAGCAACAAACTACAGTTGATAATACCAATTCAGCTATTCAAAAGTATATCCTTTCACTTGGCGATCTTCAAGGAATTACCGGAGCGAATGCCAAGATTTCAGAAAGCCTCACAGGTCAAATTTCTAACCTTGAAGATAAGTTGGCTGCCATGTACAACGAAATGGGTACAGCTAACAAAGGGGTGCTTTACGATGCTGTAGGTTTGGGTTCGATGCTAATTGAGAACTACGAAACAGTAGGCAAAGTAATTATTGGGCTAGTTGGAACCTACGGAGCGTACAGAGCCGGGCTTATCATTGCTAATGTAGCTGAACAGGTAAGTATTGCCAACAAAGCGCTGGCCTCTGCTGCTAATGGTGGTCTTATTGCTGCAAACGTAACGCTTACTGCCTCCGAAATTGCCGAAATATCAGCATTGGAAGTTCGCACAGCTGCTCAAAGTTTACTCAACAAAACAATGCTTACTAATCCATACGTTGCTGCTGCAGTTGCTATAGCTGCATTGGCCGGAGGAATTTATTATTTAGCCACTCGTACAACAGAAGCGCAAAGAGCCCACGAAAAACTAAACGAAACTGCTCAAAATACAGAAACTTCTATCCGTGGAGAAAGAATACAGGTCGATACGCTATTTGCGAGGCTCAAAGCGGCTAAAAAAGGCACTGAGGAGTACAAGAGTGCCAAGGATGCTATTATGTCGCAATACGGCCAATATCTGAAAGGATTGGGTGATGAAAAAACGGCATTGAATAACGTTGCACTTGCTCAGCGAACCATTACCGAGGAAATTGAGAAGAGCGGAAGAGCTCGCGCAATGTCTACGGCTACAAATGATGCCAGCGATCAATTAGCCCAGACTGAAGGTAAGATAAACGACAAAGTAAAAAAGCTCCTTGATGATAAATTTGGGAAGGACAGTAAACAATCAATTGACTTATTTGCGCAAATAAAAAGCGTGGTTCAAAATGGTGGATCAGTCAAAGAGTCATTTCTAAAACTCTTCGACGAAACAGGTTATCAATCAAATGGACAGTTTGGTGGAACTACTACCTATGTGGATAATGAACTTAAGAATCTACTTAAGAAGGCAAAACAGGCAAAACAAATTAAAGAAGAGATAGTGAAAGATGCTGAAGTAAAATTTGGATCTGCCACTACTCAAACAGCAGTGAAAGACAAAGCTCCTGTTTCTGAAACTCCCGCTCAACTCAAAGCCCGTTTAGCCGCTGAGAAGAAAGCACGCATGGCTGCCGAAAAACAAGCACAGAAAGAGGGAGATGGAGAGTATAATGCTAAACAAGACTTACAAGGATTGTTGTTGGATTTACAAAACCAAACGGCCAATCTTCTGCTTAAAAACTCAGAAGATAATCTTCAAACACGGCTTGCACAAATTGAGCTTGAAAAAAACGAAGAGGTTCAAAAAGTCACTGATAAAGAGGTTTCCATAATTGATGCGTACAATAAAGCGCACCGTGGAGATAAGAATTTCAAACCACTTTCTACTGATTCGGGTAGTATTCAAGCCTCGATTAATACCATTGATCCAGCACTTGGGAAAAAACTAGGCGCTGCCGAACTTGATGTAGTAAATGCCTATGGAGAAAAGAAAGCCGAAGCCACAAGATTATGGGGTGAGGAAATGGCTAAAATCGCTTTGCAGTATGCCGATGAGCGTGTAAAGGTTGAGACTAATTACAACGAAGACATTGTAAAATTAGTGCAGAGCGGAGAGCTAGAAGCTGCAGGGATTGCTACGATGGAACGCGACAAGAAAATAAGCGAACTTACAGCCGCTAAAATTCAAGAAACTGACCTTTACAAAGCTGCTACCAACGATAAACTACAAGCTTCGAAAGAAACTACAGAAAAACTTATTGCTGATATCAAGGCCAGGATAGTAGCCGAAGAAGCTGCCGGAAAACTGTCTTCTGAAACTGCAAAACAAATGCTTAAGGATATTGATTCGGCTCAAACGACTGTTGCCGGAAATAAAAACCAAAATAATCCATTTGCCCAACTTGGTAATGCTATTTCGGGTAATACAAAAGCCGGGGCAGCTTTAAAATCTTTTGATGGGAAAGGATTAACTCCTGAGGCAGCAAAGGTTCAGTTAGCTAATTTGGAGAGTGAATCGGCCAAAGCAACATCTTCGATGGCTGTTGCTGCCGGTGCTGCTCTCCAGGGAGTTCAATCTATATTAGGTTCTGTAGTTGGCGGGTTGAGTGATTTAGGTATGCTTACCGACGATCAGAAAAAAACGGCTGATCAGGTGATGGGCATGGTTGGCGGAGCTGCTAACCTTGCCATGGGTATTGCTTCGGGCAATCCGATGCAAATCATTCAGGGTTCTGTTGATATGCTTGTAAATGGATTTAAACTTTTCGACTCTAAAACAAAGGCAGCTGAAAAGGAGATTAAGAAACAACAGGGGCTTATCGATTCACTGAAGAAATCGTATGATGATTTAGAGGATTCAGTAAGCAAAGCATTTTCTACTGCAAAGGCTCAATTGGTAACTGCCGAAATGCAAAATTTGAAAGATCAAAACGAAGCAATTACAAAGCAAATTGCAGATGAGAAATCAAAGAAAAAGGTAGATAACGGAGCCCTGACGAACTATCAGGATGCTATTGATGCCAACAAGAAAAAGATTGAGGAGCTAAAAGATACTTACATTGAAGCTATAACTGGAACTGATGTAATGTCGGCTATTGATTCACTAGCCAATGCCTATGCCGATGTATGGAGTAGTGGGAATGATTCAGCAAAAGCATCAGTCGATTTTGTAAGTAATCTGTTTAAAACCGCACTTATAGAAAAACTAAAAAATGATCTACAGCCAGGTGTTACTGAATTGATGAATATGGTGTCGGATGCCATGGCCGATGGAATACTTACGGCCGATGAAAAAGCAGCTGTTGCACTTAAGCAGAAAGAGAATGATGCTATTGCTGCAAGAGATCAACAGGCATTCGCCGATCTGGGTCTTAATGACTCCAAAAAATCAGGCGTAACCGGACAACTTACGGCAGCTACTACCGAGGCAACAGCTTCACAGCTTGTTGGACTTTGGACGATGACTTCGCTCGATATTCGTTCCATCAAAGAATGGCTTTTGTATGGCAATAAAGTGGATCAAGCCAAAACGGTTGATATAAGCGCTTCGGTTGGGGTAATTATGGAAAATACTAGACAAATAGCGCTCAATACCAAGCTGACAGCTGATAATGCAGGAAGAACTGCAGATAATACAAATGGATTAATTGATGTTCTAAAAGACATAAATAATAACACTAAAGGAACCAGGAGCAGGGGGTAACAATATGAAAGACACAATATATTTAGCCGAACAGGCCAAGATAGTAGGCGGGTGCCAAAATGGTTTATCCCAGCTAAACAAAGCCAAAACCGAACAGGATTTAGTGAATTGCTATTTTTCCAATATAGATTTTTGTTTAGCCAAAAATTTCCCGGGAAACGAATATTTAAAACGATCCGGAAATACACTGATATCAGAAATGGTATTTGTGGATTATCAAAGAATTTTCAAAAATCCAGAGAAACTGGTTCTTCTTGGTAAATGCGATTGCAATGTTGAATTAACGGACTATTCGGTCAGCCGGATCTATGTAAAACACGATTCGAAACTTATCATTAAGGCTTCTGGAAACGCTTTTGTAGTAGTGGATGCACTGGATAACTCAAATGTGCAAGTAGAGCGCACAGAAAACGCCCGTGTGATAGTAAACACATACTCAAAAGCCATTTGTACCGGTGCGACAAAAATAATCGCTAAGAACGCAGAAACGTACGATTTACATCCAATTTGAAATTATAAAGGAAAATGAAACTAACAGCAAGACAGGAAATATTCTGTAACGAGTATTGCATTGATTATAATGCCACTAGAGCGGCTATTAAAGCCGGCTACAGTGAAAGAACTGCTACATCTATTGGATGTGAAAACCTAACAAAACCTGATATTAAATCACGAATTAATGAATTGCAGTCAAATTTATCTGAAGCGGCGGGCATTTCCGCCCTTCGTGTGCTGAACGAACATAAGAAAATTGCATTTTCAAGTGCCGGAGACTTACGAAGCGGTTGGACAAAGCTAAAAGACTTTGAAAACCTAACAGAAGAGCAGAAATCATGCATTCAAGAGGTATCTACGAAGTCAGAACGAAGATTTGAAAAGGTAGGGGAGGATAATGTACTTGTTGAGGAAGAATGGGTTAAGATAAAGCTGTACGATAAACAGAAGTCCTTAGATAGTATCAGCAAGATGCTTGGTTATGATGCACCACAACAAGTAGAACTTGGAATCAAAGGCTCTATTGGTATTAAAGATTGGATTAGTTCAAAAGCAAAAACAAAATGATCTATATCACTCAAATGCCTTAGTACAGCACATAGGTGGCATATCCACTGCAATAGAAATCATTTAAAAGCATTTGTATTGGCACAACAGAGAAAGCCGCTTAAAACGCATGAATCCAACTAATAATATCAACAATTTATAAAATCATGGCAAAATACAGCAAAAAATTGGTAGAAAGCATCTGTGAACTACTCAGTACTGATAGTTATACAATTGCTGAAATATGTTCATTGTCAGACATTTCAGAACGTTCCTTTTATGATTGGCAAGCTAAATATGCAGAATTTGCAGACGCTATAAAAAGAGCAAAGAAGGGGTTTGATGATTTTGTCATCGTTGAGGCAAAGAAAAGCCTTATCAAAAAGATTAGAGGTTATACTGTTCAAGAGGTCAAATCGGTAACTGTAGACACAAAGAAGCTAGATGATGATGGAAATCCTATCTTTAAGGAGAAAGAAAAAATAGTTACAGATAAGTACTTTCAACCCGATACGGCCGCAATTATCTTTACACTTTGCAATCGCGATCCTGATAATTGGAAGAACAGAGTTGATAATAACGTAACCGGTGACATGACGCTTAAGTCTGAGCTTGACAAACGCTCCGACGAGGAGCTGTTGAATATCATTAAGAATGGAGAAAAGTAAAAACATATTATTGACTAGGGAAATTGAACGATTAAAGAAAAAAAATGATGACAAAAGAAGAAATACAGAATGCTCTTAAGAGTTTAGAACTGGTACAGAATTCAAAAAAGAGATTGGGAAAATTAAAGATTGATTGGGAAACCGATTTAGAACAAATGAACTTTTCGCTATTACGATCAACCCCGGATTGTAACATAAAAAACTCCCGAATGGATAAAATTGATCCAAGAACTGAAATGGGAGACAAAGAAGAGTGTGCAAGAGACTTTCTTAGGGATCCAGCTACACATGCTTTGATTGAATTCATTGAAAATGGAAATAAAATCATTCCTCCATTGTATGTTAGGCAGTTCGAGTATGATGGAGAAACTTTTTCAACAAAAGAAACTTCGTTCTTCGGAAGAACCGATGGTGGTCATCGAGTATTTGTTAGCATGTACCTGGGATTAAAAGAAATTCCCATAATTGTACACGATAAGATTACGAAGTATAGTTTTCCTGTAGACAAATGGGATTTTGAATGTATGGACGAAGGTTTTACCGCTAAAAGTAAAAATGGAGAACATAAAATAGAGTTCGACAATAGACGTTTATGGATTGAAAATACTATGTTTCCTGACAACATTTTAGTGATTCAGTGTTAATGATAATCAATAATAATCTTTAAAAATTTTACTAAAAACGCCTTTGGACTCCACTTTCCAAAGGCGTTATTTCTTGCTAGATAGACGTTAGCAGCACCACAGTAACCTCAACTATATTGGTCCTACACATTGATCATCAAATAAAAATAAACTCGAACAAAGCATGGTGTATTGTTTTGGGTGATAATGATAAAACCCGTGTTGTGTATTTTATTTTAAATAACTACATTTGAAGATTGTTTAACTTTAAAATTAGTGAAATGAAAAAAGCTTTTATTATTTGTTTTATATTACAACTAACGGTATGTTTAAAAGGACAACAAATAACAGACTCAACACTTATTATGTGTCAAGTTCAAAATGGTATAGATGGTGCTAGTTTAGGAAAATCATTCATACAATACTGCATGTTATCGTTAGATATAAATGTTGACAATGGTACAATATTGATTGTTTCGGGATATAAACATTGCGACGATGAATCTATATTGCAGAAAAAGGCTGATTATTTAGAAGTAATGTATAAAGGGGAAGAGTATTATGTTTCTCCGGGATCTGTAAAATTTGCTGAAGATATTGACTATATATCATTGCTAAAAAAGATGGACTCCGAACAGTATGAAAGATTTAAAAAGCATGCAAAGTATTTAGGAGAAATATATCATGATGGGAAAATTACAGAGATTCATGATTTTTTAAAATCTTGCAAACCAAAAGGTCTCTCGGTATTGAATTTTAGTATATTTGATGAGAGCGAATATACAGATGGGACAAGTGCCAAAGTTGAAGTTTGGAATCCAACTTCAAAGATAATTAAATATATCTGGTTTAATTTAGTTGGATATAATTCAGTTGATGATGTCGTATATAAGTCTGGAAAGCCAACTGTGACCGTAAGAGCAATTGGCCCAATTGAACCACAAAGTAGCTCCGCATACACGTTTAATTATGTTTGGTTTACAGACTTAGTACAAAGAGCTAAAATTTCATCTATTACGGTTAAATTTATGGATGGAACCATAAATACAATAAAAAATGAAAAGGCAATAGAATTGTCAAAAGAGCAGTACAAATACATTAAACAAGAATAATTTCAAAATAATTAGCAAAATATTTGGTAGAATAGAATATTGTTCGCACATTTGCATCGCTAAACAAATTATTACTCGAGCAACTGAAATATGTTGCCCACTTTTTAAGTGGCTTTTTTTATGCCATGACTGTAGATATTTTATAGAGACGGCTGTATTTAATCCTATTCTTTTTTGAGCTTGCTCGAGACTGATTTGTTTAGCGACTACGGGATTTGTACAGCCGTTTTTCTGTACATATACGCTAAACAAATCAGTCAAATGAACACAAACACCACCGCCGCACAAGACTCGGCCACCACTCAAACCAAGGTTATTAACCTCAGACATTCACTAAAAGAAGAGATCGATGTTCTTCAGGGATACGATGAATCAGAAGGAGTCTTAATTAGGAATTTGCTTGAAATATTAGACGACCAACTTGCAATTGCACTTGAAAAGGTAGAAACATTACCGGAAGATAAAAGAGACGATATAAACAAAACATTGTTTCACATGGATACTCTTATCAAAATTATTACAACTAAAATAGATTCAAAATTGTTTTGGGCCATTGATAATGTGGTGTATGAATTCAAAAAGGAAAAAGCAGCATAATTTTTATTAGTGATAAAACAATTCGCATTTCAAACATAAAAATACAAGCAGTCCGACATAGCGCTGCCGGGTGTGTTTCAATAATAATTGCCAACTCGCAAAGTAAAACAAAAGCCGAACACAGCTTGTATAATGCATCCCTCGAAAAAAGAGGGATGCTATCAACTAACTCTAAATTTAGAATTTTATGGAAACAGCAAAATTAGAACAAATCATCACATCTGCTATGCAGATAGGCGTATTCAATACGCTCAATGAGCTAGGCTTACTCTCCGAAATCATCACCGAAAAACAAGCGGAAAAGAGATATACAAAACGCTTAATAAAAGATTGGAGAACAAAGCGCTGGATAGTAGGATATCCAACCGGAAACCACGAACGATGTAAGGTTTACTTTAAACGTTCGGAACTTGAAACCGCCAGCAGAATGCTGGATATACAAAACTTGATACCTGGTAATGTAATTTTCAGTAAAATCAAACATCCGGAATGAAACATACGACCACACGCCAACAGATCGTAACCGCGCAACATATCAATCCGGTTATTAATGAATTTATATCTGAACATATTCCCGCCTGGATAGATTTTTGTAATTATCACTTCCAAAAGCAAGAGTCAATTTATCAGGATTGTACCAAAGGCAATCAGAACCTTGATGTTTTGGGATTTTCAATTGATTCAATGCTGCAAATGAAAGAGAGCACAATCATTTGTTTATCGCTAGAGAAATCCATTACAGATGGGTATTCTATGTTGGATATTTGGATGCTTAGACAAATAAAACAGCGTATTTACGCCATTTATTCAGGAACCCAACAAAAAGACCTAGAGACTAAAAATTAGTTCACTAAACAGTACTTGTTTTGCAAACGTCGCACAAGTGTCGAAAAGACAAAAGCTATTCAACTAATTTAGTGTTGAGAGGATATTATTAATCAACAGCCGCAATAATGTAAAATTATTGCGGCTGTTTTTTTACATTTCATTATATTTGCAGATTATTAATTATTAACTATAAATAAATGAGAAAAGAAATTGTACATTCAATGTTAGATCATATTCTAATGGACGTTGAGAATTATTGGATTATAGAATTAAATACCGAAGGTACGGACTTTAATTTTGACTCCCAAGATTGTTTTAGGACTGCATATGAGAGATGTATTATTGAATGGAAATTAATCGAGGAGTATCCACCTGAAGTATTAGGTGCAGAGAGGATTGATATTTTGACAGGTCTTAAGGAAACTGCGACAGAATTAGTAAAACTGTATGAAAAGCATAAAAAATTCTTTAGGCAATATAACAGAGAGCAACTCATGCTGGACACCTATAGATCAAGGCATCCTGAATACTATGCTGAAACAAACGTAATGCTGAAAAATTACTTAGGTATAGATATGGAAATGCCCAGTAGAGAGGACTATTATAAGTCACCATTTTATAATCAGTATGGATTTCTATTAAATGACTATCATTTTGAGATTTATGTTTTCTGTAAATATCTACTGAATGAGATAAATAACGATTTCAAAAACAATATAAAATTCAAGAGCTTTATTGAGAATTCTGATTATGCACCATATTTCCCTATGGGGTTAGTTTATGATGTCTATAAACTTTGTAATGAGAACCAATTTGTCAAACAAACAGAGCTCGAGTTTTATAAATCAATAAATTTATTGGGCGTGCTGTCTAATTTAGAAATTGTAGGATCAGAGATTGGAAGGGCTTACTATGTTTTACACAAATTTACCAATTGTATTAAAGACAAAGAAGTAAGACTTTACTGGATTAATGTAATTCTTCATCGGATGGGGAAAGACTATGAAGACAACTACCTAAAAAGATATAGGAATGTTGTAAGCGGAGATAAACTATTCGTAAAGGAAGTAGATGATATATTCAAATCTTATGTAATCCAATAGTCTTTTTTATCAATTCCCATTTTATATCCATATTTAAATGTTCGTCAGGGACATCATTTGTTTGAAAACCAAGCAAATGATGTCCCTATTTTTTTTGAAATTCCATTGCTATACCACTATGTTTCCATCCTAGCTTTGTGATGTTTTAAAATAAGATCCTTTCCGTTGACAACCGGACAATATAAAATAATGTCCTAGCTTATTAGGGCATTTTCTTTACGCTACGTTGCACTACACTAAAAAAGCCCACTAAGCCAAGGGGCAAACCCCTTTGGAAACCCAAGAAAAATCTACGATTTTATAAATACAAAACCCAAGCTAAAAAACAATATGGCCTACGCTGTTCTCCACTTAGAAAAAGCCTCCGGAGCTGATACTGGAATGTCAATGCATATTGAAAGAACCATATCACCGGCAAACGCTGACCCTCTACGCACTCATCTAAACAAAGAACTTATAATGTTCCCTGAAGGGGTCGAGAGTCGCTCACAAGCAATTCAACACAGAATAGATAATGCGGGTATTTCCAGAAAGATATCAAAGACTCAGGTTCGAGCGATTAGAATTTTACTTACCGGTAGTCCTGATCAAATGAAGGAGATTGAATCGGCCGGCCGGCTTGAAAATTGGTGCAATGACAATATTGAGTGGCTAAATAGAACCTATGGTAAGGCTAACATTGTATCCGCGGTACTTCACTTAGATGAGTCAACACCACATTTACATGCCACTATAGTACCCATTACTACCGGAGAAAGAAGAAAGGCCAAGCAAGAACAATCTACCCCAAAGAAAAAATACAACAAGAAAAGTACTGGTACCGTTCGTCTTTGCGCAGATGATATAATGACTCGAATAAAGCTCAAAGAATACCAAAACAGCTATTCTGAATCCATGCATAAGTATGGGCTAGAACGAGGAATTGACGGTTCAGAAGCTAAGCATATATCAACATCGCAGTATTATCGCGAATTACTGTCACAAACAGAAGGTATGCAAAACAATATTGGTAGTTTGCTACACCAACAAGAACAAGTGACTGGTGAACTAATGAAAATTAAACGGGAGATTAAAACCGACAAAATGAAGAGTGTTGCGGTTAATGTAGCAACTTCGGCCATGGAGGGTATAGGTTCAGTATTTGATAGTTCTAAGCTAAAAAAACAACAGCGTGAGATTGATACATTGAAAGCAGAAAATACAAATCTAAAGAATGAAGCCAGGCAACTAAATAACCGTATCAATACACTAAAGACTGAATATAAAAACACAGCTGACAAGCTCCGCGAAGAACTTAGAAAGATATATGACATGGTCCCAAGTATAAGAGATTTATTCATTATTGAGAAGCTGTGTAGATTAGCAGAGTTCTCTGAGGAATTGACAAAAAAAATACTCGCTTTTAAACCGGTGGAATTTAAAGGGAAACTATATTCGACTCAACACTTCTATAGATTTGAAACAGAAAACTCGATCGCCAAAATTGAAAATGACAAATCGGATCCAAGTCGACTTCGACTTTTTATAGATAACCTGGAGATACATGATTGGTTTAATAAGAAAGATATGGAGCTTGATAAAAAGCTAGGGATTAATTATAAGCGGGAAAATGGGGGAAATCAAGGAATCAATATTTGAATGAATAATCTATGGAAATAGTGAAGTAAAGGAATAAAACCAAATGATATAATTTAAAGAATATAGCGGAAAGTCAAAAAAACTATTTAAAAATCTACTTCGAAAATATCTCCATGAACAAATAGTATAATACGGTGTTATATGATTGAATTCCACAGAGTAATTTTTCGATTAACGATAATTAACTTAGAATGTGGTGTTTTAAAATTGAAAACATATACTTTTGTATCGTCATTGCTCGAAGAGTAAAGGACCTGGTTGGCCGCATTACCGTAAATGCGGTTTTTTTTATTTTATAACCCTACCTTTATATTTGCTTTCATAATAAGTTATATTATGCTTGTCAACGCAAAATCCTGTGATTAAATGATAATTAGGATTTATCTCTTCCAAAACAACCATAAATTGTTTCTCCTTATACCAAAAGTACTCTCGTAAAGTACCATCGCTTTCTTGGAATGAGAAATTTGTAATACGTACATCGTTACTATGCTCTAGTATAGGCCTAATCCAGTGAATTCTATTCGCTCGATCAGCTTTAAATTTTCTTTGTTTTGGGGAAATCTTTAATTTTCCTTTGATTTCTCTTGTTATTATATGGACAAACTTCTCATAATAACCGCAAAAGTATTCGGGCAAACCATCCTTGATGTGATTAACGTATGGAAATATTTTTATTTTTAGATCTTTACCATTGATAGTAAATGGACTATCAAAGAAGTCTCTTTGAAATATGGCATATAGTTCATCAATTTTATCTTCATCGGTATCCGTGAAGGATACTGTGAAATAAGGCTGTAACGCATCCAATATGTCTACTCCACTCATATCTTCTTGCGTGATTTATGGTCGAAGATGTTGAATTTGGTTTCCCAAGGCTCAGTTCCTTCATCAATACAAAAACCAGATTTTTCCTCAATATATCTTACAAGTTCTCTTTTCGCTGCACTGCCATTTACGACATTACATAATCCTCTAGCTTTATAGGTAACTGCTCCAATAAATATATCAACCAACTGAATGAATTGAACTTCATGGGATCGAATATGCTGGAAGCTTTTAAACGGAGTATTACCGTGGTATTTGCTCTCAAAGACATTTTCTATAACATTTAATTTTTCGCGGCCTTTTGTATCTTTAATATCAAGAAAAACACGATAGTTTTCCGAGTTTGGATTAAGCCAAACGTTGGACAGCAAATGAAAAATCATTTTGTAATAAAAATTATCATGACTGCCTTGATTGTAAGCCTCATGATCTAAATTGTCTTTGTATTTTACTAATAAACAGCGAAATTCTAACGATGATGAAAAAAAGAAATCAATAATTTCTTTATACATTTCAATTTTTGTATTGCTTATTGTATTCCATTTCAGCTCGTGCAGAATTCCATGCTTCGCTTTTATTTCCTTAAGGCTATTTTTAAGGGACTGAACGTTTATATCTTCGACTTTGATGTATCCGATACACATCACTTTGCATTTATCATGCTCTAGGTGACAGCTTTCGTCTATATAAAAATTAAAATTTCCCATTCCTTGATTTTTAGTTTCCCTGTTTGATGGGAACAAAAGTAAAAAAATAAAATGACAAGTTGTTATATTAGTGTTTGTTTAACTATGGGAAAAGATACAAATGCTGAGTGACTATTTTCGATTATAAATAAATTTCAACTGAATATTTGAACAAATTGCATTTGAAACTAAAATTCCTGTCAGTACTTATGACAGTATTATAAATAAAAATCCGCTATAGATCTAATCTACAGCGGATTAATTATTTTATAAGTGACCCCGATGGGATTCTAACCCATGACCTTCAGAACCGGAATCTGATATTCTATACAGCTGAACTACGGAGCCTTTTTTGCGCCTGCAAAGGTAGCAAATTATTCGAATTATGAAAA
>Ga0302288_1000955_pt1 | contig 20461 bp, 13 predicted proteins | sample III_Fen_N1_1_FD_194549 | JGI IMG/M metagenome (GOLD analysis project Ga0302288, IMG submission 194549) | Peat permafrost microbial communities from Stordalen Mire near Abisko, Sweden - III_Fen_N1_1 | ecosystem: Environmental > Terrestrial > Soil > Wetlands > Permafrost | place: Sweden: Abisko...
CGAAAGTGGAAATTGATATGCTGGCCGGGGATCTGGTTGCTGAGATTGATGAGAGTGAGCTGTACAAGCGGATTTTCGCGGTTGGTGCATTGATGGAGAATTTTCCCAATCTGCGCACCATTCATGCAGGTGGTGTGATGATTTCGGAAGAGCCAATTACCTGTTATGCTGCGCTTGATTTTCCACCGAAAGGGTTTCAGACGACCCAATGGGATATGCATGTTGCCGATGATATAGCATTTGCGAAACTCGATATTCTGAGCCAGCGCGGTATAGGTCACATCAACGACAGTGTCGAAATCATTCGGCAAAACCGGCAGGTAAAGATTGATATTCATCGGGTGCAAGGACTGAAAGATGATCCGCAGGTGAAACACCAGTTGAAAGTGGGGGAGACGATTGGCTGCTTTTACATTGAGAGTCCGGCTATGCGTGGCTTGCTCAAGAAGCTGCATTGCGACAACTATATCTCGCTCGTGGCTGCCAGTTCGATTATTCGTCCCGGGGTTGCCAAAAGTGGGATGATGCGCGAGTACATCAACCGGTTTCACCATCCTGAGAGTTTCACCTACCTCCACCCCGTGATGAAGGAGCAGTTGGAAGAGACCTACGGTGTGATGGTTTTTCAGGAGGATGTACTTAAAGTGTGTCATCATTTTGCCGGGCTCGATCTGGCCGATGCCGATGTGTTGCGCCGGGCCATGAGTGGAAAATTCCGTTCGAAGAGTGAGTTTCAGCGGATCATTGACCGGTTTTTTGAGAATTGTCGCACATTGGGGCGTCCCGATGAGACGGCAAAGGAAGTCTGGCGACAGATCGAGAGTTTTGCAGGATACTCCTTTTCGAAAGCTCATTCAGCTTCGTACGCGGTAGAGAGTTTTCAGAGCCTCTACCTGAAAGCTCACTATCCGCTTGAGTTTATGGTCGCTGTGATTAATAATTTTGGCGGATTCTACCGGACCTGGGTGTATGTGAATGAAGCCCGGCGGTGTGGCGGCCGTATTGAACTGCCCTGTGTCAATAAAAGCCTCGAAGAAACAACGATTTATGATGACCGCATTTATTTGGGATTCAATTTAGTGGCCAATCTTGAGCACGATTTTCAGCATCAGTTGGTGACTGAACGATTGCGTGGCGGCGAATTTCGGTCGCTCGAAGATTTTTTGCACCGTGTTTCAATCAGAATAGAACATCTTGTGCTGTTGATCCGGTTGGGCACATTTCGGTTTATCGGTAAACCGAAAATGCAATTGTTGTGGGAAGCGCATATGTTGCTGAGCAAGCATGTTAAAAGCATCCCAAACCGGTTATTTGATATTCCTTCAAAAAAATGGGAATTACCAAGTATGGAACAGTCATTTGTTGAGGCAGCCTACGATGAGATTGAATTGCTTGGTTTCCCGGTGACGATGTCGTGGTTCGATTTGCTGCAAACCAGTTTCCGGGGCGAAGTGATGGCAAACGACCTGACTGCCTATGTCGGAAAAACGGTGCGTATGGTGGGACTGCTGGTGACAATTAAATACGTGAGCACTTCGAAGCACGAGTTGATGCATTTTGGCAGTTTTCTGGATCTTTCCGGTGAATTCTTCGAGACTGTTCATTTTCCGCAGAGTCTGAAAAACTGGCCATTTGCAGGACATGGTGTGTACCTGATCCTTGGAAAAGTGGTTGCTGAATTCGGTCATCCTTCTATAGAGGTTGAGAAACTGGCAAAACTACCCGTGAAAGGTGATCCGAGGCGATAAGGAGCGAATTATAAGTTTGTAATTCTGGTGTGTACCGAACGCGATACAACCAAGATACGACCAAGGTCCAGCTTGATTTTATAATCAGATTTGATTTTTTTATCTCTCATTTCGCCTCTAAACCATGCTCCATGTATATTGACCAAGTTGCCTGTCAACAGTTGCCCGCCGTTATTTCACAATCTTCCTTACCCTTACCGCAAAAGCTTCTGCTGGGTTTTTTATGATGACCTGGTCAATTTCTTGTTGTGTAATGCCTTGATTCATTACATACGGAATCAGCAAATTGAAAAGGGACGTATATGAACGAATTTCGCCGCCATTTGGCTTACCTGGCTGGTACCAACCGGCATCGTGAGAGAGTAAAACGCGGTTGAGCTGACGCGTAGATTTCATATAATGCAATAAATTATTAAACCGGATGATGGTAACCATCTCTTCGCGAACACCATCGAAAGCGACCCAGCAACCCATTTGAGACAAAGTCAGGATATTTTCCATTGAGGATTCTACCATAGCATGTGCCCAGATAAATGCGGAAGGATCGACACCATATTGTTTCAAAATTTGTAGTTGCGCCAAAGCCGCAGAGGCACGTCCGGTATGCGACATAATGGTAAGACCAGTTTCCAGGTGAGTCAGACATGCTGCGGCAACCAGTTTTTTATCCGTTTCAGAAAAATCGAAATCGTTAATCGCAATTTTGATGAACCCAGGTTTAATACCCGTGTTTCCAATTCCGTTTTTAGCTTCTCCAATCCAAATTTCGGCAATCTCTTCGGCGCTCATGTTCTTGATTTCATTTGGTAAGTGCCTCTGATTGTCAGCTCCATACCAACCTGTGTTTGTGAGAATATTAATTCCCGTTTTTCGGGAGAGTTCTGCCAGCAATTGGGGATCTCTACCCATAAATTCCGTCGTACAATCGACAAAAGTTGCAACTTTGAAAGGCTTTAACTCTTCAAAATAAGGTAAAACCTTCATGATTACAGAATCTTTATTGTAACGGTTCTTGCTGATGGAATCGATCATTGCAAAATCAACCAAAACATGTTCATGCGTAAGCGTAATACCCATTTTTGATGCAGGTATTTCTCCTGTAACCGTAATTACTTTTAAATCATTGTCATGGCATGATATTGTGAATAATAAGGACACCAGTAGAAGATAGATATTTGCTTTTTTCATTTATAATCGGCCGTTTTTGGTTTGTTTTAAATTTATCTGACGAAGATAATAATATAATTAAGGTCTAAACAAAAAACTTAATTCGGGTAGAATAATAAGGTCTGCCATTGGTTAAAGAGAAGGGGGTAAAAAAGAATGGCAATTTATATTTGTGCCATAGGATTTAATACTTTTTCACAATTAGAGACTTAATAATAGTACAACAAATCCACATATATGTTTTAAACATTGGCTAATATATTTTTATCCAGCATATATTGCTTTTTAATGTTAAAAAATTGTAAAAAAAACAATAAGGTTTGTTTGTTTTCGTTTTATTTATTTCTATTTTTACCGCGATTAAACGCTACAACTAATTTTTAAATTTCATTTTCTCAATTTTCTTTTTTCACATAGGTGATTTTAAGATTAAATAGTATTTCTTTTTCGAATTATAGTATTACAAAAAATTTTAAAAAATGTAAATGTATGTTAAAATTTTAAATAAAATTATACATATATTTGACTAGCCAGAATCTATTACATTGTTCCAATAAGTTGATAATAAGATAATCAAATACGCGTTCTTATATTTTTTTTATTTACTAATCATTAAGTTTATGTATTTATGAAACAAAAAAATCTGATTTTTCTGCCTAAAGGAAATTGGACCAGGATGTTAAGCTCTCTGGTTCTTCTTATGGTATTGATGACCGGAATGGCCTTTGCTCAAAAGAAGGCAATTACTGGTAAGGTTACAGACCAAACAGGTGCTCCTGTTCCTGGTGTAACAGTTATTGTGAAAGGTACTTCGATTGGTGTAGTTACCGATTTTGATGGAAAGTACACACTTTCAGTACCTGCCGATGCCAAGGTTTTGAATTTTTCTTTCGTTGGTATGGTGCCCCAGGACGTTGAAATTGCTGGTAAAACAACAATCAACGCCGAGATGAAATCCGATGTGGTTGGAGTTGAAGAAGTTGTTGTCGTTGGTTATGGTACGCAACAGAAAAAGACACTTACGGGTGCTGTATCGACAGTGGGCGATAATGAACTTCGTGGAACTCCTTCGGCCAATGCAGCTTCAAGGATGCAAGGACGTGTTGCCGGTGTAACGATTACCACTGATAATTCACCAGGTGGTGATGCAACTGTAAGGGTTCGTGGTGTTGGATCGGTCAACAACAATGATCCGTTGTACATTATTGATGGTGTACCTTCAGCTGGAGGAATGACGAGCCTCAATTCAAATGATATTGAAACGATGACTGTATTGAAAGATGCGTCATCTTCTGCTATTTATGGTGTACGTGCCGCAAACGGTGTTATCATCGTTACAACAAAACGTGGTGGTGCAGGTAAAACTAAAATCAGTTTTGATGCCCGTTACGGGATCCAAAGCAATACGAACTCGCTTAAACTGATGAATACGCAACAGTATGGCGATATGACGTGGTTGGAATTCAAAAACGCAGGGCTTAAACAAGGTGATGCAGGCTGGACAAGCCAACAATATGGTTCAGGCGCTACACCTGTAATTCCTGATTATATCTTTCCTGCAGGTGTGACTGGAACGATTGATGAGACCAAATACACCTACCCAAGTCCTTATAATGGAATTACAAAAGCTAATAAAATAGGTACTAACTGGAGTGATGAAATTTTTCACCCGGCTCCAATTCAGGAGTACAATCTGGCTATGAGCGGAGGTTCTGAAAAAGGAAATTATGCTTTCTCTGCAGGTTATATGAAACAGGACGGTGTCTTGAAAATGACTGATTTTGAGCGTTTTTCTCTTCGTTCAAATGCCGATGCAAAAATTGGAGATTGGCTTCAGATTGGCGAAAGCCTTGGTGCAACCTATTCTGACCGCACTTTAGGATTTACCAATAATGATGAGGGTAACCCTATTTCTCAGATATATCGTATGCAACCAATTGTCCCTGTATATGACATAAAAGGAAACTTTGCAGGAACGCAGGCAAAAGGTACAGGCAACGGTGCTAACCCACTTGCAAATCTTGTACGTAATAAGGATGATTACCAACGTGATTTAAGAATTCTTGGTACTGCTTATGCTCAAGTTAATTTTTTGAAAGATTTTAGCGTTAAAACGCTTATGGGTGTTGACTATATCAGTTCAAGGATTCAGGATCGTACTTTAAGAAACCCTGAATTTGCTGAAGCAATTGCTGCCGATGCACTTTCTCAAACCTATAATGGGACCATGCAGTGGAACTGGTCAAATACACTTAATTTCAAAAAGAAATTTGCTGATGTCCATAATGTAAATGTTCTTATAGGCTCCGAAGCCGTGAATTTTAAATATGATAACCTCCTTGGCAGCAGATCTACTTACGCTTTTACGAGTACGGATTATATGATCTTAAATTCAGGTCAGGCAGATCAGGCATCCTCTGGTTATTTTGATGAATCGAGGACATTCTCTTATTTCGGCAGGGTTAACTACGATTATAAGGGCAAGTACCTTCTCGAAGGTGTTGTTCGTCGTGATGCATCCAGCCGTTTTAACAAAGCGAACCGTTGGGGTACATTCCCTGCATTTTCTGCAGGATGGAGGGTATCTGAAGAAGCATTTATGAAAGATGTTACGTGGATCAATGATTTAAAATTGCGCGCGGGCTGGGGTAAAACCGGTAACGATAATGTTGGCGGTTATTACAATTCATACAGTACTTACCGTGCCAGTATCGATGAATCATTCTATTCAATTTCAGGTTCTCCTGCTAAGTCTGATGCTGGTTTCCATTATTACAAATTAGGTAATCCTGATGGCAAATGGGAAGCAAATGCAACAACTAACTTAGGTATCGATGCAACATTCTTGGGTAAAAGTTTGGAAGTCAACCTTGACTTATATCAAAAGGTAACAACCGATATGTTATATAATCAGCAATTGCCTTCAACATGGGGTTATTTGGTGCTTCCTGCTGTAAATATTGGTGAGATGAAGAATACAGGTTTTGATCTGATGTTAACTTATCACGGAAAAGTTGGTAATGATTTCAAATTCGATGTCAGGGGCAATATCTCTCATTACAAAAACGAAGTTGTTAAACTTAATACCAATCCAAACGAGAAACTTTATGGTCCGCAGCTGAGACAGATTGATTATACTGTAAGTATGGCTGGACAGCCAATTTCTTCTTTCTACGGATATGTTGTTGAAGGAATATTTAATACCGCTGCAGAAGTTGCTGCTCATCCTAAATATAATCCTGATGTAAATGGAAATGATTCTTACAGTAAACCAGGTGTGTTTGCATACAAAGATATATCCGGTCCGGCAGGTGTTCCTGATGGTAAAATTACCAGTGCTGACCGTACAATCATTGGTAGTCCACACCCAGATTTTACTTATGGTCTGAACCTTGACTTTTCCTATAAAAACTGGGATATGACGATGTTCTTCCAAGGCTCACAGGGTAATAAATTAATAAATTATGTTAATCGTTGGACCATGTTCAATAACTTCTCTGGTAACAGGGATGTAAGAAGATTAACTGAATCGTGGACTGCTGAAAGGTATGCAAATGGAAGCAAAATTTCTATGCCTATGGCTATCCTGGACGATGCAGTAATGCAACAAAACTCCACTTTCTTTGTTGAAGACGGATCGTATTTACGCATGAAAAACCTTCAAATTGGTTACTCTTTGCCAGCTGCGCTTACAACAAGACTAAAAATAGACCATTTAAGAGTTTACGTACAGGCTACTAATCTTTTCACAATTACCAAGTATTCAGGTCTTGATCCTGAAATTCGCATGACTCAGGCAAATGCTGACCGTGGCATGGGTATTGACGAAGGAGTTTATCCAACGTCACAGATATTTATGGTTGGTATTAATTTAAATCTGTAATTAATTGAAAAAATGTCGATTATGAAAAAAATAATTTATAGTGCGCTTGCAATCATGTCAGGCTTATTTTATGGCTGTTCAAGCAACTGGCTGGAAATAAAGCCTAAGGGAGAGGCTGATATCATAGCAATCCAATCCGCGCAAGGTGTCAATGTTTTATTGATTGGGGCTTACGCAGTTGTAGATGGTACTCATCGTAACTACGGTGATGGAGCTGTTTGGGCCAGTGCTGTTTCCAACTGGGTCTGGGGAGGCGTTGCATCCGATGATGCTTATAAAGGATCAAACTATGGTGACCAATCTACCATTAATCCTATTGAAGGATTCTACGCCGATGCAAATAATGGATATGTAATCAACCATTGGTTTCCATTATATGATGGTGTTTTAAGAGCAAATGATGTTCTTAAAGCTCTTCCTCTTGCTGCTGATATGAAAGATGCTGATAAAAAGCTGGCTGAAGCCCAGGCTAAATTCCTCCGGGCACATTTCTATGTTGAGTTGACCAGGGTTCACGGAAAAGTTCCATATATTGACGAAAAAACTGTAAATCCTTCAGTAGTTCCTAATGATCACCTGCTTTGGCCTGAAATTGAAGCAGATTTGACATTTGCTGCTGCTAATCTTCCTGCAACCTGGAGTGATAAAGGTCGTGCAACAAAATGGGCAGCCAAAACTTACCTTGGATATGTTTATATGTTCGAAAAGAAATATGACTTGGCGAAGGCTCAATTGGATGACGTTTATACGAATGGCGGTTTTACACTGATGTCAAGTTTTGAACGGAATTTTATGATCGCTGATAGAAATAATACCGAATCAATTTTTGAGATTCAATATGCAGTTAATGACGGCTCAAACGGTTCAGGAAATGGTGGCTGGGGTGATGCATTGAATTATCCTTATGGTCATACTGGTACATGTTGCGGTTTTTATCAACCTTCACATAGTTTGGTAGCAGCTTATCGCACTGATGCAACGACAGGACTTCCGCTCCTTGATGAAACATATACTGTTGCGTCGATGTTGCCTTATGATCCAACTGGTAAAACCGTTAAAACCTACGCTAACCCCGTTGATCCACGTCTTGACCATACTGTTGGACGTCCGGGTATACCTTATTTGGATTGGGGAGTACAAGACGGTGCTACTTGGGTTCGTGATCTCTCGAATGGTGGTCCTTACCTGAACAAAAAGAATATGTTCAAACAGTCTGAAAAATCTATGGCAACTTCGACTGGTTGGGCAACGGGTGTAAATGCCAATAACTTCCGTAAATTCCGTAAAGCACATGTTATTCTCTGGTTGGCAGAGTGTGAGGCTCAGGCAGGAAATCTTGCCAGGGCTACCTCTTTGGTAAATGAGATCCGCAACAGGGCGAAAGGTTCGAATGTGGTTAAACTTGATGATGGAACACCGGCTGCTAATTACAAAGTAGAACCTTATGCAACTACTTTCGCTTCTAAGGAATATGCGCTTAAGGCGATCAAAGCAGAGAACCGTCTGGAATTTGCGATGGAAGGTATGCGATTCTTCGAATTGGTACGTTGGGGCGATGCTGCAACTGTATTGAATAATTATCTGCCGGTCGATGGAACACAAATTGGAGCTCTTGCAGGCAAAAAATTTACTGTAGGTCAGCACGAAATATGGCCTATTCCACAACAACAGATAGATATGTCGCTTGATGCTGCTGGAAAAAGTGTACTTAAACAAAACACAGGTTATTAAACTGTTGTTTTTAGAAAAATAGATAAAGGCTGTCCGGAGAGGACAGCCTTTTTTATGGTGTAATTATTATACGTTAACCGCCAGTATTTTGTGGTTGAAATTTGTTTTGTAGCTATCGCCTATGGGTATTAACGATTTGCCAATTACGATTCGGTTGTTCTGAATGGCGTCTATTTTTGCCAATGGGATAATAAATGATTTGTGGATTCTAATAAACCGATCTTCGGGGAGTATTTCCTCATACTTTTTGAGGCTGTTCTGGGTTACGATTACTTTACCTGCAATATGAATTTTGATGTAATCCTTCAATCCCTCGCAAAAGAGAATTTCATCAAGATTTATGCGGATTGTATTGTATCCTGATTTAACAAGTATGAAATCAAGATTTGCATTTTTATCCTGATTGGCAGACTTATTACTGGTGAACTCAGCAAACCGATGGATTTGATTTGCTTTATTGACAGATTTTAAAAGCCGGTCGAATGTGAGCGGTTTTAGTAAATAGTCGGTAGCGTCAAGGTCATATCCTGAGATAGCAAATTCGTTATTGACAGCCATAAAGATAACCTGTGGACGGATGAGGATACTTTTCATGAGTTCGATGCCGTTGATCATTGGCATTTCAACATCCTGGAAAACAAGATCAACATTGTTCTTCTGAATAAACTCAAGACCTTCGAAAGGATTCGTAAAACTTTTTAGTAAATTCAAAAATGGCAGGCGCCCGATCATCGCTCTTAGAATTTCAATTGCTGAATTCTCATCATCAATAATTATGCAGTTCACAATTTATAGTTTTAAATGATTCCTTCGCCGAAGGAAATAAGATAAATGATTGCGCGTAATCGGCTGAAAAACCGGTGTCAGAGACATCAGCTTCAATGAATACAAAATTAAGACGTGTTTTAATTTTGATGGTTGCGTCGAAAAATTGGCAGAACCGGAACTTATCATTCTTTTAACTAATATTCACAATATTCAGCCATTATACAGCTGGGTCAACTGAGAATCCGGATCATTAATTAACTGAATCACAGAAAATTCTTATCCAGATACTCCTGAAATTTGTCTTTGTATTGATCACTTACAGGGATGTATATTTTCCCGAAAATAATGCGGCTACGTTCAATGGTATCAATCTTGTCGAGGTTGACGATAAACGACCGGTGCACACGCATAAATTTCTCTTCCGGCAATTTTTGTTCGAGCGATTTAATCGAATTGAGGGATAAAACTGGCTTGTCGTCGCCTGAGATAAAAACTTTAATATAATCCTTTAATCCTTCGATGTATAGAATGTCGTTGAAGTTGATGCGTCTGATTTTGTATTCTGATTTTAAAAACAAAAACTGGCTATTTGTTTCAATCGAAGGCAATGCGTTGGACTCAAGTTCGACCTGTTTACGGGCTTTACCGGCTGCCTTCAGAAATTCTTCGTAGCTGAAAGGCTTTAAAAGATAATCGATTGCGTTGAGCTTATATCCTTCAAGTGCATATTTTTCGTATGCCGTAGTAAAAATGATCTTTGGAGCATCTTCCAGACTTCGTGTAAACTCTATGCCGGTTAAATCGGGCATCTGGATATCAACTAAAATCAGGTCGGCCGATTGCGTTGAAAGGAAGTCGATGGCATCAAGTGGATTATCGAAGGCTCCCACTAATTCAAGAAACGGTGTTTTGCTTACGTAATCGCTCACCAGCCTGAGGGCAAGCGGTTCGTCGTCGATGGCAATAGTTCTTAACTTCATACCTGTAATTTCTTTTTTTGAATTGAAAGTTGAACATGAAAAATAGTCTCATCCTGTTCAATCTTCAATTCGTAACTGTCTGGAAACAGTAATCCCAAACGCTTTCGCACATTTTCGAGACCAATGCCAGAATGTTGGAGATCACCAACCTGACTGCTTTTTCCAATACTGTTTTCTGCATTAAAACTGATTTTGTCGTTATCGATTTTCATACTGATATTGATGAATGACCGATCGCGGGAATTGATCCCATGCTTAAAAGCATTCTCGATAAACGGGACGAATAGGAGCGGAGGAATCGAAAAATCGGAAAACTCTTTGGGGAAATCGATGTTTAATTCAACCCTGGCACTTAGCCGTAACTTCATCAGATCGATGTAGTTATTCATGAAATCAATCTCGCTGCTGATCATTGTTTCACCATGTTCTGATTCGTACAGAAGGTATCGCATTAGTTTTGATAATTTAAGCACCGAATCCTGTGCTGTCGGTCCGTCAATACCTATCAGCGAATAAATGTTATTCAGTGTATTGAAGAAAAAATGCGGACTGATCTGGTTTTTAAGAAAAGCCAGTTCAGAGTTGAGTTTCTCTTTTTCGAGTTCCTTTTGCTTTTTCTCGTTTTGTTTTAGTTTTTCCATTACACCAAGTCCAATTGCAAAACCGGAGAGTAATATGGAGGAAATGAAATGGTTAAAAAAACCGAATGCCTTCATCGGAGGACGAAAGTTTTCATCTTTACCAGTTACACTTTTCATCGCTTCACGGAATTTTTCATCCTGAATGGGGTCAAAAAGATAAGACTCTTCGATGAAATTTGTGATATAATGGGTCGCCAGGATTAATCCGATTATGATGATCACATAGGTGAATTTTTTATCCTGAAGAAAATATTTAGGGACAAGCCACAGATAGCCAAGATAAAAAATGACCGCTGCAGAAAAAGTGTGAAGGTAAAACTCATAAAGCCTATGAAGATTACCGCCACCAAAAGAGTTGTTGAGATAAAGCGGGATGATTATAACGATAAACCAGGCAAGTGCATGTAGAGATAAGGTGATCTTGTTGTGAGGTATTGATATAGACTTTAGCATATGATTGTCATTTTTCTCAAAGATAATTATTTCAGTGAGCAATATTTTAGGACATAACAGGAACAGGATTCCTGCGAATTCTAAATTTGTTGATTGCACTTTTGATCGTTGTAGTACGAACCAAAAAACCGATAATAAGCAGGATGGCATAAGGAGCCCAATCGCCGTGTTCGAGTAGAACCATGTGTAAAATTGCCAGAATTCCAGCCAGGTAGGCGAATCGATGAACTCTTTTCCAACTCTTTCGCAGGAATTTCATTGATCGTTTATTTGAAGTGATAGCCAATACAAGCATCACAACAGTTGCAATCAATCCGAGAATATCGCCAAATTCTTTAAAGGTTTCCATAAAACCTTTGTCGACGCAGAAGAATAACAGATGCAAAAATGCATAGATGAAGGCAGTTACACCGATAGCCTGACGGATATGTAAACGCGATTTAATACCGGTAAGGATAGCGATTGGCGTTAAGCTTAATATAACAACCAACCAACGGATAGCCCATTCGCCTGTTTCTTTAACTGCCATATGAGCTCCGGTAACTTCTTTGGGCAGTTCTCCGGGCCGTCTTCCCTGCATGGTGAAGGAGTCCATCGAGATCCATGATTCGCTTGCTCCGGTAAAATCGATGTTGATCATCTTCAAAAGACCTATTAATGGAAGTATTCCAATGAAAATCACCGTCATCCAGCCCCAGTTTTTCTTTATCCAGTTCATCATGGCTTTAAATTTTTACAAGTTACTAATGTTGAAGGTGTTTTAAACTCAGTATTTGTCGTTCTCAAACTTGATTTCATTGTTTTTTACTTTAGATCTGCCATCTCCAACATTGGATTTGCCATCTCCATTATTAGATTTACCGAAGTATGGATTCGGCATTTCATTAATGGATCCGGCATTTCCGACTTCTACTACTTATTTACTAATCTACTAATCTACTGACTATTCGTAACGTAATGCGTCGATAGGATTCAGGCTGGCCGCTTTGCGTGCGGGATACCATCCAAAGAAGATACCAATGGCCGAGCAAACCAGGAATGACATAATTACAGAGAGAGTCGTAATTACAACGGGCCAACTCATGATGGACGCCATAATCTGTGTTGCTACGATTCCCAGCGAAATTCCGATGACACCTCCAAAAACGCTTAACAAAATCGATTCAATCAGAAATTGGAGCAGGATATCGTTTCCGCGACCGCCAACCGAAAGCCGAAGACCAATTTCGCGCGTGCGCTCTGTTACTGATACATACATGATATTCATGATACCAATACCACCAACAAGTAACGATATACCTGAAATAGCTCCCAGCAATATGGTCATGATGTTGCTGATGGAACTAAACATTTGCACCATTTCGGATTGCGAACGGACCTGAAAATCATCTGCATCGCCCGTTTTTAGTTTATGGCTATGACGGAGCGATTCGGTCATTTGCTCAATGGCTGCTTCATTCTGACTTTCACTCGCTGCCGAAGCTGCAATACTCTGAATATGTGTGATTGCCAGAATACGCTTCTGAACTGTGGTATAAGGGGCCATAACCAGGTCGTCCTGATCTTGTCCCATTCCGTTTTCTCCTTTTTCGCCCAAAATGCCGATAATCAGGAGCGGAATATTTTTAAAACGAATGGATTGTCCAATGGGGTCAGCTTTCCCGAATAAATTTTCAACGACCGTTTGACCCACAAGACACACCTTTGCATAGGTTTGAATTTCGGTTTCGGTGAAAGTACGTCCTCTGCCAATCGTATATTTTTTAATGTTGAAATATTTATTGTTGACGCCATAAATTGTAGTTGGCCAATTTTGGTTGCCCAAAACAGCTTGGCCGCTTGAGCGTACTTCGGGAGAAACGTCGCTAATGGCAGGACAATTTTTTTCAATAGCGTCCACATCGGTCAGTTTCATGCTTTTTGCATCGCTGTTGCCCATCCGTACACCACCTTTTTGTTCGGCTCCCGGCATCGCGAAAATAAGATTGGTTCCCATTCCCGACATTTGATCCTGAATGCTCTTTTTCGAACCCTGCCCGATGGCCAGCATCACGATCACGGAAGCGACCCCAATGATGATCCCAAGCATGGTTAAGAAAGCTCTGAATTTGTTTCTTTTCAGCGCGTTCAAGGCTATTTTTACTGAATTAATATAGTTCATGATGCGTAATTTTTTACGTTAAACGGATTCTTCTATTGGAAGTGTTTTCAGTAACTCGACGGCATTGTTCCGGTTTGTTACTAACTCTTCGCGGATAATATGACCGTCACGAAATACAATTTGGCGGGTCATAAACTTTGCAATGTCGGCCTCGTGGGTTACAAACACGATGGTTTTTCCTTTTTGGTTCAAATCCTGAAGCAGCGCCATAATTTCGTAGGATGTCCGTGTATCAAGGTTCCCGGTTGCTTCGTCTGCCAGGATTACGACCGGATCATTTACAAGCGACCGGGCGATTGCTACACGTTGCTGTTGTCCGCCTGACAATTGATTGGGCATATGATGCATACGATCTGAAAGACCAACAGCTTCGAGGGCTGCTTCGGCACGTTCGCGACGTTCTTTCGATCTTATTTTCGAGTTGTAGAACAAAGGCAGTTCGACATTTTCGAGGGCTGAGGTTCTTGACAACAGGTTGTACGATTGAAAAACAAATCCCAACTTGATGTTACGCAAATTTGCGAGTTCGTTTTTCGAAAGTTCTCCCATGCTTATTCCATCCAGGAAGTAAGAACCGGAGGTCGGTTTATCAAGGCAACCCAGGATGTTAAGCATCGTTGATTTTCCGGAACCGCTGGTTCCCATGATGGCTACAAACTCTCCTTCTTTGATTTCAAGGTCGATGCCTTTCAACGCATGAACGGTGATTTCGCCAACATAGAAATCCTTTTTCAGTTGCTTTACCTCTATTATTGTTTTTTTCATCTGTATGTAATTTTTTAAATTGCTCGCGTATATACGGGAGAACTCACCCTGAAAATTATCATGTTGTTTACAATAATTTTCGCCATGTCTCGTTTCACGGTTGTGGTGGTTGTTGTTGCGATGTCTTTGTTGCAGTGGTTGTCTTGCGGTTACTTCCCGGCCTTTGCGGCATGAACGGACTTTTGGTTGCTGCGTTTGTTGCTTTCGTACTATTTGCGCCAGCACTCATCGAAGTAATGACCTCATCACCTTCGTTCAATCCCGACAATAGTTCGTAATGAATTTCATCCGTAACACCAACCTTCACTAATTGAGGATGAATCAATAATCCGTTTTTTACCCAAACTGTTTTCACACTGTCAGTTTGCTTCTCTTTAGCTACACCATCGGCTACCTGCGGTGCACCCGGATTACCACCAGGTATACTTTGGTTATATGTTGCCAATGCTGCCTGGTCAGGTGTAAATTGGATGGCTTTTGACGGAACCAGTAATATTGCTTTTCGTTCTGTTACGAAGAAAGAGGCATTGGCAGTCATTCCGGGCATTAATATTTTATCTGGATTCGGTGCATTAATAACTACGGTATAGGTGATTACATTTGCCGATGCAACTGGTTTAAGCCGGATCTCAGTTACCTCTCCGGCGAATTTCTTCAGAGGAAATGCATCGACCGTAAATTCAACCCTTTGACCATTTAGTACTTTGCCGATGTCGGCTTCGTCAACTTTGGCTTCCACACGCATCTGTGTAAGGTCGTTGGCAATCGTAAATAACGTAGGTGTACTGAAGCTTGCTGCAACAGTTTGACCTTCATCAACTGCTCGTTCGAGGATAATCCCATCAATCGGGGAATAAATCCGGGCATATGACAGGTTAATCTTAGATCTGTCGTATACTGATTTTACATTGTTCAATGTAGCGACTGCTTTGTTGTAATTGTATTCGGCAAGGTCAAAATCTGACTGGGCGATTAATTTTTTCTCTGCCAGTGATTTATAGCGTTCGTACGTTGCTTTTTGATATTTAACCTCGGCTTCCGACTGATCAACACTTGCTTTACTTTGTTCAAGCTGTGTCAGAAGAGGTGTTTCATCTAACTGAGCCAGTAACTGACCCTTTTTCACCTGTGAATTAAAGTCCACATAGATTTTCTCGATAACCCCCGAAACCTGCGTACCAACTTCAACGGTTTTAATAGCTTCGAGTGTTCCAGTAGCTGTAACGGTATTGCTGATGGTTCCTTTTCCAATTTTTGCTGTTTCGAACGAAATTGTTTTTTCTGTTTTGGCAAACGATTTAAAAACGAAGAAGCCAACAACGATCAGAATTGCAGCTGATCCAATGTATAAAAAATTCTTTTTCATGATGGTATGATATTTCTAAGTATTTCTGTTTTTATTTAAATTAATCATTTATTATAATGTCAGTGGAACACCTTTGTAGAAATCGAGCACCTTATAACTGAAAATAAGGTTGAATTTTGATTGTAATAACTTACTTTCAGAGGTAATTAAGCTCGTTTTCTGAACAAGGAAATCAACTGAATTAAGCAATCCAACTTTGAATTTTTCGTTTGTCACATCGTACGATTCCTTCGATGATTGATTTTGTTCGAGACTGGCAGTATATTGGCTTTTGGCCGATGCTACATTTACACAAGCCTGCTCGATTTCTTTTCGAAGTTGATTTTTAGTATTGACCACATCGAGCTCGGCATTGGATACAGCAATATTGGCAATTCCAACATTTGTTTTCACCTGTTTCTTCTGGAAAATTGGTATTGAGAGTGTAAGTCCAACCGATGGATTTATTTTATCATTTAACTGAGTGGTATAACCTGAACCCGAGTTAAGACTTGAATAACCTGTTGATAATCCAGCATTCGCAGATAAAATTGGCATATAATCAGCTTTGGCAATTTTCACATTGAGAGTGGTGCTTTCTTTTGTCAGCTCAATATTCTTTATTTCAGGTTTTATTCCAAGAGCAAGATTGTAAATTTCCTGTGCATCGGGCTGAACAAATTCTACAAGTAAACTTTCGAGATCGGGTGAACTGATTGAAAAATTGGGATCGACCGGCAATTCCATGAGTTGTTCAAGCGTAACATTGTCGATTGCAAGCTGGCTTTGCGCAGTTGCAAGGGTTGATTTCTCCGTTGACAGTTCTGACTTGATCTGTAAATAATCTGACGATGCAATGACGCCCAGATCCATGCGCTCTTTGGCCAAAGCCAGCTGCTCGGTGGTCGATTCGATTTGCTTTTCGGCATTTTTTACGTTTTCGTAAGAGTACAGTACCTGCAAATATGCATTAAGAATATTTAAACCAACCGATTCTTTTACCGACTCGGAATAATACTTGCTACTTTGAAGATTGATTTCGGCTTGTTTGATCCGGGTATTGAGCTTATCGCCATTATAGAGCGAAACACTGGTGTTGACCCCATAGTTCGTACTGTTCGAACCATTGCTGCTTCCGTACTGGCCAGTTGCCGAATCGAATCCTTTATACCAGTTAAAGTTCTCGCTTACCGATGCATTCAACGAAGGTAAACGGTTCGATTTTGCCTGGTTGGAATAAAGCAGATCCTGATCACTTGTCAGGCTTGACTTCTTAACCTGGATGTTTTTGTCCAACGCAAAATTGATACATTCCTCCAGTTTCCAAGTTTTCCCCTGAGCCCGACCTTCTAAGCCGGTGAAGATGATCAAGAATCCAATAATTAATAAACTTGTTTTCATAACTTCCATTGCTAATTTGAACCAAAACTATATCCGATTCAATGCGTTCAAAAATGCAATAGACGTTTGGGCTGTTTTTATCGACGTTTGGGGCGTTTTTACAGCAAAAAAGTTAGGGGATGTTTGCGAGACTTATTGTAATAAACAAAAACAACCAGCCTTTATCGTCTGACGATAAAAGCTGGTTGAATATTAGAATGATATATTGTCGAATCAAATTAATCGTCTGTATCGACTTCGTCAAATGGTTTGAATTCCCAGATATCATCAAAATAGTAACTGCCACTGCGGCCTGATGCAACATAGGCGCGGTTGTTGACAACAAAGCTGACAGCATCTTGCCTTGAGGAACCTTCAAAAGCGGTTTTATCAGTCCATGTGTCAGCAGTAGGATCGTATTCCCAGAAATCATTGCGAACCCCAGAACTATAACCCAGACCAACATATGATTTACTTCCAAGGGTAAAAGCGGTTCCGTTGGTACGTGTAATCGTCCATGAATCATCGTAATCAATGTCTGCTTTCTGAATCCATGCACCTGTTGCCGGATCAAACTGCCATAAATCGGTTAGATTTGAGCCGTTATTCATTCCGGTACAGACGTAAGCCTTCTCATTAATTGTAAATGCAACCGCATCCTGGCGTTTCGAGCCACCCATACTTGCGATCTGTACCCATTGATTGGTGGTTGGATCATACTCCCAGAAGTCACGGTTGTCATTGTCATCATATCCGGTTCCCATGTAACCTTTGTTGCCAAGTGCAAATCCTACTGCTCCGTATCGGGCAGAGCCACCAAAATCGGCTTTGCGCGTCCATAAATTGGTCGCCGGATCGAATTCCCAAAAGTCTTTTAGTTTTACTTTGCCGTTATAACCTATTCCAACATAGCCTTTCCCATTAATTGTAAATGCCACTCCACCAATCCTTGGTTCACCAGGAAAGTCTGATAATTTAGTCCAGAAGTCTCGGGTAGTATCGTACATCCAGAAATCTTTCAGATACTCGTCATCTTCGTTACTGTTGTACCCGGTACCAAAATAAACCTTGTCGCCCAACACAAATGAGACTGCATTACCCCTTGGAATACCTTCAAAATCTGATTTTTTGATCCAGTTTCCAATATATTCTGTCGAATCTTTTTGGCATCCGAGGAATAATACAATCACCATAACTACTAAAAATAATTTTTTCATCAATTTACATTTTAATAAATATCAACTTTTAAAATACCAGACTACAGCTTTTGTTTGTCTCCTTTTTTCTGAAAGACTGCCTCAAAACTAAGATTGCCTTACGAACCTTAAAAATGAAACCACACAAACACGTTGTCTTTACCGACATAAAGCCTTTCCTGACCGATGAACCGGTTTCGAAGGATGATGGATTATTCCAAAATACCAAGATGATGAATTAAAGTATTGAAAATTAGATTGTAATATGTTTTTGGAATTTCATTCCCGATTTATTCGTCGGTTAAAATGGGGCGTTGGTATAATAATTCAAGGTCAACTAAAAACTTGAAATACTTTCGCGAAAAAAAATATGAAAAGTAGTTTACGGTTTATAGTTGGTGTTTTATTGATTGGTTCTCTTTTTTCATGCAATCTCTCCAAAATTGAAGAATTTGAACTTGGTCAGGATTTTGTAGACTCCAGCTCCGGCGTGGTGCTAATCGATACCATGATTATCAATACTTCAACAGTCCGTTTCGATTCAATTATTACAAACGGGAAAGGTAGTATGTTGGTAGGTGGTTATAAGAATAGCGGTACCGGAACTGTAACATGCAGTCCTCATTTTGAAATGACAAGCGGTGCTTTTACGATCAGTGATGACGACCTGGTTTTCGATTCACTTGTAATTAAAATGAATTACGATGGCTATTTCATCGGGGATACAACGCGACTTTTTTCGTTCAATGTGAAGCGATTGGCCGATAAATTGGAACTTAACGACGATGGATATTTATACAATACATCATCGTTTCAACTGTATGATCAAAGTTTAGGAGAAGCCCGGTTTTATCCAAAACCTCGTTCTACAACCGATTTTAATGTCCGGCTTTCTGACAGTTTTGGGAAAGAACTTTTTAATAAAATTATCAACAAGAATGATACAATGCAGACTTCTACCTACTTTAAAGAGTATTTCAAAGGAATTGCATTAGTATCCAATGAAAATCAAAATACAGCGGCAATTGGTTTTGCACACGATTCGACTGCTGTCAGGGTTTATTATCACGAATTAGTGACAGCCACTCCGGTAAAAGAAAAAACCTATTTCACTATTCCGGTTGATGCATCAGGCATATGGTTTAATCAAATTATCCACAGTACGACAGGGAGCCTTCTTGAGACGATCGGTCAGCATAAAAATGAACTTAAAAGTACCGCAACTTCCGACCAGATTATGGTTCAGGCAGGAAATGGAATTTATACAAAAATCTCAATCCCAGGTGCTGACTATCTGAAAGGATATGGCAAAAATGTTGCATTTATTAGTTCCACAATTCAGCTGACACCTTTGAAGAATTCTTACTCAGATTTGAATCCATTACCGGATAGCCTTTCTGTTTATATTGGTGATCGCCTAAACAGGATAACCTCCCAATTGTCAAATACTTCTGGATATGTTTATGCGAACAAAGTTGTACCAACTGCATTTGACAAACTGCCATATTACGAGGTTGATATTTCCTCCTTCTTTACTGCTGAAATGGCGGATGGCCTTTCGGACAATTCACTTCTTATTGGTTCTGTGGCTTCAAAAGCTGGAACAACGGTCAATCCTATAATATTTGCAGGAACAAGTTCGACAAAAGAGATTGTAAAGATGCATGTTTATTGCTACCTCGACAAAAGCAAATAAGGGGTTCTGACGTAGTTAAATATTTTAAAATCAATTCATTAATAATACAATATTTGAATGAGACGACTTGTATCGATATTTATATTTTCACTTTCAGTTATTGGAGCTTCCGGGCAAAATAATACTAACTCCCCATATTCAATTTATGGAATAGGTGAACTTGAATACACAGGTGGAGGCCAGAATATGGGCATGGGAGGAAGTGGGATCGCTCTGAGATCAGATATTTATCTGAATTCAACCAACCCAGCATCCTTAACGACAATTCCTCAACAAAGTCTGGTCACCGATTTGGGGATCAATTTTAAATTCACCAATCTGAAAAACCAATATAAATCGGCCAATGTGCTCAACGGAAATATCAGTTGGGCAACACTTGCGTTTCCAATAAACAACAGGCTTGCTGTAAGCCTTTCGCTAAATCCAAAGAGCAGTGTGGGTTATACAATTTATAGCACGAAAGGAATCGAAGGAACAGATGCCAGTTATCCGGTTACTTACAAAGGTGAGGGAGGATTAACTGAAGCCGCTGTTTCGTTGGGAGTAT
>Ga0302288_1000956_pt1 | contig 20459 bp, 14 predicted proteins | sample III_Fen_N1_1_FD_194549 | JGI IMG/M metagenome (GOLD analysis project Ga0302288, IMG submission 194549) | Peat permafrost microbial communities from Stordalen Mire near Abisko, Sweden - III_Fen_N1_1 | ecosystem: Environmental > Terrestrial > Soil > Wetlands > Permafrost | place: Sweden: Abisko...
GATTTCTTCCGACAAGAAGAAACTAGTTTCAGAACTTAAAAAACTTGCCAAAGAATCGAATACAATCTGGCTCGCGTCCGACGAGGACCGCGAGGGAGAGGCTATTTCATGGCATCTGATTGAAACCTTGGAATTGAATCCCGAAAAAACCAAACGAATTGTTTTTCACGAGATTACAAAAGATGCAATCCTAAAAGCTGTTCAAAACCCACGTCCACTCGACATTAACCTGGTTAATGCACAGCAGGCTCGCCGTGTCCTCGACCGGATTGTTGGGTTTGAAGTTTCACCGGTTTTATGGAAGAAGGTCAAACCGTCACTATCGGCAGGAAGGGTTCAGTCGGTAGCTGTTAAGTTGATTGTAGAACGCGAACGTGAAATCATCAATTTCACCTCTACTTCAGCATTTCGTGTGGTCGCAAATTTTCTGGTTCCTGAAAAAGATGGAAAAATAACAGAATTAAAAGCCGAACTGAACCGTCGGTTTGATACCAGGGAAGAAGCGAATGCTTTTCTCGAAAAATGCAAAAATTCGAAATTTCTGATCAGCGATGTTGTTAAAAAACCGGGGAGACGATCTCCTGCACCTCCTTTTACCACCTCAACTCTTCAACAGGAAGCCAGTCGTAAGTTAGGCTTCTCGGTTAGTCAAACGATGAGCGTTGCCCAAAAGCTTTACGAATCGGGGAAGATCACCTATATGCGTACCGATTCGGTCAATCTATCAGGATTGGCAATTAACGCAGCTAAACAAAAAATCATAAGCACGCTCGGAGAAAAGTATCACCAGATTCGACAATATAAAACGAAAACCAAAGGAGCTCAGGAAGCCCATGAGGCCATTCGTCCAGCTTATCTGGATCAGGAAGAAATTTCAGGCAGCAATCAGGAGAAAAAATTATACGATCTGATTTGGAAGCGCACAATCGCTTCGCAAATGAGCGAAGCCGAACTTGAAAAAACAACGGTTACTATTGATGTTTCGAATGCTCCTGACAAATTCATCGCCACCGGAGAAGTTTTGATTTTTGATGGATTTCTTCGTGTTTACATGGAATCAGACGACGAAGAGGATCAAAATGGGGGAACAAAAGGGTTGCTGCCTGCATTACATGCGCAACAAGTGCTCGAATGGGATAAAATTCAGGCAACTGAGCGATTCACCCAAAAACCGCCACGGTACACAGAAGCCAGTTTGGTAAAAAAGCTGGAAGAACTGGGGATTGGAAGACCATCAACTTATGCCCCAATTATTACCACTGTCCAAAACCGGGGTTATGTTGTAAAAGAAGATCGTCCTGGAGTTGTACGCGAATTCACTGAATTAATACTTTCAGGTCAAAAAATAGCTGCAAAAATAAAAACAGAGCTGACCGGAGCTGAAAAATCGAAACTCTTTCCAACCGATATTGGCATGGTTGTGAATGATTTCCTGTGCAAGTATTTTGATTTGATCATGGATTATAATTTTACGGCCAAAGTTGAAAAAGAATTTGATGAAATTGCAGAAGGAGAAATCGTATGGAACGATATGATCAGAAGCTTTTATGATCCATTTCATTCTAAAGTAGAAAGTGCTCTAAATGAAGCTGAACGAACCAACGGCGTACGAATAATCGGAGTTGATCCAAATTCGGGCAAAGCAATATCAGTAAAGATTGGGCGATTTGGACCATTGGCGCAACTTGGCGAAACCGTTGAAGGTGGTGAAAAACCTCAATTTGCAAGTCTGAGGTCAGGACAACATATTGAAACCATCACCATGGAAGAAGTGTTGGAATTATTTAAATTACCCAGAAACTTAGGCGACTTTGAAGAAAAACCGGTAAGTGTTGCAATCGGGCGTTTTGGCCCCTATATCAAACACGACAGCAAATTCATATCGCTTGAAAAAGATGTTGACGATCCGTATTCAATTGATTTAGAAAGGGCTATCATACTTATTGAATCAAAAAGGGAAAAAGATCTGAATGCGATCATTAAAGTATTTGAACAAGATCCTGAAGTTAAACTTCTGAATGGAAGATGGGGTCCGTATATCGCATTCAAAAAAAATAATTACAAAATTCAGAAAGGCACTGATGCTACCAAATTGTCTTATGAAGATTGTGTTAAACTGATCGAAAAACAACCGGCGCCAAAGAAATCGAGAAAAAAATAATTTTTTTATACGAAACAATATTTTTTGTTTAGCAATTTAATTAAAAAACGTATTTTCATATCCTGATAAAAACTACTGATGGACTTGTTACATTACTTTGATCCTGTTGATTTCGAGATGTTTGAATGTGAGGACTGGGCAAATAAAAAACACACATTAGGCGTTTTGCTACAAAAAAATCAGGAAAAACTTAAGCCAGAAAAGGCAGACTTGATAATTATCGGCGTTTGTGAAGATAGAAATGCGAATGAAACAGGTGCCGGCAAAGCTCCCAATGAAATCAGAAAACATTTGTATCAACTGAATCGGATTAATCCCAGATTTAAAGTGTTGGATCTTGGCAATCTTAAAATTGGGCATACAGTCAACGATTCTTATTTTGCATTAAGGGATATTTGTGAAAACATGCTCGAAAACCACCAAACTTTAATTGTATTGGGTGGAAGTCAGGATTTGACCTTTGGAATGACCAAAGCTTTCGAAGGAAACCTGTTCAATATGGTTACTGTTGATCCCAAACTCGATTTCAGAAAAGGAATTAAAAATATTAATTCTGAAAATTATCTGAACCTGATCTTTGAAAAGCAAAAAAACCTTTATTCATATACAGCCCTCGCCTATCAAAACTATTTCATCGATGCAACGGATATTGACCAGTTTAATAATTATCATTGGGATGTAAAAAGATTAGGCCAGGTCAGATATGATCTCACCTTGGTTGAACCAATTCTTCGTGATGCCAATGTATTTAGCTTTGATTTGAATGCCGTTCGTTTTATTGATGCTCCGGGACAGTCAATGGCATCGCCTAATGGATTATATTCAGAGGAAGCCTGTCAAATAGCCAGATATGCCGGAACCAGTGATAAATTGAACCTTGCCGGCTTTTTCAATTTGATTCCTGAAAAAGATGCAACTACGAATTCGACCAAACTGATGGCTCAGATAGTATGGCATTTTATGGAAGGCTTTTTAAGTCGCAAACCAGAAGACCCAACTGAAGATTCAGAAGACTTTAATCAAATCATGGTTGATATGACCGATATCAACGTGACACTTGTTTTTTTTCAGAGCCGGATTTCGGGAAGATGGTGGATGGAAATTTCGGATTTTGAAAACAGAAAAGGAGGAATATACATAGTACCTTGTGATGAAGACGATTACACAAAAGCTTCACATGGCGATATTCCTGACAGATGGTGGAAAAATATTCGCAAGATGCACAAGAGACAAAATAAATGATCAAAACCTGCGTTCATTGACTTTAGAGTAAATCGCTTGTTTGGTACAGTAAACATTTTTTCATTATTTTACTGCACCTTAATTGGGCGAGGCCTAGCCGCAACAGTGTTTTTATGAAAAAAATATTTTGTTTTTTATTTTTATATATAATAGCTATCTTAGCCGCAATTGCCCAACATGACCCGCAGTTCAGTTTTAACAGATTAACAAAATTAACTGTAAATCCGGGATATGCAGGAAGTGATGGTTTGATAAGCGGCATAATATTAAACCGTTACCAATGGATTGGCGTCAAAGGATCGCCCAGAACATTGGTATTTAGCGCTGATGGAGCAACTAATTTGTTTGGTTTGAATAGTGGAGTTGGACTTAATGTGATAAGCGACGAATTGGGATTTTATAAGAATATTTCGGTTCGTTTCGATTATGCCTATCGGAAAAAGATAAAATTTGGAAATTTAGGTATAGGTGCCAGTTTGGGATTTTACAACATGGGAATCACAGCTACTTCCGGCGATTGGTACATTCCTGAGAGCGATTACCATCAGACAACATCTGATGCTGGAATTCCGCAGGGGGTAGCAAACCAATTGGTACTTGATCTGGGTTTAGGTTTGTATTTAAATTCGAATGACTATTTTATCGGAGCCTCGGTAACACATTTAAACCAAGCCTCGATAAATTATTTAAGCGAGACAGCACAAGATTATTTAGCCCGGATATATTATCTGTCAGCAGGCTACAATATCAGTCTGTCAGATCCGTTATTCGAATTGCAACCTTCTGTTTATTTCAGAACAGACATGGTTACCGATCAGGCTGATTTTACTGTTGATCTGGTTTATAACAAACGGCTTTCAGCTGGTTTAAATTACCGGATCAACGATGCTGTTTGTGTTCTGTTCGGCTTTGAGATGAATAATGGATTGAAAATTGGATATGCCTACGATATTGGAACATCAGCTCTATCTACCAGTTCAAGTGGCTCAATGGAGTTTTACCTGAGTTACAATATCGATCTGGGAAAGAACAGAAGCAAAAGATATAAAAGTATACGATACTTATAAAGATAATACAAGAAGCAATATACAGCTGTACTATGAAAAAATATCTCTCTATTGGCTTAGTTATTTTGGCCGTTGTTACGCTAACCAGTTGTAATAAGTCAGGCAATGGTGAACTGACTGGAATTAAGGGAAGAGGAAAATGGTTTGAACCAACTCCTTACGGTATGACCTTTGTTCACAGGGGATCTTTCAATCTTGGACCAAACGATCAGGATGTCACTGCATCTTCTACACCAACGAAAACAGTGTCGGTCGATGCCTTCTGGATGGATGATACTGAAATCACCAACAATGAATACAGGCAATTTGTTCAATGGGTCAAAGACTCAATTGCCCGAACTTTATTGTCTGAACAATTTCCGGAATTCATGACTAGTGAAGACAGGAAAGGGAATCCGATTGATCCACCAAGGATCAACTGGAAAGAAAAGCTTGATTGGAATAATACGGATTATACCGAAGCTTTGGCGCCCCTTTTTATTCCTGAAGCCGAGCGATTTTTCAAGAAAAAAGAAATTGATGCCCGAAAACTATTTTATGTCTATTATTGGATCGACCTTAAACAGGCAGCGCGACGTCAAAATTTATACAACTATGCGACACAAAGCTATAGTGGTGGGTCGGTTGTCAATGCCAAAGGCGAACAAGAAGCCGTGCAAAACCGTTCTTCATTTATTTTGAGCACTCAGGTACCAATCTATCCTGACACTTTATGCTGGATCAGAGACTTCACCTTCTCCTATAATGAGCCATGGGCAACACGCTATTTCTGGCATCCTGGATTTGACGATTATCCGGTAGTTGGTGTTGATTGGAATCAAGCCAAAGCATTTTGCCATTGGAGAACCAAACTTCAGAATGATTATCTCACCGGTCAACGGGAAGCAACTCTTCAGGATTACAGATTACCTACCGAAGTTGAGTGGGAATATGCTGCACGCGGCGACCATCAGTTATCGATGTTTCCCTGGGGAGGATATTATACCCGGGAAAAAAATGGAGTTTTCATGGCAAACTTTAAACCTTTAAGAGGTAATTATGTGGAAGACGGAGGTATGGCAACCATGAAAGTTGGCAGCTATGACCCGAATGATTTTGGCCTCTATGATATGGCAGGAAATGTTGCAGAATGGACAAGTACGGCTTTTGATGAGTCAACCTATATGTATATTAATGATTTTAATCCGAACTTTGAATACAATGCAAAAGCTGACGATGCTCCTGCTATGAAACGAAAAGTAATTCGTGGTGGGTCATGGAAGGATATTTCTTCATTTCTTCAAGTCTCTACAAGAAGTTTTGAATACCAGGATACAACAAAATCTTATGTTGGTTTCCGATGTATTCGTTCTTCTTTTGGCAATGAATTTTAATTATCTTTTATAATTCTGATCACATGAATTTCGGCGAAATACTTAAGTCTAAAAGGTGGAAGGTGTTGATGGGGTATGTTTATGGATGGGGCGCTTCCATGGTTCTCATTGGTGCTTTGTTTAAACTGCAACATTGGAATCATTCCGGCATCATGCTAACCATTGGATTGATGACTGAAGCACTTATTTTCTTCCTTTCAGTCTTTGAACCGCCAATGGAACAACCGGACTGGACGAGAGTTTATCCTGAATTACAGGATGATTATGATCCGATGAAACCACCTGAAGACATTCAGGCCGACTCGAACGGGTTCGATTCCTTACTAAACAGCTCAAACATTACTCCCGAACTTCTGACTAAAATCGGGAAAAGTCTGGCTGACCTTTCGAATACTGCCTCCGGAATCAGTGATATCTCTGCAGCTACCTTAGCGACAGATGTTTACGTTCACAATCTGAATTCAGCTTCTGAATCGATGATCACCTTTTCAGAAATGAACAATCAGGCCAATGATATTATTTATAATTCAATTGGAGAATTGGCAAGTAGTTACAGTAATACGGCCCATAAGATTTCGGAAACCGGCGAAGGTATGCTTTCTAAACTTAACGAAATAAGCGTAAAATTCACCAAACAGGTCGATGAATCAGGCAACAAACTTGTTGAATCCTATCACAAACTTTCCGCCTCTATGGAAAAGGGATTCAAAGATCTTGATTTGAATTCATCCAGTTTCGGTGAAAACTTTCAAAAGCTGAACAAAAACATTGAATCACTGAATGTTACATACGAAAAACAATTGAAAAGTACAACTGATCAAATCCATTCTTCAGCTAAGTTTTTTGAAGATCTTAATCAGATGAACCAGATTATTGCATCTTCAGCTCAGGAAATGAAAAAATACAGGGAAAATGCTGAAAAATTGAATTCACACCTTGATGCTCTAAATTCGATTTATGGAAATATGCTTGGTGCCATGAATTATAAAAAGAAGTAAACTAATAGAGCGAACACTATGTCGAGTAAAAATTGCCCGGAATCCACCAGGCAAAAAATGATAAATATGATGTATCTGGTGCTAACTGCAATGTTAGCGCTAAATGTGGCAGCCGAGGTGCTTGAATCATTTCGTATTATTGATGCCAGTTTATCCCAGACACTGAATAATGTAAATAGGAAAAACGAACAAATATATGCAGCTTTTGATGCGGCAGATATGCAAAATCATGCCAAGGTAAAGGAATGGAAAGATAAAGCTGATCAAGTCAGGAAAAAAACGAACGAATTAGTTAGCAAAATCACTGATTTGAAGGAGCAATTGGTGTTAGCATCTGGCGGAATTTCTTTGAAAATCGACAAGGCAAATAATATTATGGGGCCAGAAGACCCTTTCATTATTAATAGTAAGGGTGATACTATTCTAATAAAAAAGGAAGACGATTTGAATACTCCTTCAGAAATTATGATTATGCAAGGAAAGGCAGCCGATCTAAAAAAGAACATAATCGAATACCGCGATTTCCTGGTTTCCTATATAGAAGATGGTTCTACTTTACGCGAAAATGTAATCAAGCAATTGGATACTTCTGACCCAGGGTCAAAACAAAAAGGAGGCAAAGAAAGTAAGTCCTGGGAAATTTTGCACTTTGAAAGCAAACCATTAATAGCAGTAGTAACGATGCTTTCAAAAATACAAATCGATATTCAGAATTCTGAAACGAATATTATATCCATGCTTTATAGCCAGATCGACGCTGCATCGTACAAATTCAATAAACTGAGAGCCCGGATTCTTGCAAAAACGACTTATGTGCTTGAAGGAGATCAATTTGAAGCAGAAATATTTATGGCAGCTGAGGATACCACCCAACAACCTGAAATCTATATTGGTGGCAACAAGCTTACTTTGCGTAATGGGAAAGGTATTTACACAGCTACAGCTTCGAAGGCTGGAAATTATAAATGGGGAGGTTTAATCAAATACAAAGCCCCGGATGGAAATATTAAAGATTATAAATTTGAGGGTGAATACCAGGTAGGCACTCCAAGTGCGACTATTTCGCCTACTAAAATGAATGTGTTATACATGGGTCCGGCCAATCCGATTAGTGTCTCGGTACCCGGGGTGGCATCCCAGAATCTGGAGGTAACAATGACCAACGGACGCATCGAAAAAAACGGTGATGAATATTTCGCTTATCCATCAAAATTAGATGGTCTTGGTAAAATTACATCCATATCTGTTACCAACAATGCGAATGGTGTTAAAAGACCTATGGGTACATTACCCTTCAGGGTCAAGGAAGTTCCACCGCCTCTTGCCACTATTGGAGGTTTAAACGGAGGAACCTTGCGGAAAGAAGACTTATTGGCTGAGAATGGACTATATGCAGAACTTAAAGATTTCCTTTTCGATTTGAAATTTACGATAACTCAATTTGATGTATCTATCACTGGTGCATACGTTAAAACCAGCCCATCAAAATCGAACAAATTTACTGACGAACAAAAAAGCTTCTTTAGTAAGTTGGCTCCGGGAAATTATATTTATATTGATAATATTATGGCAAAAGGTGACGATGGCATAAACCGCCCGTTATCTCCAGTCAGTTTTAAAATAAAATAGGCACATGAAACGAGCCATGTTGAATTTCTCGCAAATAGAAGGATCCGCCAGTCGGTGGATGGCGAGTTTTCTGTCTACCGACAGGCGGGCATCTGGCAATAAAAATATAAATTTAAATATATGAAAAAGGTTTTAGTATTCATTGGAGTTATGGCTTTGTTGGTTGTAGCAACCAATCAGGAAGCAAAAGCACAGATCGTTAATGGTGCATATAATCGTACAGACCTTTCTAACCGCAAACCAACGACTCTGCCATATATCAGGGAAGCCGATGTTTTGTATAGAAAAAGAGTTTGGCGCATTGTCGACCTTCGCGAAAAAATGAACCAGCCCTTGTATTACCCAACCAAGGCGATTGAAGGCAGATTGAACCTGGTAAACCTTTTGGTTAAAGGTATTAAAGACAATAAAATAACTGCTTATGACGCCAAAAATGACGACGACTTCTTGGTGCCAATGACCTTTGAACAAGTGAAAGAAGCCTTTGGTGCAACCACTCGTACGGTCAAGGTCAGGAATATTGATACTGGTGAAATGGAAAATAAACCCGTCACCGGAGAGATTCGTTCCGAAGAAGTGAAGCAATTCATGATAAAAGAAGAATGGGTATTTGACAAACAATCATCTTCTATGAATGTCAGAATTATCGGGCTATGTCCTATTCAGGAATTTTATCGCGACGAAGATGTCAACCAGGAAAATGTTCAGAGACGTCAGGTATTCTGGATTTTTTTTCCGGAGGCACGCAACCTCCTTGCTACCAATGGAGTTTTCAACTCTCAGAATACAGCGCGTGATGCTTCTTTTGACGATGTTTTCCTGAAACGGATATTTAATTCGTACATCGTAAAAGAGGAAAATGTTTATAACAATCGCGACATCAGCCAGTATTTTAATAGCAAAGATGCCATGCTTGAAAGCAAACGAATCGAAAATACGATATTCGACTACGAACAAAACCTTTGGGAATACTAAAACTTAACAACATAAGTTAAAGCCTTATGGGATCTTCCTGATAAGGCTTTTTTTTTGAAAGGTTAATAAAATCTGAACAATAGAAACCTTTTAACGGAGTTTATTAAGTACCAATTGGTATTAATCTATTACCTGGCGCTAGAAAGTATGTATAAAATTCTGCTCATAAGTTTGTTTGCCACATTTCTTTTCAGCTCATGCAGGCATAATATGACAAGCCAGCTTATGAGCGTTCAGAATAGGAAGCCCTTTTTTGAGCCTATTCCTTATGGGATGAATTTTATCAAACAGGGAAGCATAAATATTGGCCCTTCGGAACAGGAAATTGATTATGCAAAAACTCCAGTAAAAACAGTATCAGTTCCTTCATTTTGGATGGATGATACCGAAATTACAAATAACGAATACCGACAGTTTGTTTACTGGGTAAAAGATTCCATCGCTCGTCAACTTCTATCCGAAACAGTTTCTGAATTTCTGATTACAGAAGGAAAAAAAGGTGCCATTCTGGAAAATCCCCGGCTAAATTGGCTTGAACCCATCGAATGGAAAAACCCTGACTATCAGTCTGTCTTAGCAGAAATGTATATTCCGGAATCCGAAAGATTTCTCAATAAAAAAGAAATCGATGCCCGGAAATTGAAGTATGAGTATTACTGGATTGATTACCGTCAGGCTGCCAAACGGGCAAACAGTTACAATTTCAAAACCCAAAAATACGACGGTACAGCCGTTGATGCTTCCGGCAAGGAAGCTCCTGTGCAAAACCGATCATCATTTATCATGCATGAATCAATTCCGATTTACCCAGATACATTGGTTTGGGTTCGTGATTATACCTTTTCATACAATGAACCACTCACTAATAAATACTTCTCTCATGTTGCTTACGACGATTATCCGGTAGTTGGCGTAACCTGGGCACAAGCCAAGGCTTTCTGTAATTGGCGTACGAAACAAATGAATGCTTTTCAGGATATCGTAAAAAATCCGGGAGTGATGGACTACCGCTTACCTTCGGAAGTAGAATGGGAATATGCAGCTCGTGGAGGACATCAGACGACCCTTTATCCCTGGGGTAGCTATTATACCCGAAATTCGGAAGGTAGCTTTTTGGCAAACTTCAAACCATTAAGGGGTAATTATGTTTCGGATAACCAAAGAAGTGTAACCACTCAAAAGGTAGCCAATTATCCTGCAAATGCTTATGGACTATATGATATGGCCGGAAATGTTGCAGAATGGACTTCGAATGCTTACGATGAATCGGCTTATGAGGTCATAAGTGATTTCAGTCCCGATTTCCAGTATAACGCCAAACCAGACGACACACCAGCATTGAAGCGAAAAGTAATTCGTGGTGGATCATGGAAAGACATTGCCTATTATATTCAGGTATCAACCCGAAGTTTCGAATATCAAGACTCTGCAAAATCATACATCGGATTCAGATGTGTCCGCAGTACCTTTAAAGCCAAATATTACGAATAGAAAAGAGGAAAATGCAATAAAGTATTTTCCTCTTTTCTTTTTCTTTATTTCAATGGCCTATAATCAAAGGCTAAACATAATCGTCACCTTTATTCATCCTTACATCGTTTACAAACTGTCTGATTTGCTGTTCATCTTCCTTGCGGCAAACCAGCAAAGTTCCTTCCGATTCCACAACGATATAACCATCCAGCCCTTGTAAGATAACCAATTTCTCCTTAGGCATGTTTACAATACAGTTCTTCGAGCCATAAAGCATCACATTTTCGCCTGAAACAACATTGCCCTGAGCATTTTTATTCGAGTTTTCATACAGCGAATGCCAGGTTCCCAGATCGCTCCATCCGAAATCAGAACACAACACATAAACATTGCTGGCTTTTTCCATGATTCCATAATCAATTGAAATATTTTGACATTCGGAATAGGTTTTATTCAGAAATGGAATTTCGTCAGCAGTTCCGTAAAGTTTTCTCCCTTTTTCAAACAATTCAGATACCGACCCAAGGTAAGTTTCAAAAGCATTCAGAATTGACTTAAGCGACCAGATAAAAATTCCGGAATTCCAAAAAAACTCACCGCTTTCAAGAAAGATTTTTGCCAGTTGCAGATCAGGTTTTTCAGTAAAAGTTTTCACCTTAAACAGATTTTCTGCTGAACTTAGCGTATTGTAACTCTCGATCTGAATGTAGCCATAACCCGTTTCCGGGCGATTTGGTCTAATGCCCAGCGTGAGCAACGCATCGTTGTTACTTACAAATTCGAGCCCTTTCAGGATCGTCTCCAGAAATGCATCTTCCTGCTGTATAATATGATCCGATGGGGCAACAATAATGTTTGCATCCGGATTTATCGTTTGAATCTTATAACTGGCATAAGCTACACAGGGAGCTGTGTTCCGACGTAAAGGTTCGAGTAAAACCTGATTTTCACGGAGTTCTGGCAATTGTTGCAACACCAGATCTTTGTAATCGACGCTTGTAACGACAAAGAAATTTTCATCGGGGCAAATCACTTTAAACCGGTCGTAGGTTTGCTGAATGAAAGTGCGCCCGGTTCCCATAATATCCAGAAACTGTTTAGGCATATTCCTCTTACTCATAGGCCAGAATCGGCTACCGATACCGCCTGCCATTATGACACAATACGTGTTATTCATTTTTTAACTATTTTACCGGGCATCAATTCGTAATTCAAAAACATTTCAGAACCTACCTTACCAGGCATGAAGTAAATTCCAAAATCCTTTATCAAGATAGGCAGTTTAAAATTAAAATCCTCGAAAAAATGCCTGTTTTTGGAATATTTGTACCTTTAACCACAACTAAATTCAGGTTTAGTTACCTGTTTTATACAAATAAAATGTTGAATTTTAAATAGTTGCACGTTAAATTAAAATTTACAAAAAGTAATAAAAACCAACTCCGAATGAACATTTTTAATCAAACCGGAAGATATTTTGCCTTACTCCTCAGAGTTTTCAGTAAACCCGAGAAGCATAGCTTATATGTAAGACAAACCTTCAATGAGATTGAAAACTTAGGAGTTAATTCCGTAGGTATTGTAGCGGTTATCTCGATTTTTATGGGTGGAATTATGACTTTACAGGTTGCCTATAACATGACAAATCCGCTTTTACCCAATTACATAATCGGGTTAGGGAACCGCGACACCCTGATCCTTGAATTCTCGTCTACTATTTTGGGCCTGATCATGGCCGGAAAAATCGGATCGAACATTACCTCCGAAATCGGTAGCATGAAGGTAACAGAACAAATTGATTCGCTTGAAATTATGGGCGTTAATTCTGCCGGATATCTCATTCTTCCCAAAATTATCGCAGTTGTATTAATGTTTCCTTTATTATATATTTTAAGTGTATTCTTTGGAATAATTGGCGGAATGATTGTAGGTCCAGCCGTTGGCGCCGTTTCGCTTACCGACTATCTGAATGGAATTCAATATGCTTTCAATCCTTACTATGTTACCTTTTCCATAATTAAATGCCTGGTATTTGGGTTTTTAATCGCTTCCGTCTCTGCCTTTTTCGGGTACACCGTCGAAGGTGGTGCATTCGATGTGGGTACGGCAAGTACAAGGGCTGTTGTAAATACCAATATCCTGATTCTGGTTTGGGATTTGATTTTAACTCAATTGCTTCTATAGATGATCGAAATTAAAAACATATATAAATCGTTTGAACAAAAAGAAGTTCTCAGGAATATCTCGAAGGTGTTCAACGAGGGTGAAACCAACTTAATTATTGGGCGAAGCGGTTCGGGGAAAACGGTTTTGTTAAAGTCGATTGTTGGCTTACATGAAATAGACAGCGGGCAGATTCTATACGATAATCGTGATTTTACATCGATGAACCAGAAACTGCGCAAAAAACTCAGGCAAGAAATAGGAATGGTTTTTCAGGGTGGAGCGCTATTCGATTCCATGACTGTTGAAGAAAATGTCCGTTTCCCGCTTGATATGTTTTCATCGTTATCGACGGTCGAAAAACAAAAACAGGTAGATTTCTGTCTCGAACGTGTTAATATTTTGGATGCGAATAAATTATCCCCTTCCGAAATTTCGGGCGGGATGAAAAAAAGGGTAGCTATTGCCCGTGCGATCGTTATGAATCCAAAATACCTGTTTTGCGACGAACCGAACTCTGGACTTGATCCCGAAACTTCGCTGGTAATCGACGAACTGATTCATTCCATTACCGTTGACCTGCAAATTACCACAATCATAAATACTCACGACATGAATTCGGTGATGGAAATAGGCGATAACATCCTGTTTATTTCGGAAGGCGAAATGTGCTGGGAAGGCAATCGAAAAGAGATCTTGTTTTCCGACAACCAAAAACTTCAGGAGTTTGTATTTGCCAACAAACAATACCAAAAAATCAGGGACGATAAAATTGAGGGAAAATAAATAGACTTCTCTCCTATCCTATCTTTTTGGAGTCAATGTCACCACCGGGATGATCATTTCTTCGAGCGAAATGCCGCCATGCTGAAAGGTATTCCGGTAATATTGCGCAAAATGGTTGTAGTTATTGGGATAGGCAAAAAAATCGGCATTGGTAGCAAATATATACGAAGTGCTCACATTGCGCGAAGGAAGATATATTGTAGCCGGATTGGTAATTTCAAAGATTGCTTTTGATTTATAATTGAGGTTACGGCCCAATTTATACCGCAAATTTGTATTTGTTTCGCGGTCGCCAATCACCTTTTGCGCATTATCAACCCGAATTGTACCATGATCAGTGGTCAAAACTACTTTTACCTTATTTTCGGCCAGAAGTTTGAGCAAATCGAGCAGCGATGAGTGGTTAAACCAGCTAAGTGTAAGCGAACGGTAAGCCGATTCGTCGCTGGCAAGTTCCTTGATCATGTCCATTTCGGTACGCGCATGTGAAATCATATCCACAAAATTGATGACCATCACCGAAAGATCGCTTTGAAGAATATTTCCCAAATAATCGCTCATCCGTTTACCACTTTTCACATTGGTAATTTTTTCGAAGAACAATTTGAAGTTTTTCCCCAAGCGGGCCAACTGTTTCTGCAGAAGCTCGAATTCGAATCGGTTTTTGTGGCCTTCGTTGTCGTCATCGTCCCAAAATTCAGGATATAACCTTTCAATTTCAGACGGCATTAATCCGGCAAACATGGCATTTCGGGCATACATGGTTGCAGTAGGCAAAATACTACAGTAAAGATCTTCATCTTCAACGTGGTAATAATTGTTAAGCACCTTTGCCAGAACGCGGTACTGATCGTATCTTAAATTGTCGATCACCAATACTAAAACTTTATTTCCACCGTCAACCAGTGGGATAATCTTCTTCCTGAAAATGTCGATCGACAACAAAGGACGTTCGTTTTGGCGACTCCCAAACCAGGATTGGTAATTCGTACGGATGTATTTGGCAAACGAATTGTTGGCTTCCAGTTTTTGCATCTTCAGCACCTCATCCATGGCCGAATCTTCAGAGTTTGCCAGTTCTAACTCCCAAAACACCAGTTTTTTATAAACATCAACCCATTCAGGAAACGATAGCTTATCGTTTATTTGCATTCCAATTTTCGAAAACTCGCTCTGGTAGGCCGAAGTCGTCCGTTGAGTTACCAAACGTCTCTGATCGACATTCTTTTTAATTGAATGCAGAATTTGAATAGGATTTACGGGTTTAATCAGATAATCAGCCATTTTCGAACCAATGGCTTCTTCCATGATATCTTCTTCTTCGCTTTTGGTAATCATCACTACCGGCAAGTTCGGATCAATCGTTTTTATTTCATTCAGCGTCTGCAAACCGCTTAATCCCGGCATATTTTCGTCGAGAAAAATAATATCAAAAAAATCTTTCCTGACCAATTCGATTGCATCAGTCCCATTGTTTGCAGTTACGACATCAAATCCTTTTTCTTCCAAAAAAATAATATGTGCGCGTAACAGATCTATTTCATCGTCGGTCCAGAGTATCTTAGTTTTCTTCATCAAAGAATATTTTGTATGTTAATGCACTTCTGCAATCTACTGATAGAAACAAATAGAAACGGATAATAGTATCGACTTAACAAACTTTAACTTCCAAATTTCAAACTTGAAACCTGGGACCTGGAACTATCTAATCATTTCAGGTAAAACTGTTTGTAGAATTCCATGTACGTAACAATATTCTTGTCTTTCCTGAAAATAGCTTCGTTTTCGGAAGTAATGATAAAATTTCGGTAGTTCGCATTTTGAATCAGGCCATAAACCTTCTGGTCTCTGACAATTGCCCGAAGATAATCCAACCCGGCCGGCAAGGTTGAAAGTCCTTCCACTTTTACGAGCAACCTAAAATCGTCGAGCATCGAAAAAGATGCCACAAGAGGTTGCTGTGGATAGCTTTGCTGATTGAACTGACGAATGGCCTCAACCAGTTTGTCGGGATTGATTTCCTCCTTTGGAATGATCAGGACAAACGACTGAACGCCTTGTACATTCGGGCTATAAGGGCCACTGTACGCAGGTTTATCCACCGATTGGGTATTTGAGGCAACGACTGCATCAATGTATTTGATTTTAAAGAAGTTCTGATACTCTGCAATTCGTTTGGTTTCGGTAAGCTTTTTCAAATTGGCATCGGTAATAATAAAAGTACGGTAGCTCAGGGTATCGAGACTTTTGAAGAGTTTGCGGTTTGTAATGGCTTTTGTGAAGTAGCCAATTGCCTCATTCTTGGTTTTAAATGCACTGACAATCATTAATTGACGATCGGCCACCTGGCTTTGACGGATGGACAGGACAGACTGTCGGTACTGATCGCGGTTATGAGCATTAAAGGCTGTGACAAGCGATTTCAGATTTCCATCTGAACCACTTACTGCGATTACAAAATTCTGAGGCCCGGCATCTTCCCCCGAATAAATATCAAGACCTGAACCGGTTGGCGCAACGGCCACAAAACTACCTTTTTCTTTAGGCTGATCATCTTCCTGCTGTGCTTTGGCCAGCATTTCTTCCGGTTCGGGAAGTACTTCTTCAGAGAAATCGCCCGTAACAAAACGGCTGTAATTTTTCACAAAGAATTTTAGGTATTCCGCATAGTCCTTATCCGAAGTGATTTCCCTGAAATTGGTCGAAGAAACTATGAAATTTACGTATTTGATGTTTTTTAACGTGGCAAAAACATTCCTGTTCTTAATGATCGACCTGAAATAAATAAGGCCCTGTTCTTTGTCGTTGAGCGAACGCACCAAAAGAAGTGAGGTATTTGAATTTAAGCTTTGCGTCTCGACATCGAAATCAGTTTTGGTATAATGATCGATGTTGTAATTGGCTAAATCAAATTTCAACCGGTTAAGGTCGATGTTGGTACTTTTCGGATAGGCAATCACAAAATAGTGTAGCAGATCTTCGTCGTACGAAAATTTACCTCCAAACTCATCGGTGCCTTTTTTATTTTCCGTGGTCAGTTCGCTATTCTGTATTTGGTCGTTCAGATAGCCCGATTCAACCAGTTTCTGGTAATCGACCAACGTGCTATCCTGAATTAATTTCAGAATTTTCTCCGCCAGGGGCTTTGGTTCGGCAGCAGGATATCTGTCAATATAATCGGTCAGTAATTTTCCGAAGGTTTCCCTGGTTGTGGCTGTTCCCTCGGCAACAGTCCGGAAAAATTGAATTTTGGGAACCAGCGCACTGTCGGGGTGCATCACCAGAATCTGATCGCTAATTATTCCGGCATGACCGTACTGTCCGTTTTTGAATTCGAGAAATGCCTGTTGGTAAAGCCGGTTTAAACTATCCGTCCTTGCTTCGAGCTCGATAAAGTAATTCGGGTTCAGTAAATATTTGGCATACTTCGAATCAGGATATTTGCTTATTATCAGGTTTTTATAGTAATCGGTTTTTTCCTGATTTTTCTGTTTGTTGTATAAATCCCATAATTCGAACCACGACGAAAGCGTAAACAGATTATCCGGGTATCTTTTATTTAAGTCTTCGAACGACTCAATGGAACGCGGGTAATCGGCGAAATCAGTTTTAAAAATGCGCCCCGCATTAAATAAAGCATTCCGAATTTTTGTGTGCGAAACATTCATGAGCGAATCGTTTACAGGCAAATTCTGAGTATAAAATTCCCGAGCTTTCGGATCAACAATTTTTTTGACTTGGTCGCCGGCCGTAAGCATCGAATCTTGTTCCTGCTTGGCTACTTCTTCCGACACGTTTCGTCTGTCCGCCCTTCGCCAGTCATCTTCCAGTTTACGTTTTCCCCACAAACGGTCAAATTCGACCTTTCCGTAGGCTACTGTTGTCGGGCTGTAAAAATACCATCCGGCACTTTCCTGTTGCTGGCTCGATCCAGTCCGATTATCATTCGATTTGAAATAATTCTGGTCCAACATTCTCATCGACTCTGCCTTCTTGGCCAGGGCTTCCTTATCGTTGACTGTCTTTATCCATTTGTCGATCAGGTTATTTCTGGTGGGTTCGTCCAGTTTGGCTATGCGCTGAAGACTATCTTCGCGTTCAACGGTGTAAATATTATCGGTCAGGCGCGTCAGGCTCTTGTAGCGTTCAGATATCTGCTGAAAATTAGGATATTTTGAGTCGATGACCACCATCGCGCTGTCGTAATAACTTTGCGATTTCTTGTATTCAGTTTCGTCGAAATAAATCTGGGCCAGCGTTAAACAGGAGAGGGCGCGCTGATAAAGGTTTTTAGAACTCATCGAGGCCGATGTTGTATATTCTTCCTTTGCCAACTTTTTGTTGCCTTCTTTCATAGAGATATTACCCATCGAATAATAAATCTGGTCGCGGAATTCGAGGTTTTTCTTATCGTTTAGCATTTTATGCAGTTCCTTTTTCAGCTTGTCGGCATTGCCTGTTCCGGTAAAAGTCCCGGCAGCGCTGATGTGGGCGTTGAAGGCCATCTTGTACGGAGGGTTCATCCGGATAATCTCCCTGAAAATCTGCGAAGCTTTTTCTGCATTTCCGGTTTCCTGGTACCACTGCGCCAATACATATTTATACCGAAGCCGATCCTGTTTATTCCCGGTTTTCTTCACGGCGATCGAAAGAAAAGGAATGCCTTCGGAATACGAAAGCTGTTTGGCGTAATAGTCCGACGTTACGACGGCCAGTTCGCCATCCAGTTTATGCGGAAATCCCTCATCGATTTGCATTTGCTGGATGATTTCATACGCTTCAACATAACGTTCCAGTTCAGTATAGCTTCGGATTAACCAAATATATGCAGTATAACGCGAAGGGTCTTCCTTGAATTTTCGGACCACATACGAAAAATTCTCAATAGCCGAAAGAAAATTATGCTGATAGAAATAAGCCTGCCCCATCAGAATGTAGGCATTGTCGATCCAGTTGTTGAATTCCTCGCGACTGGCAAACCGAATGTAGGACTGTGTTTGCTTCCTCCGCCGTTTGGGCTTTTTGGTGATCGAGTGCGACTGAATCAGCTTTGAACCTTTCAGAATTGCAGTTTCCATGTCAACTTTGGCCGTAGTAGCCGTTGACGGATTGCTCGATTTAAACAGAGGCAAAACTTTCGAATAATCGTCTTCAACCGAGTTGTTAATCTTTACGATTCCGGCCTTTAAGCTTTCCTTCCCGTTAAAATAAACATTGTAATGCGCAACAACATTGTGGTATGTGCGCGACATAAACGTGTTCTTCTCGGTAGTACACCCGGCCAGAAAAAACAATACGATAACTAATAAAAAACGATATGAATAATTTCTGCCCAATATCTGAATTTTGTTGACTTTAGGATAAACTGCCAATTCGGAATAATATTGTATTGAGTTCCTTTAAAATGCAGGATTCCCGAAAGAATACGGTTAATTTTTAAAGCGTACAATATTACAAACTTTCACCCGAATACCGAAAGAAAACCTTAAATTGGGATTCTTAAACTTTTGCCGCATAACAGGTATGATTCGAAACAAAATCCGTTCAATCTTTCATCCTGAACAATTTCAGGGTTGGGCCCGCAAACGAAGCTATTTCGAAGGTTGGTACTTTAAAATAGTAAATCCGTCCGAAACCAAAGCCTTTGCCATTATCCCCGGAATTGCCTTCGACGAAAAGGGCAATGGACATGCCTTTATCCAGGTTCTGGATGGTAAAAAGTGCACGGCACAGTACCATTCCTTCGAAACAGGATCATTTTCACCAAGCCCGGATGCGTTCGAAGTATCGATAAACGACAACCATTTTTCGGAACACAACCTCCAATTAGCTTTACCGGCAATGAAAGGTGAGTTGAAGTTTTCGGGCAATGTACCCTGGCCTAACCAATGGTATTCGCCTGGAATTATGGGACCTTACACATTCCTTCCTTTTATGGAATGCTATCACGGCATTGTGAGCATGGATCATGCAATACACGGTTGGCTTGAAGTTGACGGCGAAATCCTGAATTTTGATAATGGTCGCGGCTACATCGAAAAAGACTGGGGCCATTCATTCCCCAGCGCATACATCTGGCTGCAATCCAATCATTTTAGCAAACCCGGAATCTCATTCAAGGCATCGGTGGCCAAAATACCTTACCTGGCTTATTCGTTTGTAGGTTTTATTGCAGGGCTTTGGCTGGGCGACCGGCTTATTCAATTCACCACCTACAACCAAAGTGTTTTACTGAAGTCGGTGATCGATCTCGAAAAGGTTGAACTGGTGATGCAAAATAAAAACTACCGGCTCGAAATACTTACCCATCGCGACTCAACCACCACCCTGGCCTCTCCTATCCTGGGATTGATGGATGGCCGAATTGAAGAAAGCATGAACTCCCTCATCGAAATAAACCTGACCGACCGGAAAACCGGTCAACTAATCTTTACGGATATAGGCCGAAATGCCAGCCTGGAAGTGGCCGGTAAAATTGAAGAAATCAGGAAAAATTAGAATCCCTTTTGGCGGGTTAATCCACTTTCATGGCTCTATGACGTTTGGTATGGATAACTACTCAAAATAATTCCCGTAGGGAAATTTCATTTTA
>Ga0302288_1000957_pt1 | contig 20420 bp, 15 predicted proteins | sample III_Fen_N1_1_FD_194549 | JGI IMG/M metagenome (GOLD analysis project Ga0302288, IMG submission 194549) | Peat permafrost microbial communities from Stordalen Mire near Abisko, Sweden - III_Fen_N1_1 | ecosystem: Environmental > Terrestrial > Soil > Wetlands > Permafrost | place: Sweden: Abisko...
TGATATTCCATTAATGCATGATGATCAACATGGTACCGCAATTGTTTCAGCTGCTGGATTGTTAAATGCTTGTGAAATTTCAGGAAAAGATATTTCGAAAATTAAAATCGTAATAAACGGTGCAGGTGCTGCGGCTGTTTCATGTACATTACTATATATGGCTGTTGGTGCAAAAAAAGAGAACATCATAATGTTAGATAGTAAAGGTGTTATTTCAACAAAAAGAAAAGGGTTAGATCCTTCAAAACAACTATTTGCTATAGATACAGATAAAGAAACTTTGGCTGATGCAGTTAAAGATGCAGATGTTTTCATTGGACTTTCGAAAGCTGATGTCTTGTCAGTAGAAATGGTACAATCAATGGCAGCAAACCCTATAGTATTTGCTCTTGCAAATCCAAATCCAGAGATTTCTTATGAAAAAGCGATGACTACTCGTAAAGATCTTATTTATGCAACAGGCAGAAGTGATGTTCCGAACCAAATAAATAACGTTTTAGGCTTCCCATATATTTTCAGAGGTGCTCTTGATGTAAGATCTACTAAAATCAATGAAGAAATGAAATTGGCTGCTGCTTTAGCAATTGCTGCTCTAGCAAAAGAACCTGTTTTAGATGCTATAAAAAAAGATTATGGCGTTGATTTATCTTTTGGAAAAGATTATATAATACCAAAACCAACAGATCCACGTTTAAGAGCTATTGTTTCTGTTGCGGTTGCAAAAGCAGCTGTCGATTCTGGTGTTGCACGCAAGCCAATTACTGATTGGGATGCATATACTATGACTTTAGTTCAATAAAGCTATTTTAAGCCTTTAATTAAAAGCTATTTCTTTACAAAAAGGAATAGCTTTTTTATTTGTAAAAAGTCAAAATCTATAATGCAAACAAGACTTGCAAATAAAAATGGTAAAGCAGGAACTTTGTAACGAACTAAAGCGCCAAAAACAGGAACAATTAGGCCATTTAGAATGTTTAGAGTTAAAACAAAACAAAAGCTAAAAAGTAAAAGATCTTTTGAGACAATAGTTTTATTCCGTTTAATAAATACTAAGAGAATTAAAAGTAGAAGTATACTATTCTCAATAGCTGGCAAAATTGATAAAATATTTTTTACGTCCCAAGGAAACGGTTTAAATAATGATTTAAATAGTGCATCGGGAATATGTTTTGCAAAATCTACAAGCGTTGGTTGTAATAATGAAGTGTCCATTAAGCTCCCTACTTTGTCTAAAGAAAGAGATAATGAAACAAAGTCATTATGCTTGTATGTCAATGCATTAATAACATCTAAGCTACCACCAATAATTCGTCCGACGAATAATCCGGTAAAACATATACTAAACGAAAAGAGAAGAATTAAAACTGTTGATTTAAGCTTCGAAAATTGCTTAATAAGTAAATAAATAATACTTGGTACAGCACATAAAATAACATAATATTTTACTAGTGAAAGTATAAATATCATTGAAATACATATTAATAGGTGTTTTAATGTAAACCTATTATTTAGTATTTCCCAAAAATAATAAAAGAACAACCCAAATGCGAAAAGAACTAAACCTTCTTTTAATGTTCCCGAAGTCCAAAGTAAAACAGAAGGTAGAAGAAAAATGGCAAATAGTAACTCCCATTTTTTTGATATAAATTGGCTAATAAATACTTTATAAATTCCCATTAAACCAATTAATGATAAAAATGACATGAAAACATTGTGAACAAAGAATTTACCAAATGAAAAAAGCATTACAAATGCATTGAATCTAATAATAGTTCGATTATCGTTATACATCATGTAATTGAATTCTTTATACCAGAAATTGCAATCTACATAATAATGTTTAAGATTTGCAGAATCTGCTCCAATACCAGAAATCATTTTAAAATAATCAACAGGATTTTTGTGTATGGCTGAAAAGATAACTTTTGAATCATCAAAATATTTAAAAATATCTGCTGTAGTTCTATCTGTATAATAATAGGTGTAAATTAAAGTCAATGCCAATGCCGATATGAGTTTAATAAAGAAAATTCCTACAAATATCCATGACGAAATTCCTTCAATTTTAAAAAAACGAAGTTTTAAAATGAGCCAACTAAAAAAAGCTATATATAATGAGGATAGAAATAGTTCCATCAGTTTAAAAATGTTTATTTTTGCACTAAAATACAAAAGTGAGTAAAAACTATGGCAAATCCTTATAATCCGAACGAAAAAAATAAAAAGGAACAGGTTTCAACGATGTTCAATGCCATTGCTCATCGTTATGATTTTCTAAATCATGTACTTTCTTTAGGAATAGATAGACTTTGGCGACGCAGGGCAATAAATAATTTAAAGCAATATAATCCCAAACTTGTTTTGGATATTGCAACTGGAACTGGTGATTTTGCAATTGCCTCACTACGATTAAAACCTACATCTATAATTGGAATTGATATTTCTGAAGGAATGTTACAATATGGAAACGAGAAAATTGCTAAAAAGAAGTTATCACATATTATTACCTTAGAAAAAGGAGATTCAGAGAATTTAAAATTCGATAATGAAACCTTTGATGCAATTACAGTTGGTTTTGGAGTTAGAAATTTTGAGAATTTGGAAAAAGGATTGAGTGAAATGTTTCGTGTTTTAAAACCAAAAGGCATTGTAGCAATACTTGAGTTTTCAAAACCTACAGCATTTCCTATCAAACAGTTATATTGGTTTTATTTTAGACAAATTTTGCCAATTATAGGAAAGACATTTTCAAAAGATCATCGTGCATATACTTATCTTCCAGAATCGGTCGAAGAGTTTCCATTTGGAAAAGCATTTGAATCTATTTTATTAAAAGTTGGTTTTGAAAATACTAAAATCATTCCTGTTTCGTTTGGCATAGCTACCATATATATGGCAGAGAAATAGAATGTAACGATTGTACTATTGAATCATCGATTAATTAAATATTACTTTTCTATTATTATTAGTCTTCTAATTTGTAGCACTAGCATTGCTCAAAAAAGGAAAGTGCCAAATAATCCTAATTACGATGCCGATAAATTTCATCTTGGATTTTCATTAGGTTATAACAATATGTTTTTCCGAATGCAACCTTCTTCAAATTTGCTGTTTCAATCAAAAAGTGATTCAATTTATGGACTTGAAGTATTGAGTCAGCCAGGCTTTAATTTAGGGATGATTTCAGAATTAAATATCTTTAAATACTTAAGTATTAGAATGCTTCCTGGAATGAATTTTGGTCAACGTAATATTCAATATAAAAGACGAGTAATTAATATCGATGATCCAAACTCTTTTGTATTTGAGACCTATGAAATGTTAGTACCTTCAATAGATGTTGAAATGCCGGTATTATTGAGACTTAAGGGATTGAGAGTGAATAATTATCGACCATATATAGTTGGCGGTGGAAATGTAAGGTACGACCTTGAAACTCGTAGAAAAAATCAGAAAAATGCAGATTATTCAATAAAACTGAAACCACTTGATTTTTTCTTTGAAGTTGGTGCCGGATTAGATTTTTATTTAACTTATTTTAAATTTTCGACTGAACTGAAAATGAGTTATGGCATCAAAGATATACTTGTTCATGAACCTAATATTGATTACAATACTGTCATCGATCGATTAAAAACTAAGATGTTTATTTTGTCCTTTAATTTTGAATAAATATTATGATAGAAGAATTTACTTTAAAACTTACACCATCGCAAGCTGCTAATAATAATTATATTACTAATAAAGTTTCTACGTTAGCAAAAACAAACACTTCAAATATAACAGCAGTTAAGATTATAAAAAGATCTATTGATGCCCGAGGTAAACAAATTGCAATCAATTTAAAGGTTTTGGCTGTTTGGGATGAAAAATTTTATGGAGGTTCCCAGATTGAACCATTTGAACACAACGATGTTTCAAAGGCAAAAGAAGTTATTGTTGTTGGCGCTGGTCCAGCTGGATTATTTGCTGCTTTAACTTTGATCGAACGAGGAATCCGACCAATAGTACTTGAACGTGGCAAAGATGTAAAACGAAGAAAAACAGATGTTGCCGAACTCAATAAAAATGGTATTCTTGATTTAGAATCAAACTATTGTTTTGGTGAAGGTGGAGCTGGAACGTTTTCTGATGGAAAAATTTACACTCGTTCAAATAAACGTGGCAATATTTCGAGAGTTCTTGAATTATTTGTTTTGCATGGTGCAAACCCTGACATTTTAATTGAATCACATCCACATTTGGGAACGGACAAATTGCCACAAATCATTACTAGTATTAGAAATACAATAACCGAATGTGGTGGTATAATTCGCTTTGATTCAAAATTGACAGACATTACAATTAAAAGTAAACGAATTGATTCAATTTCTATTAATGGAAGTGAAACAATAAAAGCATCGGCAGTTATTTTAGCAACAGGACATTCTGCTCGAGATATTTATGAAATATTACACCGTAAAAACATTGCAATTCAAGCAAAAGCTTTTGCAATGGGTGTGAGAATTGAACATTCACGCGAATTGATCGATTCAATACAATATCATGGCGTTAAAGATAGTCATCTTCCCGCAGCAACCTATTCTCTTTCAACACAAGTAAATGAACGAGGAGTGTATTCATTTTGTATGTGTCCAGGAGGAATTATAGTTCCATCATCAACAGGTTCTGAGGAATTGGTTGTTAATGGTATGTCCAACTCAATGCGTAATTCTGTATTTTCAAATGCTGGAATGGCTGTAGAAATAACGTTGAATGATATTGAAAACTTTGCTCAAGGTAATCCAATGGCTGGACTTGAAATGCAAAAACAGTTTGAATATACTGCATGGCAACAAAGTTCAGGCAATCAAAAAGCACCAGCCCAACGTTTGGTCGATTTCTTAGAAAATAAACAATCGCAAAATCTTCCTAATTCATCATATATTCCAGGACTTTGCTCTTCTCCACTCCATAATTGGCTTCCTAAAGAAATTGGAAATCGATTAAAAGTCGGATTTGAAACTTTTGGAAAATCAATGAGAGGTTATATTACTAATGAAGCTGTTATTGTTGGTGTTGAATCGAGAACTTCATCACCAGTGAGGATTCCTCGTGATGGTGAAACATTTAAACATATTGAAATTGATAATCTTTATCCTTGTGGCGAAGGTGCTGGATATTCTGGTGGAATAACATCTTCTGCATTAGATGGAATAGCTTGTGCTAATAAAGTAAGTTAGAAAGTAAACATAAAAAAGGTTAATCATCACGTAGGAGCACTTGTGCATTCCGTTGCGTCTTTGATGATTAACCCTTATTTTGTATTAATAAAAACTTAAAAACGAGTTAGCCAAACATTAATATCGCAATTTGATGCGTCCTAAAAACTAACTCTCTATGTATTATTAATAAAAACACTTTCGCTAATCGTTCCTCTTACTCATTTTCGCAAATTTGCGTATTATTTCGATTAGCTCTTTTACCTCTAGGTTAATTACGCCTAGGTACCTAAAACATACTTAAAGTTACAACTTAAAAATGCTCTTGTCAAGCATTTGTAAATAAAAAAGTCCATGTAGTTTTTCTACATGGACTTTTTTATTTACTGTTTTAATTACTAGATGATTGCTTTCATTGCAGTCATAGCTGCACGAAGCTCTTCACCACAAATTTCAACATCATGGTAACGAATTAGTTCGTTTACTTTTACTAAGGTAATATTATCAACATGATTATCTTTTCCTGCATTGTAATTTTTTCCAATTACGTCAGTATCAATTTTCTTCATGAAATCAGCTAATAATGGTTTACAAGCATGATCGAATAAATAGCAACCATATTCTGCTGTATCAGAAATTACACGATTCATTTCGAATAATTTTTTACGAGCAATTGTGTTTGCAATAAGTGGAGTTTCGTGTAACGATTCGTAGTAAGCCGATTCTGGTTTCATTCCCGATTCAGTCATTAATTCGAAAGCTAATTCAACTCCCGATTTTACGAAAGCAACCATTAAAACACCATTATCGAAATATTCTTGTTCTGAAATTTTAGCATCAGTTGCTGGAGTTTTTTCAAATGCAGTTTCGCCTGTTGCAGCTCTCCATGTAAGTAGATTTTTGTCGCCAGCAGCCCAGTCTTCCATCATTGTTTTTGAGAAATATCCAGAAATAATATCATCTTGATGTTTTTCGAACAATGGACGCATAATCAATTTCAAATCTTCTGAAAGTTCAAATGCTTTAATTTTTGCAGGATTTGAAAGACGATCCATCATGTTAGTGATACCACCAAGTTTTAACGCTTCGGTAATTGTTTCCCAACCATATTGAACAAGTTTTGACGCATATCCTTTTTCAATTCCTTTTTCAATCATTTTATTAAAACAAAGAATTGAACCTGTTTGAAGAACACCACAAAGAATTGTTTGCTCGCCCATTAAGTCAGATTTTACTTCAGCAACAAATGATGAATGTAAAACACCAGCTTTATGTCCGCCAGTACCTACACAATATGCTTTTGCAATTTCTAAACCATCTCCATTAGGATCGTTTTCGCGGTGAACTGCAATAAGTGTTGGAACACCAAATCCTCGTAAAAACTCAGCACGAACTTCAGATGCTGGCGATTTTGGAGCAACCATAATTACTGTAATATCTTTACGAATTTGCGTTCCTTCTTCAACGATATTGAAACCATGTGAATAAGCCAAACATGAGCCTTTTTTCATTAAAGGCATAATTTGTTTTATAACTGGTGTATGTTGTTTATCGGGAGTTAAATTCAATACAAGATCTGCTTTTGGTACTAAATTTTCAATCGTATCTACAACAAATTTATTTTCTGTAGCATTAATATATGATTGTTGTTTATTGTCAATGGCTTGTTGACGAAGTGCATATGATACATCAAGTCCACTGTCGCGCATATTTAAACCTTGAGCTAATCCTTGCGAACCACAACCAATAACAACAATTTTTTTACCTTTCAGATAGTCAACTCCTTTATCGAATTCTGCACTATCCATAAAGTCGCATTTTCCTAATTCTTCTCTTTGAAGACGGAATGGTAATGAATTAAAATAATTTGCCATTTTTACTTATTTATTAAATGAATATATAAATTTCAACATTGTAAATACTTCTTATTTCGAAGCATAAATTACACGTTACAAAGTAAATACATTTCTACTTTACTGATATGTCTATTTATGATTTATTTTGGTGCTTTTCATGGATTATTAAAGTCTATTTTTGAAAGCTACCCAATTTTTATATTCTCTTTTCTGAATTGTAAGGGGCTTTTACCAACATATTTCTTGAAATATTTGGTAAAATACGATTGGTCGTCGAAGTGCATCATGTCTGCAATTTCAGCAAGACTGAGGTTCGTATGAATGAGTAACCGTTTGATTTCGACCACAATTTTTTCATGAAGTAATTCAACAGAGGTTTTTCCTGTTATCTGTTTTACAACTTGAGTAAGATGATTGGGAGTTATTTTTAGCTTTTGAGCATAATCATTGATTCGAAGATTGTTTTGGTAATTTTCTTCAATATATACTAAAAAATTCTTTACAAGAATATTGCTTTTACTCTTTATTGTGCTCATTTGAGAATGAGGATATAGGTTTTCGCAACTTAGTAATAACAAATCGAGTATGGCATACAGTATATCGTCATGATTATTTTCTGTTGATTGTAAAATACGACAAGCTCTTTTTAATAATGACTGAAGGAAAATATCGTCAGTCACATCTGTTAATAGTAATGGCGGATTATTTCTTTCTGTTGAAAAGAAAAAAGGAAATTCAAGTAAACGACTTTTATTCTTTTGATTGAGTAAATAAAATTCGGAAGTAAAAAGAAAGATGAATCCATCAATATCTTTTGAAAGAGACAATGCATGTGCCTGACCAGGTGAAAGGAAAAAGATACATGGTGGTTTAATTTCATATTGATTTTCATCTATAATATGAAATCCACTGCCCTTTTGCAGATATAAAACTTCATAAAAATCGTGTCGATGCGGATATTGAACTCCAAAGTGCCGGTTAGCATCAAAAACTTCAACTTGATAGAGGCTACTCTTTTCTTTTCCCGAACGGAATTTGTCGAGTTTATATACCGGTATATTTGACTTTGAATTCATCAATTTTACTGAGCAAAAAATACCGGAATAGTATATTGCATTTTCACTGGTTTCCCTTTTCTATATGCTGGTTGCCAACGTGGTGATGCTTTTACAGCTAAAATTATTAATTTACCCCAGCGAGTATCTGCAAAATTATCGAGTGTTATATTTTCGGTTTCACCGTTTGGGTTTATAATAAATGAAATCATCAATTTACCTTTCATAGTCCTTATATAACTTGTATCTGGATAAGGAATTTGAGAAACTATATAATTACGAAAAGCATCTGTTTTACCTGCAAATTTAGGTAATGTGTCGATTATTGTTTTTTCAATTTCAGCTTGTTTTACTTTTTCTATAGAATCTTTAATAGCAACACTATCAATTATTTTTATTTCATCTTTTACTATAACTGTATTTACAATTTTGGTTGTCGTAGAAACCTCCATTGGCTTACTATCAATTTTGGGTTGTGGAATTTCTTTTATTTTTTCTTTTAATGGTTCTAATTCTGTAGCTTTTAAAAGTTCTTCATCAATTTTATAATCAGCAAATTTGAGCATTTCGGGACTAAATGAATAGTCTTCAACAGCAACAAAGTTATAGTAAACAAAATAGCTACAGAAACAAGCAGTAATAATAAAGGTGAATAGTAATCCTATTGATACGTTTTTAACGTAGGTCGCTCGAAGCTTATATGCACCGTATTCTTTATTACGGTTTTCGAAAACAATTTCATCTAATGATGTAAACGACATACTTTGTATTCAAATTAATTAAAAGCAAACTTACTTAATTTACTCTATTAAAATTCGAATAATAGCTAAAATTGTGCCGTTTTACTTGGTTTTTGCTTTTTTGAACTGAAAAATACTCTCTCAATCTTTATACTCTTTTTCTTTAAGTTTTGTTACATAATAGTTGTTTTAAAATCAGTGCTTTAGTAAAATAAATACGTGTTTTTCCTTATACATTTTTGTATTATTCTCGTTAAAATAAACAAATTAACATAACAAGAAATGATAAAAATGAATAGTAAATATAAGATAGAGTGAAATAGAGTAATTCTATCAGATTTGAAATTTTACAAAATTTACTCTGATGAAAACACTTGTTTCCATATTATTTATAAGTTGGATTTATTCCAACGTTTTAGCCGAAGGTACTGCACAACTCCGACCTACGACATCAGATTTATATGGAAATGTTCAAGTAAATGATGTTGGTCGACCTTTTGCTCTTGAATCGAACACCGACTCACTTCACCGCTTATATATTCATATTAAAAGTACAACAGAAAAAATATATTTTGGATTTCAACCAAAAGATAAAACCTCGGGTCATGGTACATTTAGAATTAAGAATCCCAGCGGAACTATTGTTTATGCTCGGACAAATGTTCCAGTAATTGCGGGTGCTGGATATATAAATACCTACGCAGAAGCTGTAGCTGGACCTATAATTGGTGGTTCACCAAGTGGTGGGTATTCGCCACTTTCACTTACACCATCAACAACTGGTGACTATTATATTGAATTTACAACGACATTAGCTGCTGCTTATCATTTTGATTTATTTGATATTACCGTTGTTAATAGTTCAAACCAACCTATTATTGGACGACTTTGGTCCTATGCTTGGGATTTGAATACGCAAGGAGCTTTAAATAAATTTAATGGAACAATGTATGTTTATACTGTCGATAAATACATTACTTCTGTCTATTTTAATGGGATTCAACCTTATGGTTTTGTTGTATCTTGTAATAGTAAAGGAACAAAGAATACAGGCAATCCTTTTACCGATCGTCAATCAGTTAAAGGAAATTCAACATATCCTGAGTTTAAAGTCTTTTTATCAAAGCCTGATACAACCGTATATACTCAAGCAGTAATCCCAACGATGATTGAAGATTTAAGTGTAATTGGTTCGCCCATTACAGGTTCTCCGGTTAAATTCTACCTTAATATGAATAAAAGTGGAACAGTTGAACTTTTTCTTGATTTAGATGGAGTTTCTGGTTATCAAGCCGGAAATAAAGATGTGGTTATCGTAAAAACGATTAAAGCTGGTGGCGACACAATTGTTTGGGATGGAAAAGATGCTCAAGGTACTTTTGTTGTTCAACATGTGACAGTTGGAGTAACATCAAGATTTGCAACTGGAGTTACTCATTTACCTATATATGATCCTGAATATAATGCTAATGGATTTATTGTAAATAGAGTTACTCCTAATGCTTCGAGAGCGTCAGTTTATTGGGATGATACTCAATTTGGCGGTACGGTAAATTTAACAGGAGCATCAGGGAATAATGATGGTCATAATTTTCCAGATACAACAGGTGGTTATGGAAATAATAGAACTATAAATACTTGGTGGAATGGTTTTGAAAATGATAATTTAAAATCGTTCAGCTTTGCTATGGATGGAACATTTTTACCTATAAGTTTAACTAGTTTTTCTAATTTAACTTGTGGAACAGCTGTTTTATTAGAATGGCAAACAGCATCTGAAACCAATAATGATTATTTTGAATTACAACGATCTTCTGATGGAACTATTTGGGAACCATTTGCAAAAGTAAAAGGAGCTGTGAACTCAAATTTTGTAATCAATTATTCATATTTGGATGATAAACCAATCAAAGGAACCTCTTATTATCGATTAAAACAAGTTGATAAAAATGGCAATTATACTTTCTCTATTGTTTTATCTGTAAAGTTTAGAATTAATGAGACTAAAACAATTAAAATATATCCAAATCCTGCATTAAAATCAATTACAGCAGATATTGGAAAATATGAAGAAATTGAAATTCAGATAGTATCGATTCAAGGTTTGAATGTAATCAATAATCTAAATATTAAAAAAAATGATGACTCAAGTATATTTATTGACATTTCAAATCTTGAAATAGGTACTTATATTTTGAAAATAAATGGCGACGTAAATATTTTTGTAAAGCAATAATATATAATGAGGTTTTGATTAAGAATTACAGATATTATACGAACCTTCAATTATATATTTCGTTGAAGCACTAAAGGGTAAGATAATGATTCGATTAATTCCCATATTATTTTTTATTGGGTTATTCAACAATCTTTTTGCTGAAGGAACGAAGCAATTGCGTCCGAAAGAAAGCGATTATGGAAATGTTGAAATCAATGATCAATATAGACCTTTTGCTTTAGAAACTAATATCGACTCACTTCATCGTTTATATATACATATAAAAAGCACATCCGAAAAAATATATTTTGGATTTCAACCACAAAATAAAACATTAGGTACAGGAACTTTCAGAATTAAAGATGCATCAGGAACGGTTGTATATGCGCGAACAAGTGTACCAGTTGCAACAGGAGCTGGATATATAGAAAATTATGCTGAAGCAGTTGTAGGACCTAAAATTGGAGGTTTACCTGTTGATGGTTATAATCCACTTTCATTTTCACCAGCAACAACTGGCGATTTTTATATAGAATTTACAACAACTTTAGGAACAGGAACAACCTATCATTTTGATTTATTTGATATTACAGTAGTTGATGTTTCAAATCAACCAATTAATGGAAGACTTTGGTCATATGCTTGGGATTTTAGTACTCAAGGAGGATTTAATCAATTTAATTCAACTATGTATGTATATACTGCAGATAAATATACGACATCAATTTTTTTTAATGGGATGGAACCTTATGGTTTTGTCGTTTCATGTAATAGTAAAGGAACTCAAAATACAGGAAATGAAGCTATTGATCGTAAATCATTAAAAGATACAAACGCAACACACCCTGAATTCAAAGTTTTTCTAAGTATACCAGATCCAACGGTTTATACAGCAGCTACAATTCCAACAATGATAGCTGATTTAAGTGTTATTGGATCACCAATTACAGGTTCGCCTGTAAAATTTTACCTTAATATGAATAAAGCAGGAACAATAGAAGTTTTTCTTGACTTAGATGGCGTTGCAGGATATCAGACAGGTAATAAAGACGTTATTTTGGTTGATGCAATCAATGCTGGTGGCGATACTTTAATTTGGGATGGAAAAGATGCTCAAGGAACTTTTGTAATTAGTAATGTAACAGTTGGAGTTAGTTCAAAATTTGCAACAGGTGTAACACACTTTCCTATTTATGATGATGAATATAGTCCGAAGGGAATTATTGTAAACAGAATATCACCCAATGCCTCGAGAGCTGCAGTATATTGGGATGATTCTAATATACCAAGTGGTACAATTAATTTGACTGGAGCATCGGGAGACTCTACTGGTCACAATTATCCTGTAGTTACAGATGGGTATGGAAATTTACATACTATAAATACATGGTGGAATGGATATGAGAATAATGATTTAAAATCATTTACTTTTACCATGGATGGAACTTTTTTACCTATTTGTTTAATGAATTTTATCAGCAAAATAAATGAATCATCCATTCAATTAAGTTGGCAAACAGCTTCGGAAACAAATAACGATTACTTTGAAATACAACGTTCAACAGATGCAACAACGTGGGTTACAATTGTCAAAATAGATGGTGCTGGAAATTCAACAAAAATAATCAACTATAATTATACCAATATAAGTCCTAATAATGGCATATCTTATTATAGAATTAAACAAATCGACTTTGATGGTAAATCAACAATTTCACAAGCAATTACTGTTAATTTTAAAAAAAATAACCTATCAGAAGTTTCGACCTATCCTAATCCAGCAATTAATTCTATTACCGTTGATTTAGGTGATAATATAAATACAATTATTGAAATTTTATCACTTGATGGAAGAAATGTAACGAAACAACTTTCAATTTTAAAATTGAACGGTACCTCCTATTCTATCGATATTTCTAGCTTAGAGAAAGGAACTTATATTTTAAGCATTAATGGCGATGCTAACTTGTTTATGAAACAATAAACACTTTTCACCTCTTTCATAATAATTGAAACCTTTTCTCGTTTTGAAATAAACTCAACTCAAAAACGAAACTATGAAAAAGTTAATTATTGTTCTAGCTATATTTGGCTGTTCTTCCAATCTGTTATTTTCTCAAACGGATACCGCACAAACCAATTCAACTGGTATATATAAAAATGAGTTCGGAATTAGCTTAGATAATATTAATATGAATAATATTCTGAACTTTAATCCTAAAAATATTTCACTTTTTTATAAAAGAAAATTTAACTCATTTTCAATAAGGGCTGGATTTTTTACAAAGAGTACTTTTTCAAATACTATACTTTTTAGTAATACAAATATAGATTCTGTTTTCAATGAACCAAACATTGAATATCATATTTTCAGTACATACAGAAAGACTGGAGCTAGTTTAGGAATAGAGAAAATTATTTATAAAGAATCTAATGTTACATTTTATTGTGGTTTTGATCTATCTTATTCCAATCTCAATTATTTTTCTAAATCGACATCAATCAGTATAGATCCGAATAAAAAAAATACATCCGCTAACTCATATTTCATAACTAATAAAAAGCCAAGTGATTTTTATTTAAGTGGAAATAGTAAGAGTTTTAATCCATTTTTGGGATTTACAAATAAGATTACTGAACATTTAGCTGTAACACTTGAGTGTACGTTACTTTTTACAGATTCTAAGTATTCATACTATTCTTCGATTTTTGAAACAGATTTAAATGGTAGATTAATCATTAGTTATCGTATGTAGAAAAAAAAGGCTCATCTAATTAAAGATGAGCCCCTTTTTGTTTTTTTATTTCTATAATACAAACAAAGGATAATTACTTACTAAAGCATGAACTTTAGCTTTAACTCCTTCTAATATTGCATCATTTTCAGCATTTGTAAGCACTTCATCAATTAAATCAACAATCTTTATGATTTCTGCTTCTTTAATTCCTCGAGAAGTAATTGCTGGTGTTCCAACTCGGAAACCAGATGTTAGGAAAGGAGAACGACTATCGAAAGGTACCATATTTTTGTTGATGGTAATTTCTGCTTTTCCTAAAGCTATTTGAGCCATTTTACCAGTTAATTCTGGTAATTTAGTACGTAAGTCAATCAACATTGAATGATTGTCTGTTCCACCAGAAATAACTTTATATCCTTTAGCTGTAAAAGCATCAGCCATTACTGTAGCATTTTTCTTAACTTGAATAGCGTATTGTTTGTATTCTGGAGTTAAAGCTTCGCCAAATGATACAGCTTTAGCAGCAATCACGTGCTCTAACGGTCCACCTTGAACACCAGGAAAAACAGCACTATCTAACATTGCAGAAACCATTTTCGTTTCGCCTTTTGGTGTTTTAACGCCCCATGTATTTGGAAAATCTTGTTGCATCATAATCATTCCACCACGAGGTCCACGAAGTGTTTTGTGGGTTGTAGTTGTAACAATATGACAATGTGGGAATGGATTGTTCAATAAACCAGCAGCTATAAGTCCTGCAGGATGTGCAATATCAGCCATTAATAAAGCTCCTATGCTATCTGCAATCTTGCGCATACGTGCATAATCCCAATCGCGAGAATATGCTGATGCTCCTGCTATGATAAGTTTTGGTTTTTCTTCTTTAGCAATTACTTCCATTTCATCGTAATCAACACGACCAGTTTCTTCTTTAACATGATATGCTACTGGACGATACAGAATTCCTGATGAATTAACCAATGAACCATGAGAAAGATGTCCACCATGCGATAAATCAAATCCCATGAAAGTGTCACCAGGTTTCAATACGGTTAATAAAACTGCCATGTTTGCTTGTGCTCCCGAATGAGGTTGTACATTAACCCATGTAGCTCCAAACAATTGTTTTGCTCTGTCAATTGCTAATTGTTCAACTTGGTCAACAACTTCACATCCGCCATAATAACGGTATCCTGGATAGCCTTCAGCATATTTATTGGTTAAAACCGACCCCATTGCCTGCATTACTTCATCGCTTACAAAGTTTTCTGAAGCAATTAGCTCAATGCCATTTGTTTGGCGTTCACGTTCTTTTTGAATTAAGTCGAAAATTTGTTTGTCTCGCATCGTCGCTGGTTTTATTATGATTATCAATACTTTTATGAATTATCTTCGACAAAAATACGGAAAACAATCTTTTAGTTGAAATACATTTAATGATAGTAATTAAAAAGTTGTTAACCGTTTTAGGAATGCTGTAGCGTAGTATTGCAAACTTGAGTCGGTTGTTATTTCATAACCAGAGAAAATTGTGTTCTTCTTTGCCATAGTTTGGTTTTAAAATTGTTAATTATTAACAGAAAAGCATGAAGTATTTATCATGTTTTCATTCCTCATAACATTTCCATCATTTTAATATACTTCGCAGTCAATGTCTCTCTATTTCGATTCAGTTCAATTTTCCTTAAGTCAAATACCTCTTTCTATACCCTTGCATCAAAACGCGAGACATTATGCACACCTTTAACGCTTCTAATTTTATTCATCAAAGAATCGAGATGTACTAAATCAAGTATATAAACCACTATTTTGCCTTCAAATAATCCATCTTTCGATTCCACATTGATACCTCGTAATTGAATTTTTTGATCTTGCGAAATCAATTGTGTAATTGTACTGATAATCCCTACTTCATCGGCTCCGGTTACACGAACACCAGCCACAAACTTTGCATTAGCACCAGTATTTGTCCATCGTGCTGGAATGAGACGATAAGGATACTTTTCGGTCATTTGTAAAGCATTTGGACAATTCAATCTATGAATTTTAATTCCACCTAAAGCCGATATAAATCCAAAAATTTCGTCGCCTTTAATTGGGTTGCAGCATTTCGCAAGCTTATAATCAATTTTACCAGTACTTTCATCAATTATTAAGCAATCTGTATCCTTTTCGTTTTTGAATTTACGTTCAATTTTTCCTTGAAGTTCTCCAATATCTATACGATTTGGTTTTCGATCTAAATCATTATTTTCTGTCTCTTCAAATAACGCCTTAAAGCTTGCTGTATCAATTTGATTTTGTGCTACTTTAACATAAAGTTCAATAATATTCTTTAGCTTGAAATGCTTAGCAATCTTATGTAAATTTTCGTCATCGTATTTTATTTTAAGTTGATTTAATTTACGAACCAGCATATCTTTACCAGCATCGGCTTCTTTGTTTTCTTGTTCAGCGATATAACGCTTGATTTTATTCTTTGCCTTTGATGTTATTACAAATTTGAGCCAATCTCTATTTGGCATTTGATTCTTAGCGGTTAAGATTTCGATCTTGTCTCCATTATTTATGGTATGTCGAATGGGAACAATTTTCCCATTTACCTTTCCACCAACGCATGTATCGCCAATAGAACTGTGAACTTCATAGGCAAAATCAAGAATAGTTGCTCCATTTGGCATTTTTTTTAAGTCGCCATTAGGTGTAAATATAAAAATTTCGTCACTATAGAGTTCAAGTCTTGCCGAACTTGCACCGTCTAGCTTTTCATCGTCGCTGTTTTCTAATATTTCTCGAATGCGAGCTAACCACGATGTTTCATTACCCGATTGTTTGCCTCCTTTATATTTCCAATGAGCAGCATTTCCCTTTTCGGCAATTTCATCCATACGTTTTGTGCGGATTTGTACTTCAACCCATTTGCCACCAGGGCCAAGAACGGTTGTATGTAACGATTCATATCCACTTGGTTTTGGAGCTGAAATCCAGTCTCTTAATCGTTTTGGATTTGGACGAAAGATATCAGAAACAACAGAGTAAGCTTGCCAGCAATCTGGTTTTTCATTTTCGAGCGAACTGTCTAAAATTATTCGAATTGCAAAAAGGTCGTAAATTCTTTCGAAGTCGACTCTACCCGATTTCAATTTATTCCAAATAGAATGAATTGATTTTGAACGGCCTTTTATTTCATAGGGAATATTCATAGCATCAAGACTGTCTTGAAGCATGAAAATAAATTCTTTGATAAAGGTTTCGCGGCTTTCTTTTGTATCTGCAAGTTTAGTTGCAATAGCTTTATAGGTTTCGTTATGAAGATGTTTCATCGATTGTTCTTCCATTTCTGTTTTAACAGAATACAATCCTAATCGGTGAGCTAAAGGTGCATATAACGAATATAATTCTTTGCACAAGAAATCGCGTTCAAGTTCACTTATTTGTTTAATACCACGGACTTCATAGAGTTTTATTGCAATAAGAATTAATACAGAACGAACATCATCGACTTGAGTAAGCATCAATCGAATAAAATTTTCGGAATGGAAAGATACTTTTGATGTATCAATTTTTTTAATTCGTTCTAAACTTTCGACTATTGCTGCAACTTTATTACCATATTGTTTTACAATTTCGTCATGCGATATACTTTTATAAGCTACTTCATGAAGCATAATACTTACTAATGCTTTGCCAGCTAAACCAATTTGAGTAACAGCAATAAGAGCCGTATCAAGAATTTTATGTTCAAACATTTCATCATTTGCACCAGTACTATTATTTTCAGTTGCAAAATGAAATGCTTTTTCGATATATTCGCTATCGTTTCCTTTGAGTAAAGGTGTTGCCTCGAATAGTAATTTATCGTATTTTTCTTTAATTTTTGGAGTCATGAGAATTCTTGCATTTTTTTCAATATACTGTAAATTTACATCATTTCTGGTTCTTAAAAATAAGTAAAACATGTAAAAACAAAAAAAGCTGCTTACATTGTTTGTAAACAGCTTTTTCCTATATAATTTAGTTTATTATACTATTCATCTAAATCAATTACAGATGCTGTTTCGCTTCTATTAATTGTTGGAGCTTTAATTGTTGGTCTTTCTGCAGGAGGAAGAATATTTGCAACTTCTATTCCTAACATTTCAGCATCAACAAGTATACGTCCGCAATATTCGCACACAATGATTTTTTTATGAGTTTTAATATCTAATTGACGTTGTGGTGGAATTTTATTAAAACATCCTCCGCAAGCATCGCGAGCTACTGTACAAACAGCTAAACCATTGCGCGCATTCGAACGAATTTTTTTATAGGCTGAAAGTAAACGTGCATCAAGTTTTAATTCAAGAGCTGCTGAACGCTTCATTAATTCTTCTTCTTCTTTTTGATTTTCTTGAATGATGTCGTTCAATTCAATATTCTTGTGAGTAAGATCGATCGTTCTATCATCAAATTTCTTTTGACAATCGTCAATCAAATTTTGTTTTTGTTTTATTTCGTATTGAAATTCCTTTATGCGTTTGTTGCATAATTCAATTTCGAGTTTTTGAAACTCAATTTCTTTTGCAATCGACTCAAATTCACGATTGTTACGAACTAAATCTTGTTGTTCAGAATATTTCTTGATATGAGTTTCAGCATCTTTTATTTCAATCTGTTTGCCTGCAATATCATGCTCTTTTAACTTGATTTCAGCCGAAATTTTACTCATGCGAGTTTCCAATCCTGCAAGTTCATCTTCTAGATCTTTTACTTCAAGAGGAAGTTCACCACGAAGTGTTTTAATTTTATCAACTTTTGAATCAGATAGTTGAAGTTCGAATACATTTTTAAGTGTTTCTTCAACTGATGCCTGGATATCTTCTTGTTTTATTGCCATATATTATAAATACTTAATTGGATTAGTATTAATATCCGTTAAATGAACGGCAAAATTAGTATTATTTTTTGTTAAAATATCATAAAAAAGTTCTTTTGTGAAAAATTCGCTTTCATAATGTCCTATATCTGCTATAACTATTTTATTTTCAGCATTAAAAAACTCATGATATTTAAAATCTCCTGTAATAAAAACATCTGCTTTAGCTGCTATTGCATATTTTAAATAGCTACTTCCCGACCCTCCACATACTGCAATACGTGATACTTTTTTATTTAGTAACGAAGTGTGTCGCAAACATTCAACATTAAATGTCTTTTTAATGGTAGTGAGAAAATCCATTTCATCAATAGTTTCGCTTAATTCACCAACTAAGCCAATACCAACAGACTGATTTTCGTTTTCCAATCGATACAAATCGTAAGAAATTTCTTCGTATGGATGCGATTTTTTCAAAGCATCTAGTACTTTATTTTTAAAATGTTTGGGAAAAATGGTTTCGATCTTAACTTCAGGTTCCTGATGTATTTGTCCTTTTACTCCTACAAATGGTTTCGTATTTTCATTTGCACGAAAAGTTCCAGTTCCATTTGAATTAAAGCTACAAAAATCATAATTACCTATACTTCCAGCACCTGAATCGAATAATGCCTTTCTAACGATATCAGCATATTTCTCAGGGACAAAAGTTACTAATTTTATAATATCATCATGAATCGACGATAGATTTTTTAGATTTAATAAACCAATTTTATCTGCAATTTTGGCATTTACACCATTATATACTGCATCGAGATTTGTATGTGCTGAATAAATTGCAATATTATTTTGAATTGCTTTTATTATACATCGTTCCACATAATTATTCCCAGTAATTTTCTTTAAACCGCCAAATATTAATGGATGATGAGAAATTATTAAACCAGCACCTTTTAAAATAGCTTCATCTATAACGGCTTCGGTCACATCAATACAAACAATAACAGATGTTACTTGTTTTGCAACATCACCAACCTGCATCCCAGCATTATCGTAAGATTCTTGATATCCTAGTGGTGCATAGTTTTCGATTGTTTGAATGATATTTTTAATTGATTCGGACATTAATTATATTTTAATGCTTACACCAATTTTTCCACCAGCACCTGACATAGGACCACCAATTTCTAAGTTTATTCCTATTTTATTATTGAAATAATATCTACCTCCGATTTGTAAACCCAATCCAAGACCAGAATTTCCTGAACCACTATAATTATTGGGAGATGTCCAAACCCAATAACCGACATTTAAACCAGCATATAAATCCCAATTTCTTGGAATTTCTAAAATAGTATTAAAATGATAATTCATATTGCCCGATAATCCAATAATATTATGATGTGCTGATGCATGTACATTATTATGACCATCCCAATATGAATAGTCATCATTATACGATTTATATGACATTTCAACTCCAAGAGTAATATCTGGATGAACACCAAAATCTAATCCTATGTATACTGGGACACCACTTCCAGTAAGTCCAAGCCCAGCATTAAATTGTTTGCCATTTTTACCTATTGGACTTTGACTATAACTTACAATTGAAAAACACAATAAAGAAGCAAGTACAACTATTTTTTTCATAACATTATTCACTTTAATTAAACTTGCCAAAGTTAAAAAAATATGACATATACAAACAATATTTTTTTGTCCATTAATTTATTCATTTCATTTTTCAAAACAAT
>Ga0302288_1000961_pt1 | contig 20383 bp, 23 predicted proteins | sample III_Fen_N1_1_FD_194549 | JGI IMG/M metagenome (GOLD analysis project Ga0302288, IMG submission 194549) | Peat permafrost microbial communities from Stordalen Mire near Abisko, Sweden - III_Fen_N1_1 | ecosystem: Environmental > Terrestrial > Soil > Wetlands > Permafrost | place: Sweden: Abisko...
TTTAAAAGCTGAACAATCGACAAACCGACCTCGTAGAAATCTAAAAAACAGGATAATAACAAAATTTAGAAATGATTTATTGATATTTAATATTTATTTGCAAATTATATATATATATATATATATATGAAACTTCACATCAAAAATATGGTAAGCAACCGCTGCAAGATAATTGTAAAGTCAGACCTTGAGGCTTTGGGATTGCATTGTGTTGCCGTTGAATTGTGCGAAGTTGAAATTATGGAAGACATTTCGGAGGAAATTCGTGTTGCTTTGGACATCAAGCTGGGTGAATCGGGTTTCTCTTTAATTTTAGAGAGAAATAATATATTAATCGAAAAGATTAAAACAATTATCATCGAATTAATTTATTATACCGAAAAGCAGTTGATCATCAATTTATCAGATTATTTAAGCATAAAACTAAAATACAGTTATACCTATTTAGCCAACGTTTTTTCAAAGAATGAGGGCGAAACCATTGAACATTTTTTTATCTCCCACAAAATTGAAAAGGTAAAAGAACTACTGGTTTACAGCGATTTGAATATTACTGAAATAGCTGACGAATTAAATTACAGCAGTGTAGCCCATCTGTCAAATCAATTTAAAACGATAACCGGATTAACTCCCTCACAATACAAGCAACTCAGGCTTAAACGGCGCAAAGCATACGAAAGTGTCGGTAACAATTTGAACCAGAACTGAAAATCAAATTAACTCCTTGTAAGCAATCTATTTCACTTATTCTAAAAATGCCTTTTACCCATACGGTACAATCCATTGCCCGCAAACCGCCATTTCTACCGACCGATTTTCACTACAGATAAACCAAAGTATTTTCAAAATTGCCTTCTCAGAATTCGCAGACACGCAGACTGTTTTCGAATTTGCATTAACGATTTCGGTTTCAAGGGGCATATAAACCATTTGATTCAATATGAAATCAACACGTCCGTTTTCTTCCAAATTTTATTTTCTCGCCTTCCATACGATCAAAAAAATTCAACATTCAACCTGATAAGTTGATGAGCATTTATTAAATTATAAAGCCATTTAACGGAATTTCAATTAAACGGCTTCATTTACTACCATCACAAATTAGAGATCCTCAAAAAGCCTTTTGACTTCTTCTTTGGTTTTTCCCAGTCTCTGTTGAAGTCTTCCGTATAGTTCATCTTCACGACCTTCTTCATATAATAGGTCATCGTCAGTTAAATCTGCATAGCTTTTTTTGAGCTTTCCTTTCAACTCATTCCAGTTTCCTTTCAATTCTGTTGTGTTCATGTTTTAAATTTTAAAATATGATTGAATTTCAAATACTACAATTTAGTTCCCGCGGTTCAAAAATTTATTATACAATTACACTGAAGCATAATTCCTGTCTACCATAAAAGATGATTTAAATAGACCTTCTTCCTTGTATAACCTGTATCAGTACTGCTATGATAGCAATTACAAGTAAAATGTGAATAATACCTCCTGCACCGTAACCTATAAATCCAATAAGCCAACCGATAACCAGTATGACGGCGATAATTTTAAAACGTTGTAAAAATTTAAAGTCCATATTCTATATACAAATATCGCAATCGTTAACTGGCTTGGTATTACAAAATTCTGTGAATAGTTTACATGATTCACACTATTGTAATGTTAAAGCTTACAGCAAAAAGGCAGGAGGAAAAGTGTCATAAAACAAATAGAAAGTTAAATCGATTTCCAACTGAACAGACCATTTGTTTGGTTTAAAAGTGGCAGCATTAAACCTTCAAATCGAGTATGAAAATACAGCAAGAATTGCAAAAACAATCCTACGCTGATATGATAGGCCCCATAAAATAAATGTTATATGATAACTTGAATTTCAGAGACTTAATAGGAAGAGGAGATGCATGTGTGAATCATGTAATATATTCTGAAAATTTTGTAACTCTAATAGAGTCATTGATGCTCAACTTTGTTATTTCAGAGTTTAGTAAATAAATCGTTAGTAAAAATATGTTACCAATCGCTGAGGTTGATGTTGAATAAATACAAGTCGGAACATCTCAATATCAAATAATAAACGAATATAGTTGCATTTAAAATCTGGTATTTAAAACATTTCTTAAAAGATAAAATTGGTAAATACATAAAAGGAAGATACATGCGCAAGTTTAAAAAACCACTGCTCGTTTTAATCATAACTATTATAACCTTGGTAGCATTGGCTATTTTATTTATTTCACCCATCACTAAATATCTGGTTGAAAAGTATGATGCGAAATATACGGGACGCCAAATTAAAATGGATTGGGCATATGTTAATCCTTTTACAGGCTACATCCATTTCAGCAATGTCAAAATTTATGAATTGAACAGTGACAGCATTTTCTTTTCAGCAAATGGAGTGAGTGCAAATATCTCTATGTTTAAAATGCTATCGAAAACGAAAACTTATGAAATTAGCGATTTCACCTTAACCCAACCCAAAGGAATAATATTTCAAAACAATAAAGAATATAATTTCAATGATCTTATTAAGAAATTTTCTACGCAGGATAGTTCCAAAGTTGCAAAATCAGTGTCTCATTTTAATATTCTCAATGTAAAAATAATTGATGGAATATTTTATTACCGCGATAAACAAGTTCCAATAAACTACTTTATAAAAAAGGTAAATATTGAAAGCACTGGAATGCAATGGGATACAGACACCATAGCTGCAAAATTTTCATTTCTATCAGGAATAGGAAGTGGTGGCATGAAAGGCAACTTTACTATCAATTCAAAAAACAAGGATTATCGTTTGGCTATTGTCATTCAGAAATTCGATTTAAATATTTTAGAACAATACCTCAGTGCATTAACGAACTATGGTAGCTACACTGCTAATCTTGATGCAGATTTAAATGTAAAGGGCAATTTTAAAGCAGCAGAAAATGTTACCTTTTCAGGGTTGCTGGCAATTAATGATTTTCATATAGGGAAAAATCCGAAAGATGATTATGCTTCATTTGATAAATTAGCGCTAACAATAGAAGAACTAAGTCCGAAAAATCACAAATATCTTTTTGATTCACTTTTGCTTGAGCATCCCTATTTCAAATATGAAAAGTATGACAACGCAAGTAACCTGGAAACGATGTTTGCAGGCAAAGATTCCAACAATGTAACCACCAAATTACCCATTGCCAAATTATCTCCTTCTAAATTTAACCTTGTTCTTGAAATAGGAAATTACATAAAAAAGCTATCGAAGAATTTTTTCAAAAGTGATTATCAAATTAACCAACTGGCAATAAACAATGGCGATTTAAAATTCAATGATTATTCATTAAGTGAAAAGTTCTCCATGGATTTTAATCCAATAAATATTAAAGCTGATTCAATTGGTAAAGATCAAAAGCGGGCTATTGTATCAATTAAATCAGATATTAAGCCATATGGCAATATATCAATTGCAATTAGTTTAAACCCAAAGGATAGTAGCTATTTTGATTTACAATATCAAATGCAAAAATTTCCGGCGACTCTGTTAAATCCCTACATTATTTCACAAACATCCTACCCTTTAGACAGGGGAACAATTGAATTAAATGGTACTTGGAAGGTGAGAAATGGAAATATACAAAGCAACAATCATATACTTATTGTTGACCCACGGGCAAGTAGGCGTATAAAAAACAAAGCCACAAGCTGGATTCCTTTATGGCTAATAATGGGTTTTGTGCGTGAACGTGGCAATGTTATTGACTACAAAATTCCGATAACAGGTAATTTGAAGAATCCGAAATTTCATCTGCATGATGTACTTTTCGATGTGCTTAAAAATATTTTCATTAAACCGGCTACAGTACCGTATGGTATGGAGGTGAAAAATATAGAAACTGAAATTGAAAAAGCTCTTACATTGAAGTGGGTGATGCGACATAGTTCACTTACATCAAAACAGGAGAAATTTATTGAAAGAATGGCCGACTTCCTGGTAAAAAATCCGGATGCGTCTATTACTATTTATCCGCAGCAGTATGAAATAAAAGAAAAAGAATACATTCTGTTTTATGAAGCGAAGAAAAAGTATTTCCTAAAAGTAAATAATAAGTCCAAGCAGTCTTTCAGCGAAGAAGACTCTGTCATTGTTGATAAAATGTCTATAAAAAACGCTGTTTTTGTTAACTATCTGAACAAACATATTAAGGACTCATTGCTTTTTACCATACAGGATAAATGCGTCAGCTTTTTAGATACAAGTATTGTAAATAACAAATCAAGTCAATTAAATAAAGCAAGAAAAAATGTTTTTCTTGCTTTCTTCATAGATAGAAATGTGGAAAAACGCATAAGAATTTCTGAAGGTGAAAATATTATTCCTTTTGACGGTTTTTCATTTTATAAAATAGCATATAAAGGTGAATATCCGGAATCCATACTCAGGGCATACCGCAAATTGGATGAATATAACAATGAGGCTCCAAGAAAAAAATATAGGGTAGAACGAAGGAAAAATAAAGGGACAACTTAAGTAATTTCAATTGTCGATTAAAAATTCATAAAATGAGAACAACTAAAAAAGCAGAAACGGATAATGCTAAGATCAAAGATCTTGATAAAAACGCGGAAAGCGGGCAGGGCGAATTTTTAACAACCAATCAGGGTTTACGTATCAATGATGATCAAAACTCGTTGAAGGCTGGCGAGCGTGGTGCTACCTTGCTGGAAGATTTTCAGCTTCGAGAAAAAATTACACATTTTGATCATGAACGAATTCCTGAGCGCATTGTTCATGCACGGGGAAGTGGAGCCCATGGATATTTCGAACTATCTGAATCAATGTCGCAATATACCAAAGCTAAATTTCTTCAAACTCCTGGTTCCAGAACTCCTGTTTTTGCAAGATTCAGCACAGTGGCAGGTTCACGCGGATCTTCAGATATGGCACGCGATGTAAGGGGTTTCGCAGTTAAATTTTATACTGAAGAAGGCAACTACGACCTGGTTGGGAATAATGTGCCCGTTTTCTTTATTCAGGACGCCATAAAATTTCCAGATCTTATTCATGCAGTTAAACCTGAGCCGAATAACGAGATGCCCCAGGCAGCTTCAGCTCATGATACGTTTTGGGATTTCATTTCTTTAACTCCCGAAAGCATGCACACGATCATGTGGGCAATGAGTGACCGTGCTCTTCCGCGAAGCCTCCGCATGATGGAAGGTTTTGGTGTGCATACTTTCCGTTTCGTAAATGAAAATAATGAATCAGTCTTTGTGAAATTTCATTGGAAACCAGTGTTGGGAGTTCATTCTGTTGCATGGAATGAAGCTCAGAAAATTTCAGGCAAGGATTCTGATTTTCACCGCAGAGATTTATGGGAAGCCATAGAAACCGAAAACTTTCCTGAATGGAATTTTGGCGTTCAGATTGTGGAAGAAAAAGACGAATTCAAATTTGATTTCGATTTGCTTGATCCTACAAAGCTTATTCCCGAAGAAATTGTTCCAGTTCAAATCATTGGTAAGATGGTTTTGAACCGTAATCCTGAAAATTTCTTTGCCGAAACTGAACAGATTGCATTTCATCCCGGCCATGTTGTCTCAGGAATCGATTTCAGTAACGACCCGCTACTACAGGGCCGGTTATTCTCCTATACCGATACTCAGCTTAGCCGGTTAGGCAGTCCAAACTTTCATGAAATACCAATCAACCGGCCCATTGTTCCTGTGCACAACAATCAGCGCGACGGGCATATGCGGCAAACCATTAACGAAGGGCAATCGAGCTATCATCCCAACACAACCGGAGGTGGCTGCCCATTCCAGGCCAAAGCAGTGGAAGGTGGATTTGTTTCATACAATGAGCAGATTGATGCCAGAAAAGTGCGCGCTCGTAGTCAAAGCTTTTTTGATCATTTCAGCCAGGCAACCCTGTTTTTTAACAGCCAGAGTGAGGCAGAGAAAAATCATATTGTTAACGCATTCCGGTTTGAGTTAGGTAAGTTAGAAACAGCATCCATTCGCGAACGCGTGGTAGGTATGCTTACAAAAGTGGATAAGGAGCTGGCTGCCAGAGTTGCCGAAGGACTAGGCATACAAGTTCCCCAACCTGAACAAAATCTGAATCAAAATATCTCGGCTGATGGTGATCCAAAAGATTATCAGTCTCTTAATATTCATCCTGAATTGAAGATTTCAAAAGCGTTGAGCATGGCAGGCACAGTCAAGGATTCGATCAAAACAAGGCAGATAGCAATACTCGCTGCAGATGGTGTGGAGGAAAATTCACTAAATGCAATGAAAAAAGCTCTTGAAGCAGCAGGGGCCCAAACAAAGATTATTGCTTCTCATCTGGGATTTATTGCTGCCGAAAACGGAAATCAGATTAAAGTTGATCAAAATTTCTTAACTGCAGCTTCCGTACTATTTGATGCAGTGTATTTGCCAGATGGAGCAAAAAGTGCTTCCTTATTAACGGATGAGCCTGATGCTATTGATTTTATTAACGAAGCATTTAAACATTGTAAAGCCATAGCTGCCGATGGAGCAGGAGCATACCTTTTGGATTTAACTGCTGCCGGAACTAAAATTCGTAATGAGAATAAAGCAGAGAAAAAACACATGGCCTATGGCATATTGCTTAACTGCAATTCCAAAGAGTTTATAAATGCTATTGCGAATCATCGTTTCTGGGAACGTGAAAAAGCGGGTAATGTGCTGGCTTAAACAAAATTATTTAATCTTTAATCAAGATTTATAAATCAACTGAAACAACTAAAAATGAATAGATTAGACTCAAATGATGCAAAAGAGATCGGTGAAAATATAGGTATCGATTGGCATAAGATGAATTTAGATGAATTCACTAAAGGAGTAAATATTGAGTTTGAACATGGGACAAAATTTCCGGAAACGAATGTTACAAATAATGACAAAAATATGGCAGGAAAAATTGCCTGGGCGCATTTAAAAGAGTTTCCGGATTATTATACAAGATTAGAAAAATTAGAAAAGACAGCGAGGGAATTTTGGAAAGGCAAGGGCGGAAATGATTGATTAGATACTTGGTGAAATATTTAAAGCTGGAATGAGCTTCGGAATTTTTATCGTCGTTGCAATAATTATAGTTGTCATAATTTTTGTATTTCGATTTGGAAAAAAGAAAAATTCATAGATTTTCTAATTAATAAACAATGGTTCCCTTCTATATACGAAATAAACCAGGAATTCTTAAAACAACTGGGTTAAATACAAACAAAGTATAAAAAGAGTATAAAGTGCAAAGTTCGCCAAGTTAAAGTACAATATAAAACTGCTGGAAATTTTCCAAATTTCAAATAATTGTCTCAGATTCTATATTTTTTAAACGTAAAATGGAGGAATAAAGAATGAACCTTTTAAAGAAAAAACTAATTTATTTTTGCATTTTGTTGATTGTAATAATCAACTTCGATGTCGCTTTTGCTCAGAAAGCAAAAGTTGTTTCTTCCTATGGGCCTGTCAACCAAGATGTAGGATTTGCTCAAATTAAAGCTGATCGCATGAAGGTAAAAGCTGATCGTGCAAAAGAACACAAAGATTTGTTAAATGCCCGTTACGATCTTTCAATAAAAACGTCTCCGGATGTTCTCATGTCAGGAGGAAAACCCATACCTGTGGGCCCAACTGCTAAACTTCAAGGAACAAGCTGGTCAGACCTGGATAAGTTAACTCCTGAACAGATTAAAACGAAGGGTATTTTCCCTTACAAGCCACTCCCATTTGCCGATCATGCCGAGGGTGGCATGCTTTTCCCGCTAATGATTACTGATACGCTTCCGCGGCTTGTACGCTTCGACCTCGATTTTGATCTTCCGGAGCATATCCTACCTGATCGGGCACCACCCATTTATCTGACTACACGACCCGATTTGGGAGATGTTTCGAAAGGAAGATTGATAACAATCGATAATTACTACGAAATTTTTAATGGACTTTTAAATCCGAAACAACTTGAAGGATTGCGCTTGCTGGTTACCCAGTTTCCACAACAACAGTTTAATGCTAACGAAGACCGGCGAACTGACCGGCCAAGCCTTGGCGTAACTTGTTTCGATTGTCATGCCAATGGACACACCAATGGGGCAAACCATCTGGTTGGCGATATTCGGCCACAGGAATTCAGGCACAGGATTGAAACTCCGTCCTTGCGTGGAGTAAGTATCCAGAGGCTCTTCGGTTCGCAACGAGGACTTAAAACTATTGAGGATTTCACCGAATTCGAATAACGGGCAGCCTACTTTGATGGCGATCATGTAATGGCAGCCAAAAAGGGAGTTAACATTTTAGATCGTGGTTCGCAAGTTCATTTTATGGCCGAATTCATGGCTATTTTAGATTTTCCACCAGCTCCAAAGCTTGATATATACGGCGCATTGGATAAAACCAAATCAACTCCTGCCGAATTGCAGGGAGAAGCAATTTTTAATGGAAAAGGACGATGTGTTGTATGTCATCCAGCGCCATACTATACCGACAATAGCATGCACAATTTAAAGGCTGAACGTTTTTACAAACAGGAAATGGCCAATGGTATGATGATGGCGCATGATGGTATGATTAAAACCTTCCCGTTAAGAGGCATCAAAGACTCGCCGCCCTATTTGCACGACGGCAGATGTTTTACTTTGGAAGATGTGGTGGAATACTTCAACCTTGTTCAGGAATTACGACTGACAGCCCAGGAAAAGGCAAATTTGGTCGCGTTTATGCGCGTATTGTAGAAATGAGCCATCAACAAAAACGAGGGGCACATACTTACTCCACGTTTTTGTTTTTTAAAGGATGCGATAATCTTTCATTACATTAAAAATAAGTAAGCAAATGAATAATTTATTTAAAGGATTAATATCAGGTTACGGAGCTTATAAATTAGGCGGAGGCTGTTTAAGTACCATTGTAATTTTTGTGGTCATCTGGCTTATACTTGGGCAATGTAGCTAGAAACTCTTGCTATGTTAGAACAAAAAAACTCATTTATTTATAAAAATAGCTTAAGTATTGTTTTTTTGCTATTGGCATTCTTAAGTTTAGCAGGACAAGCGTTTACAGGGATCCAACAATACAATGAGTTTTTATCTGATCATAACTATCACACTGTATCCCTATTTCAATATTTAAGCACAGGTCATTTTATTCAGGCAACATTTGAAAATTGGGAAAGCGAATTTTTTCAAATGGGACTATTCATTTGGTTCACTGTTTTTCTTAAGCAAATAGGTTCATCCGAATCTAAAAAATTAGGTGTCAAAGAAGAAGTGGACAGGGAACCAAAGAATCACAAAAACGCTCCTTGGGCTGTTCAAAAAGGAGGATTTATATTGTCTGTTTACAAACATTCGCTGACGCTTTCGTTGCTTCTTTTATTTCTCATATCGTTCGTTTTGCATTGGTATGGAAGTAATAAAGATTTTAACCAAATCAAGATGATGGAAGGTAAAAGCACCGAAAGTATGTTTGCCTATTTAAGCAACAGCAGATTGTGGTTTGAATCATTTCAAAATTGGCAAAGCGAGTTTTTATCGGTGTTTGCAATTATTTTTCTTTCAATTTATTTAAGAGAATTTGGTTCACCGCAATCAAAACCCGTTGATGCACCAAATGCAGAAACGGGAGAGTAAATTATTCTTTAGAACGAAGTTTCAATTGACAACTTATGTCCGAGGATTCTTGCATTGTTTTATTGGATAATGGCTGGAGTTTTAAATGTTCAGCAGTTCAGATTAAAAGTATTTATCTCTCACCTTTATGAATCTTACAACAGGTTATCCATATTGGCTAATAAACAGCGGATTGCCAGCTAACTATCCAAAGTTGGAACAGTCTGTTAAAACAGATGTTGCTATAATCGGTGGTGGAGTTTCCGGAGCTTTAACTGCTTATTATCTTGTTAATGCCGGTATAAATTGTGTAGTTGTTGACGCACGAACAATTGGCTTAGGCAGCACTTGCGCAAGCACATCACTGCTGCAATATGAATTAGACAAACCGTTGTGTGAACTTGAAAACCAAATCGGTTTACAAGCTGCGGTACGAGCTTACAAGTTATGTTCTGAATCTATTGACACCATACAAAAAATATCACAAGAAATTAAATTCACCCAATTTGAAAAACAAAAAAGTTTGTTTTTCGCTGCATATAAAAAAGATAAAAAATTGATTGAAAAAGAATTTTTAGTTCGTAAAAAAGCAGGATTTCAAGTTCAACTATTAGATGAAAAAGAAATACATCAACAATTCGGGATCTCCGCTCCGGCTGCTATTCTCTCTGCACAAGGCGCCACCACTGATGCATATATGTTTACTCATGCTTTGCTTAAAGCAAGTATGAAAAAAGGACTTCAGGTATTTGACAGGACTGTAATTTCAAGAATAGAATATAAAAAAAAAGGAGTGGATTTAATCACAGAAAAGGGATACATAATTGCTGCAAATAAAATTGTGAACGCATCCGGTTACGAGATAACAGAATTTTTGGAAAAGAAAATTGTAAAACTTCTTTCAACCTATGCACTTGCATCAGAACAAATACAATCACATATACCGGTATGGAAGGATAAAACGATGTTGTGGAATACTGCTGCCCCATACTTATACATGCGATTAACCAAAGACAATAGAATAATTATTGGCGGCAGAGACGAAGAATTTTACAATCCTCACAAACGAGATTCACTAATCAAAAAAAAATCTGCATTACTAAAAAACGACTTTTCAAAATTATTTCCTTCAACTGAACTCATTCCTGAATTTTGCTGGACAGGAACATTCGGCTCAACAAAAGATGCGCTACCATACATCGGAACATACAATAAAACACCTAATACCTATTACGCACTGGGTTTTGGCGGAAATGGAATTACATTTAGTGTAATTGCAGCTGAAATAATATGCGACATGATTACAGGAAAAAGGAATAAAAACGCATTGCTTTTTTCATTTAATAGATAATATCAATTATTCGAGAAAAAATGTGCAAAGGAGTAATTTTCGAAATGCATTAATTAAGCCATAGTGAAACAACTCCAGAAACTTTAGGATTAGATCCAAAATACAGTTATGAAAAATATGTTGATAAATGAAAAACTTATATGAGCATTTAGAGAAAGGTTTTGAAAAACTTACATCTGTTTCCATTGCAATTCTCGGCAATTCAATATCCTTTCTTATTGCCTTAATCATAGTGATAATTTGGCTTACTGATAAGCAGTTTTTCAAGCAGGACATTCACTGTCGTATTGGAGATATAATTCTGGGAGTTGCTTTTTTAAGTTTATTTATTATTCAAAAATCTTTCAACCGGTTCTCAAAATTACTGCATTTAAAGGTGAATGAACTTATTACATCACACGAGCCTGCGAATAATGCCGTGATTCATGCTGAAGAAAAAACTGAAAATGAAATAAAAATTCTTTCAAAAGAACATATGGAATTAGTTGAACAGATAAAACAAGAAGAGAAATCATAATTCCTGAAAAGATTTATTTTTCATTTTACTCTTAGTAAACTCTATAATCCGGCTTAACACTTTAACACAAAATGCCATAACATCATTATGTACATTTATTTTTTTGTTCAAAGTGAAATGTGTGAATCATACAATATACTTGTAAAATTTTGTAACACTTTTCGTTTCAACGTCTATAACCTTTGTCAAATAATTATAAGTAAAAAAAATAAATTTTAAAAACAAGCAAAATGAAAAAGTTATTTGTAGTATTTGTAGCAATTGCAATCAGCGCTGGTGCTTATGCACAAACCGGATTGACAAACGGAACAACGAGTCCTAAAGAAGTGAAGAGCAAACAGAATCAGAACGAGTCAAACAATCCGCAGGACTTGAAAAAGAATCAAAATCAAAACATGCAAAACAATTCTTTTGACAAATCACATCCCGATGGAGTAATGATGCAAAATGGAAAAATGATGCAGGTAAAAAACGGACAATTGTCAAGCCTGGACAATGACGTGACCCTGAGCAACGGAACTAAGATAATGAGCGATGGAACTTGCATTAAAAAGGACGGCACAAAAATGACTATGAAAGAAGGTCAACACATGGATATGTCGGGCAACCTGACTCCCATGAAAACAAATAAAGATAATAACATGTATCTCGTTCCCGATAGCACAAAGAAAAAAAGTTATTAAATAAACGGCTCAACGCCTTAGTTCAATAATTAGTAATAAACAATTAAATAAAAATTGAAATGACAGAAAATCGAAATCAAAAGGATGAGAACAGGACCACAGATGGTGGCATGTTAACTGGAATGTTTAGTGATCGTGAGAGCACAGAACATGCTTACAACACATTGCACTAAAGAGGTTACACAAAAGACGACATCAATTTAGTTATGTCAGACGAAACGCGCAAAAAACATTTTTCAGGTGATGTCAAAGAAACTGAAATAGGAACTAAAGCTGCTGAAGGTGCCGGAAAAGGTTCAGCTATTGGCAGCACAGTTGGTGCAATTGCAGGCGTTATAGCAGCAATCGGAACCAGTTTGGTTATACCTGGGCTTGGAATTGTTATTGCTGGTCCCATTGCCGCAGGTTTAGCAGGTGCAGGTGCTGGCGGTATTACAGGCGGAGTAATCGGTGCACTCGTAGGTTCAGGAATTCCTGAAGAACGCGCTAAGTTGTATGAATCAGGAATCAAAAACGGAAACATCGTTATGGGCGTTAAACCTCGTAATAGTGAAGATGCCAAATACTTTGAAGAAAATTGGCATACTAACAAAGCTGAAGAAATTCACAGTTAGAATTTCCATTATAAATAAAAACGGAATGACTTTAAAGTCATTCCGTTTTTATACCCATCTCTTTCCGGATCGAATTACCTCTGGAATAAATGGGTATAATAAAATAAAGTGCTTAATCAATTAAGACACCTCGTAAGCATCCCTTTGGGAGGTTGATAGACCATAAAACAAAATTACTAGTACAGGTAAAGTAGTATTAGGAGCAATGACAGGACTTGCCATTAGTGCAATAGCTGGTATTTTATTCGCACCCGAAAAAGGTTCAACAACTCGCAAACAAATCATGGATAAAGGCGATGATTATGTGGATAAACTAAAATCAATGTTTGATGAATTACGTGATTCGCTTACAGAAAAATTTGAAAGCATTAAAAATGATGCTGAAATTTTGCGAAAAAAAGAAAAAAGAAATTCGATGATGCAAAAAAAGATATAAAAAATGGAGCGACAAATTTTAAACACAATGTCGAAGCAGATATTAATTATAAAACATCGTAAATTTCATTCAATAGTCAATAAACAATTAAAATTTTAAAAGGTACTTGCTTAGAACTAATAAGTGCCTCAATTATGGGTGGCTTATAATTGAGACATTCCCAAATACAGAAATTGATAAGCCAACAATAATTTAATAATCACATATTAAGGGATTAAGAACCTTTAGTTTTGTGAAATCTTAAAATGTGTGAATGATATAATTCTTTTCAAGAATTCTGTAAAACCTCAACTGTTTCAGGCTCCTAACTTAGATCCCATAAAATTTAATCATTAAATCTCATACAAAATGAAAGGGAACGAAAAATTAATAACAGTCTTGAATTCGCTTCTGGCAGATGAACTCACTGTTATCAACCAATACATGGTACAATCTGAAATGTGTGCAAACTGGGGTTACAGCAAACTTCACAAAGCTATCCGGAAGCAGGCAATGGATGAAATGCTCCATGCTGAGTGGCTGATTGAGCGAATACTTTTCTTTGAGGGTGCGCCAACGGTATCCAAACTTAATCCAATGAAAATTGGCAAAACTGTTTCAGAAATGATCAGTAATAACGACGAAACTGAACTCAAAGTTGTCAGTGAATACAACGATGCAATCAAACTTGCCAACAAGGCTGATGATCAGGGAACTATTGACCTACTGACTAAAATACTGAAAATGGAAGAAGGCCATGTTGATTGGGCTGAAAAACAAATTACGCAGATTGAACAAATGGGTTTGGAGAATTACCTGGTCACAATCTGAAGTATAATAAGATAGTTATTAAATCAATATGAGGGTTAAGCAATGAGAACACCAAAACATATTGGAATAATCCCCGACGGGAATAGAAGATGGGCTGAAGAAAAAAAAATGACAAAAGAAAAGGGTTATGAGAATGGTTTGGATCCTGGCTTAGTACTTTTTAAATTGTGCAAAGAGGCCGGAATTAAAGAAGTAACTTATTATGGTTTTACTACTGATAATGCGAAAAGGCCAGTAAAACAGCGTGAGGCCTTCACCAAAGCCTGTGTAAATGCAGTATGCATTTTGTCCCATGAAGAAGCTGAATTATTGGTTGTTGGAGATTTTGAATCGCCGATGTTTCCCAAAGAGTTGAACAAATACACCACTCGACAGACCTTCGGGAATGGAGGTATTAAAGTAAATTTTTTAGTTAACTACGGTTGGGAATGGGACTTAAACAATTTGAAACTGTCAGATTCGGCTCAAAAAAACATCACCAGTAATATTAAGTCTTTTGATGTTTCCAGAATAGATCTGATTATACGTTGGGGTGGTCGACGCCGACTAAGTGGTTTTCTTCCAGTTCAATCTATTTATTCTGATTTCTATGTGTTAGATGATTATTGGCCCGATTTTAATCCAGAACATTTTTATAACGCATTAAAATGGTACAACGATCAGGATGTCACACTGGGAGGATAAACAGAATTGAAGACATTAAAATTTAATCTAAAACAATGCCTTCATTTTGAAACGGAAAGAGAAAACTCAATGGCTTGCAATTCTTTCGGGAACACCCGATGATGCTAAAACATTTCCTGAACACAAATAACGGACTTGTAAACAATAATATAGGGAATCGAACTTACATCCCGACATTGAATCATGAGTAATAATGTATCAGACCAACTGGTGGAAACATTGATTGAGCCACATTAAACTGCAAAATGAAAATACAGTGAAAATAGAAATGCCAATTACCGAAGTTCAAGATTTTTTAAGCAATTCTTATAATATAAACATTGATTTAAAAAATATTGAAGAAGATAAAATCGAAGCTAATTATCTTGTTTCTTTAGTTTTGACAATAAAGGAAGTAAGAAAATACGAAGTCGTATTTCAATATGATGTAAATGGATTTGTGGATTTGTTAGCAAAAGGTGCTCATTTCGTACTGGAAGAAAAACTTGATCATACAGCCATTGAATGGAATTCTAAAACAAGCGAAGTAGTTGTTGATGTGAAGAAAATTCAGGCATTTAGTGATTTTCTAAAGGTCTATTTTATTTCCGAACTACATTTTGTAAATAATGATATTATATTGACATTGAATACTATATAAAGTATTGAATGAGTAAATCAAGGTTGACATGAAAAAAATATAAAACAGGCACTCATTCCAAGTATTGACCACGAGATCAGCCTAAAGTCAGTGGATTCCGAAAATCCGGCAGACAAAAGAAATCTATTCCATCGAATTTTTAAATCAGAATAAAACAAAGTCAAAAAGAAGAAATAAATGCAAACACGATTTAAATATTTCTACACTGCCTTAAAGATTTCTTCCAAAGAATGGTGGGCAAAGGACCCTTTTAAAGAAAGTGCAGTCATTGCATACTATGCAATTTTTTCATTGCCCGGATTACTTGTTGTAATCATAACCTTTGCAGGATATTTTTTCGGTCAAGAAGCTGTCAACGGACAAATAGCATCGCAAATCACTTCCACAATGGGTGCAGATACAGCTCACCAAATTCAAGATATCATTGAAAAAGGAACCGAATCAAAAAATTCACTTTTGGCAACAATAATAGGAGTCCTAACAATTCTTGTTGGAGCAACTGGCGTTTTTGCACAATTTCAAAAATCAATTAATACTATCTGGGAAGTAAAAGCAGACGAATCGAAATCCGGCATTTTTAGTTTACTAAAAGCACGCTTGTTTTCATTCGGACTTATAATTGCCATTGCTTTTATATTAATTGCATCACTCGTAATTTCTGCAACGCTTTCTGCTTTGGGCACTTTGATTACGAATTATTTTTCAGAATCCCTTCTTATCATATTACAAGTCATCAATTTTATTTTATCCCTTAGTATTCTTGCAGTATTGTTCGCACTCATGTTTAAATTTTTTCCCGATGCAAAAATTAAATGGCGGCATGTATGGATCGGATCATTCGTAACTGCAATACTTTTTGAAACAGGAAAAGCCGCATTAGGATTATATTTTGGAAAAGCCAACCCCAGCTCAGGTTACGGAGCAGCAGGTTCAATTATTTTAATTATGCTTTGGGTTTCCTACTCATCCATGATAGTTTTTTACGGAGCAGAATTTACACATGCCTATGCAGAATTGAAAGATGGCAAAATCGCACCAGATAAAAATGCACGTTCACAAATTAAATAGTAAGAATAAAAGTCTAAACTGCTATTAATTAAATCTTTCATATTCAATATATTCTATGCAATAGAAATTACAACGCTAAACTACAATGAACTTGACAAAGATTTGGTTGAGTTCAAATACAAATCATATAAGATTTGCTATGTAAAATAACCGTAACAGCTTATTTTACAAGAGGCGAAATGCCTCTTTTTTATGCACTTTTTTAATGAATTTCTTGATGGGGTTCTCTCTCCTACAATTTTGTCCTAAATTTATTTACGCAACCCGGAAAGTCAAGGCTTTGAGTTTTCCAGAATAGAATTACAGACAATAACGCCGAAGTCGCTAGTTCTGTTTTTCGTACCTCAAAACTGACATTCGGCCATTGACATGAATCCGGTCTGCTCAATGGGTATTTGGCTCAAAATTAACAGGAGAGCCAGCCAATAAAAATCCAAAGGGCATTGGTAAAATCAAATGAAGTTTTTCGAGAATAATAAAGCGTTGGATGAATTAGGCAAGGAATACCGTCGCCTTGCTTTTCTGTTTCATCCGAACAAAGGTGGCGACACGACAATCATGCAGGTAATCAATGATCGGTATGACCGGCTATCCAAAAAACTGATCAATGGCAATGCTGATTTTTCGGAAGCCCGGAAAGAATATGAACAGCAGGTTTCAGAAGAAATGCGCCAGCGCTTAGACCGGATCATCGGTTTGCCTGGTATAATTGTCGAACTGATTGGTTCCTGGATCTGGATTACCGGTAACACGTTTGCTGTCAGGACAACATTGAAAAGCCTGGGATTCATGTTTAGCCATCCAAAAACAGCTTGGTACTGGTACATAGGCGAATACCAGAAGAAAAGCGGAAAGATTCAATCCATTGATGAGATGAGAGATTTATGGGGCTCTCAGAAGATTGGAACTCAACCCGAAACATCCAATCAACTAAATTAACCAACAGGGCGTGCCAGACAAGACCTTATTCTTAGAAGGTTGCCCAAATAAGTCCGCAGGGCAGCGGCAAAACAAAATGTATAGTTCGGAATTCGAACACAAACACATTAAAGGGATGACTTGCCAGATTGTAAAAGAAACGAAGCGAGGTTGGCAGGTTTTGCAATAGGATAATCCCCGAAAAAAACCTAAAACCCAGCTAATTGATGCCATTTATTTTTCGAAAGATAAAGGTGTTTGACAAAAAATTATTTCTCAATAAACTCAACCAGGCGTGCCAGATGCCAATATAAGTCCGCAGGGCAGCGGCATTATACCATGAATTATTTTTTCTTCGATGTAAGTGCCTAAGCCGCACAGAAGAACAATGCAGAAAACGAAGCAGTTGACTTGATTCAAAAGTTTCACCGCTTCGTTGTTTCAGACGAAGATTTAAAGCCACTGGTTGAATTTCTAACTCAGCAGATCGGCCGTATCAACAAAAAACATAAACGATGTACCGACTTTCCTTCTTTTAAAGGATTAGATCATCCATGTACCCTTTTCAAATCCATATTTAACTTGCGAACATTGTTATACTTGTGATTGTTCCATTTTTTTCACATAAAAGAAAAAGATGAAGCTTTACATTAAATTTGACATAAACGCCGCATGTAAAAAAACACTAGCAGAGCAATTGGAGAAAGAACAAATAGCATACTCATTGGTAAACTTTTGTGAAGTTGAACTAAGTGAAACACTTTCTGGTGATCAGCTTAAACATTTAATTGCAAACTTGAGCAATTATGGCATTGAGATTATTGAATCTCCTAAAAGTATACTTGTTCAAAAAATTAAGGATGCAATTATCGAAATGATTTACATGGAGGAAAAATTGCCAAACTCAACAATTTCATACTTTCTATCTGAAAAACTAAAGTACAGTTACGGCTATCTTTCAAACGTTTTTGTTGAAATGACCTATACCTCAATTGAAAATTTTATCATATTTCAAAAAACTAACCGGGCAAAAGAACTTATAACTACAAATGAATTTACAATTACAGAAATAGCATATAGATTGAATTACAGCAGCATTGCTCATTTCTGTAATCAATTTAAAAATGAAACAGGAATTACACCAACTACATTTCAACGAATTATTAATAAACGGCGAAATTCAGAAGAAGTAGAATAAAAATAACCTAAACTAAAAACAACATGAAAAACGGACTAATGCATATTCTGCTTGCTGATGACGATGAGGATGATCGCCTCTTTTTAGAGAAGCTTTTGAAGAAATAAAAATAAACACCAGCGTTGAAACGGTGAATGATGGGGTTGAATTAATGGATTATCTTTCACGCCCCGATATCATATTGCCTCATATTCTTTTCCTTGACCTAAATATGCCACGTAAAAATGGAATGGCTTGTTTAAGAGAATTGAAACGAATTGATCATTTAAAAGATATTGCGGTTGTAATTTATTCAACCTCGGCTTCTGACGAGGATATTGAAGAAACATTTGTTCAGGGGGCAAATGTTTACTTAAAAAAACCAAACGATTTTAACATACTCAAAAAAACATTAGAGGCGGTAATCACTACTAATTGGCAGTACCAAACATCAGGTTTAAACAGAGATAACTTCATTCTAAGTCTTTAATCACAAAAAAGAGGAGATTATGAGCATAAGAGCCATTTTTACAACTTCTTTTTTACTAAAGGGCATTTTTGTACTAGCAATATTTATTCTGGTTTTTACATCCGGCATTACATATAAACATACAGTTACCATAGCTGAATCTACTGAAATATTAGTTCATTCTTACAAAATTCAGGTCCAGTTAGAGCAATTAGAATCATGTGTTAAAGATGCAGAAACTGGCGAACGTGTCTATATTATCACCCTTGATTCCAGTTTTCTGGAGCCATATAATTCTGCTCTTGAAGAATATAAAGAGCCATTATTTTCGTTGCAATACTTAACATCCGAAAATCAACAACAACAAAAGAATTTAGACTCGCTCATTCAACTAGTTAACTTAAGATTTGCTCTCCTTAAGGGGTCATTAAGCATCAGCTCGAAAATAGGTTATGATAAAAACTTATTAGGAGCAAACATGATCAAAGGCAAAAAAGTAATGGACAGTATTCGTAGTCAGATCAATAAAATGGTTGATTTGGAAATCGAAAATTTTAACGAGCATCAAAACTCATATAATCTGGAAATTTCGTTTACACCTATCTTTACTTTATCTCTCTTTATTGTCACAATGATATTTCTGTTTTTTTCATATTTAAAAATTGATCGTGATTTGTTTGTTCAGAAAAGAACAAATGAAAAATTAATGATCTCGGTTGAATCAATCAAACATGCTGAAATAATTGGGGAATTTGGAATTTCACAATGGGATATTAAAACAGGTAAGCTTTTTTATTCAGACAATTTATATGCATTGTTAGGCTGCGAACCACAGTCTTTTGAATCTACAATTGCAAATTATTTGAAATTTGTACATCCTGACGATCAGGATATTGTTGCCAATAGAGCCCAAAATGTAGTTCAAAGTAATACTTATCCGCGTGAATACAGAATCACACGAAAAGATGAAGAACTTCGCTATTTTAGATCGATGGGTAAGTTTATAACCGACAACGAAACAAGCAAATTGAATATTGATATTGTTCGCGATATTACTCAACAACACCTAAATGAAATGTCAATATTAGAAAGGAATCGCGAATTAGAGAACATTGTCAACGAACTGGAATCTTTCAACCGGATTGCAAGTCACGATTTGCAAGAGCCCCTCCGCAAGATACAAACGTTCATGTCGCGCATTTCAGATAAAGAATTGGCTACAATGTCGGAATCGAGTAAAGAGTATTTTTCAAAAATAAAAATCTCGGCAAGCAGAATGAGAACACTCATCGACGATTTGCTTCAGTTTTCGCGTGCCAATAAAATTGAAAAGGTATTCGAGAAAACCGATTTAAACGTTGTACTCGAAAACGTTCGTCAGGAATTATCTCAAGACATTGAA
>Ga0302288_1000963_pt1 | contig 20311 bp, 14 predicted proteins | sample III_Fen_N1_1_FD_194549 | JGI IMG/M metagenome (GOLD analysis project Ga0302288, IMG submission 194549) | Peat permafrost microbial communities from Stordalen Mire near Abisko, Sweden - III_Fen_N1_1 | ecosystem: Environmental > Terrestrial > Soil > Wetlands > Permafrost | place: Sweden: Abisko...
CATAATTTGCAAGCATTTTGCCCAAATATAGGATTTCCCTTGCAATTTATGACTACTCAATTCTACTGTTTTTATGAATCAACAGCTTAGATCTATGGTTCTTATATTTTTCTTAAGGAGCGACTATATAATCTTCAATTTTCGTTCGTCGATTTATTTTTATTATGACTTAATCTTAAATATGTCTTGTTTAAAAACTATCGACAAAGGTTTGTAATTTCGTCATATTAACTCTCCGAGTATACAGTGGAGCATCGTTCTTTTTATAGGCAAGCAAACTTTCGTTAAATGTCTCCACATTCGTTTTTTGATATAATATTCCAAGTGGAAATTTTTCTTTCTCGAATACCTTCTGCGTAGCATTTTCAAAAAGAGTTCTATCATAGCTATCATCAACGTAATATGTTTTTTCCTTAAACCAGGCATGAGTATTTACTTTATTGAATGTTACACAAGGATGAAACACATCAATCAATGCATATCCTTTATGTTTAATGGCTTCCGATAATATGGTTTGAAACTGTTCGCGATCGCCTGAATAAGCACGGGCAATAAATGTTGCACCATACGAAAGTGCCACAGCTAAAGGATTTGCAGGTTCATTAGTCACACCATTGTATTGCAGTGGAGTTACAAATCCACGTTGACTTGTTGGCGAGGCTTGTCCCTTTGTTAATCCATACACCATATTGTCGTGAACCAGATGTACAATATCAATATTACGGCGAACAGTGTGCATAAAATGATTTCCTCCTTCGCCATACATATCGCCATCGCCACCTTCGGCAAAAACAAGTAATTTCGGGTTTGAAGCTTTTATCGCTGTTGCTACGGGTAAAGCTCTGCCATGTAAACCATTAAAATAGCTGGTATTAATGTATTGTGGCATTTTTGCCGCTTGACCGATTCCCGATGCAATTACCATATTTCGTGGATCGATAGATAAATCATTGAGCGTTTTTTTTATCACGTTTAGAATACTAAAATTGCCACATCCTGGACACCAACCGTTATCGACGGTAAATTGGGTTATATCAAATTGAGTTGTCATGATTTTTCAAATTTTAATTATAAAGCATTTAATTTTTGTGTTAAGAATTCAACCGAGAAAGGATTTCCATTATATTGGAGAATCGTTTCGTGAACTTTTATTCCTGTTTCTTGACGAAGAAGTTTAGCAAACTGACCTGTTGCATTATTTTCGATTACAACAATCTTTTTAGCTTTTTCGAGTAACGATTTAGTATTTGGTGGTAAAGGGAATACTTGTTTAAAATTCAAAAACGTCAAATCAGTACGTCCCGATTCTATCATAGCTTCTTTTATAGTTCCATAGGTCGAACCCCAGCCAATAATTACATTTTCTAATTTATCAGAACCAATAATTTCAGGCAGTACGGAATCTTTTGCAATAGCTTCGAATTTATGAAGACGTTTATCCATCTGCTCAACTCGAACATTTTCATCTTCGGTCAATCTTCCCCACTCGTCGTGTTCATCGCTATCGGCACAAACATATCCATCGCCAAAGCCAGGAATACCTCGTGGACTTATTCCAGAACTTGTAATTGGATATGTTTTAAAATCGGCTTTAGTGGCTTCAATTGTATATTCCGTTTTCAATTTCGACACATCAAATTTTGGAGTAGTAATAAACGATTCAAGATAAAATTGATCGGTAAGAATAATTACTGGAACTCGAAATTTATCGGCCATTTCAAAGGCTTTGTGAGTAATTGTTATTCCATCATCAATCGATCCGGGAGCAAGAACTATTTTAGGAAATTCACCATGACCCGAATAAATTGCAAGATTTAAATCGGCTTGTTCTGTGCGAGTTGGTAAACCAGTAGCAGGTCCGGGACGTTGTGCTAAATGAACAACCAAAGAAACTTCTGTCATTCCCGATAAACTAATTCCCTCTTCCATTAATGCAAAACCACCACCAGACGTTGTTGTAAGACCTCGAGCACCAGCATACCATGCACCAATTGCCATATTTACAGCAGCAATTTCATCTTCGGCTTGTTCAACAACTATTTCGAATTGTTCGGCTTGATGTGCTAGTTTCAATAAAACCTCGGTAGAAGGCGACATTGGGTAAGCTGCAACGAAGTTACAACCACCAGCAATAGCACCAATGGTAACAGCATCGTTGCCCGAAAGAATAGCATGATTTTTTACTTCGTCAAAGACTGGAAGTGCTAATGGAAAATCAATCTGTAAACCGGCAAGATACCCGGCATGTAATGCTTTTATATTACCATCAATAATTTCCTTACTCTTACGGCTAAATTTCTTTGTAATATTTTCTATTTCTGGTTCAACTGGCAATTTCAACATAGCAAGAATGATTCCCAACACAACAGAATTCGAAAATATAATTCCTCCCGATTCTTCTGCAATTTTATTGATTGGAATATTTAAGGTTTTATATTTTTGAGAATATTCCGACTCAATAAAAAATGGATCACCTAATAGAATAGTATTTTCCGACAATCGTTTTTCGATTCGTGAAATTGCATTTTTACCAAGGACAACCAACAAATCAATCTTTTCCGAAAACGATTGAATATGGTTCTCTCCTATTCGAATTTCGGTGGTATTGTTTCCACCTCTCACTCGCGACATAAGTTCGCTTGTAGAGAAAAAGTGATAACCAGAATTTCGTAATGATTGTGTTAACAGTCTTTCAACGGTATTAATTCCTTGTCCTGCAGCTCCGCTTAGAACAATAGATATATTTTGTTTTTGTAGGTTCATAGTAATAAATATTAATTATTATAATAGACGAAATGGCGATGCCATTACATACAAATAACCAGTTATATTATTTCACATGTAACACACGTATTTCCCGGATGCTTTACAAAGCTTGTTTCAGGAACTGAAGAATTCGGATTGTTTACTACCCTTAACTTAACTGAAGCTGCAAATGCAATATCACAAAGTTATACCTAAAACAATAACTATTGAACAATAATTATTGAAATGAATTACATAATTCATTCATTAGTACTGTCAGACAGTTGTAAAATAGATATTTCCCTTTTATCCCTAATTATAGAATATTGAAAATCAATTGAAGTGAAGAACTTGTACTTAAGCTTTTATTGTCGCTGGTATAATACTTCGGTTGAATATCAAAACTACGTCCAATTACATTTGCATTATAACCATTGGTTACAAATTTAATATATGACAAATTGAAATTACCGTTTAATTTAATTCTAGGACTTATATAATAAACCAGATTGAAACCTGTTGATGGCATCATATTCAAACTATTATCAGAAGTCCACCAGCTTGCATCATCTTTTGAATTGCGTTTGTTTTTCCAGGCTGTAAATGTCGCATTTAAAGAAACACTGGTTCTCGAATTAGGATAGAATGACAATGTATAACCGGAATATAATCCATAAGAATATTTTTTATATGTTTGAGTATTATAATAATATAAAAACCTATTATCCTGTGGTGTTGTTAACGAATATTTTGAAATAAAAGGATTAACAAATGCCGATTGTTGCCAGTGTAAATTAATGGGATCTTCGTACGAATTATTTATTTGTATTGTTAATACATTCTGTTTGGTTATATAATCGTACTTTGATGTACTTGATGTACTGGTTGGATAAGTATATATATCCGTTGTTTTATCATTTGATTCATATCTGTTTCCACGAAAATCAAAACCAAACGAACTTCTCCATCCCGAAAGTCTTGTAGGATTATTTGCAAAAGCCCAGTTATCGTTCACAATAGCAAATGTTTTTATGTCGTTCTTATTTGTTAGATTGTTAGCCGTCAAAAACGAATCGATCACCTCTAGTTCATATATTCGTTTTGTTCTTGAATCGAAAATACGTTTATTTTTGAGTTGTGAGATAAATGTAGAAAATGCTACTATTTCACTGATATTCGGATCATGACTAAGTACATTTGCCTTCTTTAAGTCTTGCAAAATATAAACAGCAAGATTTGCATCCTGCACAGGTTCTATTCTCCCTACTCCAATATTTGCAGATATTTCAAGTAACTGATTTAATGAATTCCCTTTTTCATGACTACTATAATTTCTATAATAATAGTCATAATTATGGTTATAAGTATAATTATAGTTACTATTTGAGATAAGACTGATTCCGTCTAACTCTACAAAGCACTTTTTAATAAAATAATATCTATTTGTACTGTTAATATGACAATTAAGCATATTTTCTGTGATTTTATTATCGCTTGTATTTGAATGATCTGTCGATAAATTCGCTGCATTTGAAATATTTTCGTCTAGCTGCCATTTTGGTGAATTTTTAAAGAATCGAAATGCGATATTATAACTCATATTAAGATTATTCGAATAATTCGATTGTAAATAATTTTTGTTTGAACTACTCGCTTCATTAAGACTTGTTGTCAATTCAAATCGTTTCATTTCGGGAAGTTTATACATTTTCAGATTGAATGTATCGAGTTGTGCAAATGTCAGCACATTCAGGCTTATACCTGTCATGAGGAGAATTATTTTTTTCATAAAGCTTGTTTAATAGGTTTAAAAATATTTTGTCGGAAAACAATCAAATATTATACCAAAATATAGTTTGTTTTAAAGTATTTTCTTAATTTGAAAAAAGTATTTTCCCTCTTCAAACATCCAATCTATTCTGTAAAGGAATAGTGAACGAAAGTGTAACCTTATCCTTCACAATCGACAAATCGATAGAACCGTCAAGCAACGTTACCAGTTTATTAACCAATGTCAGACCAATACCAAGACCCGTTGTAAATTTATCTTTCAACACATCATATTTTTCAAAAGCATCAAAAATCTTTTTCCTTTTCGATTCGTCAATAAACGATCCCGAATTCCTGACAAAAAAAACAATATTTCCACCATCGTCCGATAAGTCATAGCCATAAACGATACTACAAGCACCTGTCGAATGCTTCACCGCATTATCAATCAAATGATACAGAATATGTTTAATCTTTTTGCCATCAGTAAAAACCTTTAAATATTTATCAGGATTAGCATAGCTTATAGTCACCGGCTTTTGTAAAAAATCAGATTCCATTTCAAAGTAATCTCTTAATTCATCGAACAGAGTTTCAATACAAACATCATCATTATATATTTTAATATTATCACCCGAATGAATTCGCGACAATTCAATCAAATCGTTCATCACTAACAGGAAATGATCTGCACTCTTGCGTACCTTATTATAATGGTGAACACCATTTGTTTTAAAATTTTCGATATCAAGCTTCGAAATAATATCCAGAAAACCAAGAATATGATTCAAAGGAGTCCGAAGTTCATGCGACAGATTATTTATAAACGATAATTTGATATTTTGTGAAATCATCGAAGAATTATATAATTCATGAATCTTATCCCTCAGAGCAAGTAAAATAATAGTCTCCTCAATAATTCCCACAAAAATATCATCTTCATAAACAGGAAGAGCAATCGAATGATTACTATATAATTTTTCGAGAGTTTGGGCAATAGAGTCGGTAATCGAAACCGAATCCTTTTTCGTCAAACAATCAACCACCAGATTATGCGGACGTTTCAATACATCCGAAGGAGTTAGAACACCATAAAAAAGATTATCTTCATCAACAACAGCCAAATATTGCTTTTCTAGCAACTGCTCTCCTATCCTGTTAATACCTTCGTATGGACTCACTGATGGATAATCGAACGAAACCAAAGAATTTATTTCCATAGCCTAAAATTCACACTCTACAGAATCATAAAAAATCTTCAATTTAAAATCCACCTTCAATATTTCCGTTTCCGAAACATAAGGGAACACCTTTTCCTCAAGAATTTTAAATATTTTTTCCTTCTCCAGTTTTTTTAAAACCTTCCTGTTTATATATACAGCTTCAATGATTGGACCATTGATCTCAAAGACATCAAACTCATGTGGAACCAGTAACTCAAATGATTTATATACAGCTATTTTCCCTTGTGAACATTTGCTACCTAAAATTAATATATCTTCAAAAGGCGGTAGTCTTATTTCTTCAAATCCCAATTGTACGGTAAATTTCCTTTTCGCTTGTTGTTCTTCCATATATGTATCTCTTAAAATTCTTATAACATTACCCATCTCAAATATACAAATTTTTCAATATTTTGTCTTATTATGACATTGTTTTTTCTTTTATACTTTTAATTTCTGTTTTTGTGTCATTTTTATCAGACTTTCTTCTCTGAAACTAATGTAATATTCTTTTTCAATCAATCATCTTAAAAAGAATGAATATTTATCCCTGTACGTCTGATATCAATTTGGATTAATGGAATATTATATTCTTTTGCTGTATTTTTAAGCAATGATTCATAAACATAATTTAAATTATTAGTAAAAAATATTCCTTGAATACACTTACTAATATCTATATATGCATAGTTATCTTCAGTAGCAGTAATTACCTTGCACTCATTTTCATCTTTATAATCATTATGTTTTATACTTAACTTTTTTATTTCTAATTTATATTTTAATTCTAAATATTTCTGTTCTCCAATTTGTTCAATTATATTTAAATCAACACCTGAATTATCTATATTTTGTTTAAATAATTTATATTTTTTGTATAAAACATCAATAATTCTAAAATCAGAAGATAATTGTTCTGTTAGTTTTTTACGTGACAATGCTATACAAACTCCCCCAAATTTATCTCCATATTGATCCCACATTCGAGGTTTTACAAATCCAAAATGATCAATCGTTTCAAATACTCCAGTAAATTGTTCCTCAAAAATAATTTCCGAATTACGACATAAGCATAATTGATGTAAACTTTTATAATATTTGTTTATCTTTTCTGAAATTTCAAAACCATCTATATTATTGTTCAATCTTAGATGATCTTCATCATATCCACAATATGAAACAGATTGATTTGGTGATAAATGTTCCATTGGATCAGATGCTAAAGTTACCGGAGACAATCTTAATCTATTTAATGGGAAAATAGATTCAATGCAAGTATAAATAGACGTATAATGATAAACGGTTCTATCTCCTTCAAATTCTATTAAATCTTTCTTAGTTAAATAAATCATAATCTATTTTTCTTTTTAGCTCTCTCAAAAAACAATTTATTGAAAATCTCTCCAAAAAAAGAAGATATTTCAGCACCAGCCGATATATCTCTTTAGCACATACAATAATACAAAATCTAAAAAACTATTCCAAATAAATTGCTATCAACTTAATTTGGTAAGTACAATCGTTAGTTTTGTAGTGTCGCTTGCCGGGATATGCACCGTTAGGGTTGCCTCTTCATAGCTCACCTTCTTTGCCGTAACCATATACGAACCTTCGATATGTTTCCACGATTATAAGCAGGCATCTTTTTATCGTTATTAGAATAAATTTTTTTTCAATTCCTACAAAATCAGAAATACCATCCACCAAACAATACCGACATCTCTCAAAATACAGATAATAACCCATGTTTATTGAAATCTCCGAAAAGTACCAAATATTAATGTATAAAAACCAAAATTAGACACTTAGTTTTCAGGTAGATACAAAACATAATACTATTTTTGTAAAACAAAATTTAACTAAAAGACAAAAAAAGAATAACACGTTATACTCTATTTTTAGAACAATCATCAATAAAAATAAAAATAACAATAACATCTGTTATTCTAAATAGAACAAATAAAACAGAATGAAACAATACACACACATAGCAACGGTCAACACTATTCTGGTCAAAATCATTGAGATTTATCGGAAGTAGGAACTGTTACTGTTTGGCACACTAGTAAATGACATCCCCCTTCCGACATCAGCCTGAAGGGGGCTTTTTTATGTATAAATACAAAAGAAAAAATATATGGATTCAAATGCTCAAAACATCTTTGCCCATCGAATGGATGGAGTACCCCGTTCGTTTATTCGCGAAATATTAAAAGTGGCAATTTCGCCCGATGTCATATCCTTTGCCGGAGGATTACCAAATAAAGACTTGTTCCCTTTTCATGAATTACAAACCTGTGCTGCAAAACTACTCACCGGTTCCGACCGCAATATACTGCAATATGCCAACACCGAAGGCTATCTTCCCTTACGCGAAAAGATCGCCGAACGATACTCACGCAAAGGCTTGCAGATAAATCCTCAAAATATTCTTATCACCAACGGTTCGCAACAGGGATTAGATCTTCTTGGAAAAATATTCATCAACGAAGGCGACGAAGTCCTCATCGAAGAACCCGGATATCTGGGAGCAATACAGGCATTTTCATTATTCAAGCCAAAATTCATTACCATACCACTCACCAACGAAGGAATTGATATCAGCTTGATGAAGCAGGCAATCGACAAGCACACTCCCCGACTTGCCTATCTGATACCCAATTTCCAAAACCCCTCGGGCATTAGCTACAGCGAAGAAACACGCCGGCAGACAGCCGATATCTGTCGTGGAAAATCAATTTTTCTTATCGAAGACGATCCCTATGGCGATATACGCTTCAAGGGCAAAGCCGCACATTCGCTCTATCATTACCTCCCACAGCAAACCATCATGCTCGGTACCTTCTCCAAAACCGTTGTTCCCGCCTTTCGCCTCGGATGGATTGTAGCACCCGATGACGTTATGGATCGTCTTATCATAGCCAAGCAGGCTGCCGATCTCCACACCGATTATTTTGCACAACGACTCGTGCATCAATATCTCTCCGATTATAATATCGACAACCATATTGCAAAAATCTGTTACACCTACGGGAAACAAGCCGAAGCTATGATTACAGCCATCGAACACTATTTTCCCAAGGATGTCATATTTACACGTCCCCAAGGAGGCATGTTCCTTTGGCTCACACTACCTCACTCACAAAGTGCCATGCAGCTCTTCGATCTGGCTATAAAACAGAATGTGGCATTCGTTCCAGGCAATCCGTTCTATGTCGGCAAAACAGATGTCAACACCTGCCGGCTCAACTTCTCGTGTTCCAACGAACATGATATCATCGAAGGAATCAGCCGCTTAAGTATTGTTTTAAAGAAATTAAGCCAATAAAAATGTCACCTTATAACATAACTCTGTAATATCATTTCAAAAAAAACGCTACATTTCATTGCACACAGCACCAATAGAAACGGCATCAGTAAATGCAATAATAAAAATAGCAGACCGCGATATACATATTATTAATATAGAACAAAACGTATGAACCACATAGGAATATATCTCACCAACGCCATCAATAAAAATGAAATAATCGACAGCATATTTTCGAATACATTGTTACAAAACTATATTGATCTCTCGCAATTACATGGCGAACTGCATTCAACAATCACCATCGACAAAATAATAGACGAAGAATACCGTCACGATAAATTTCCCGTGGTAACAAACGAAAATACCAGTCTGGTAAGCATGTCGAGCGGTCAACAACGAAAAGCACTGTTGGCATATCTGTTGAACCAGCATCCCGATTTTATCCTTCTCGATGATATAGTAAGCAACATCGATGCTCCCACTCAGCAAACGATCATCAACGATCTTGAAGACCATGCCGCAACAATACTTTACATCCAGTTATTCTATCGTAAGCAGGATATTCTTCCCTGCATCCAGACCGTCATCACAGTCGACAATCAAGGATTCATACTTTCGCATCAACCAATGGCACAATTCCTCAAAATCAGTGAATGCGAACATCAAATCGGGAACATCACCCTTCCCGATTTGTTCGACGACGATCATTTATCCATCGATCCATTGATTCAACTCAATTCCGTGTCGGTCGATTATCTTGAGAGACCCGTGCTTGATAAAATAAGCTGGACCATTCGTCCCGGCGAGTTCTGGCAATTGAAAGGACCTGTCGGCTCAGGCAAAAGCACCATACTGTCCATGATTATCGGCGACAATCCCAAAGCCTACGGACAGGATATGATTCTCTTCGGACGCAAAAAAGGATCGGGCGAAACCATCTGGGATATAAAAAGACACATCGGTTATTTCTATCCCAAGATGACATTGCTCTTCACTCACAATGATACCGTCGAAAACATGCTCATATCAGGATTGGTCGATTCACTTGGATTATACAGCGAACCAAACGACTGGCAACGACAGGTGGCAAGAGCATGGATGCAGGTACTTGGCGATTCATTCCGTAATAAACGATTCAACGAATTATCGTCTGGACAGCAACGTATACTACTTGTGGTGCGAGCACTCGTAAAACAGCCTCCGCTTCTCATTCTTGATGAACCCACTGCCGGACTTGACGAACACAATGCTCAATTATTTATTTCATTAATCACAACCATTGCTGCTCAACATAAAATAGCAGTAATCTACGTTTCGCATCGTAGTGAACCTAATTTAAAACCCGATAACATTATAGAATTGATACCTGCCGCCAATGGATCAACAGCCACGGTGACACAAAATAAATAAGTATCTATTATCTATTTCTTCACGTTCGTTACATTCAGATATGTATCCCGATATTTACTATAAAAATGAATTGAAATAATGAGAAACGTTCGACAAAAAACATACATTTGTTATAATAATTATTGACCAATCATGGAATCTAATACTACGATTATGAAAAAACATCTTGTATATGTGTTGATATTGGGTCTGATATCATGTTCCAAGAAAAGCGATGATACAATAAAAGTCACAAGTCTCGATCAATTAAATGGCGGATGGAAATGGGAATCAATCTGTGGCGGAATTATTGATAATTGTACTAATTCATCGAAAACAACTTATGCAACAATAACCTTTAATTCAAATGGCACTTTCGTCGAAAAGCATAATGATACCATTTATCAGCAATCAAATTATACACTGGTTAAAAATAATGGAATATCAGGAACAATAAGTTTAGGCAATACCGATTATAAATATCCGGTTTATATTGTCAATAATCAATTGAGGATAGCACATGGCGAATTAGCCGATCTATATACAAAGACCAAATAAAAATATACGGATGAAACATGTATTAATAACAGGAGGCAACAAAGGCATTGGTCTGGAAGTCACCAAGCAACTTATCGATTTGGGATTTGCAGTAACAGTCCTTGCCCGCGACCTATTACCCATCGAAGATTTAAATTGTAGAGGCATAATGTTCGATTTGCATAATATCAAAGACATCGCAAATGTTGTTTCAGACATTGACGATATTGATATTTTAATAAACAATGCCGGGATAATGAATACATGCAGATACCATGATTATCCGGAGGCAAAAAAGATGGAAATGCTTAAAATAAATATCGAAGCTCCTGTTGAATTAATGACTTGTGTATCGAAAAAAATGATTGAAAAGAAACAAGGTCGAATAGTTAATGTCGCATCGATTGCCGGAGAAATAGGACATCCCGATATTTGGTATGGTATAACCAAAGCAGGATTGATAAATGTAACAAAGAGTTTTGCAAAAGAATTAGGTCCACATGGAATTATTGTAAATGCAGTTGCTCCGGGACCTGTAGAAACGGATATGATGAATACTATTCCTAAAGAAAGACAGGAATCAATCCTTCGAAATGTTTATTCGGGACGATTTGCCAGACCCGAAGAGGTAGCACAAGCTATTGTGTGGCTGGCAACCGATTGTCCTTCATATATAAATGGAACGTGTATTGATATCAACAATGGAGCCTTTCCTCGATAAAGAAAGACGCATCTTCACACAAGCATAGTTTCAAGCCCGATATTATTTGAAAACCTCAATAAGGAAAAAGCAAATACCAAATGTTTGCTTCGTTGCTTTTATCCTGTCTGCGAAGTAAATAAAAGTGTGTATCAATTCCATGTATCGAACAATCACTTAACAATTACTTAACAATTACTTAACATTTCATGTATCTCTTATAGTTAGCTTTGCCAAAACTTTAAAATTTACCTATATGTTTGGATTAGGAACGACATTAACTATTTTTCTTATTGTTTGCCTGGTGGCGGCAGTTGTTTTTGAGTTTATAAATGGCTTTCACGATACAGCTAATGCTGTGGCTACGGTCATCTATACACATTCGTTAAAACCCTATGTTGCCGTTGTTTGGTCGGGACTATGGAACTTCATAGGTGTTTATGTTGGCGGTATAGCTGTTGCCATGGGGATTGTCAATCTTCTGCCTCTTGAAATGCTCATTGACCAAAATGTCTATCATAGTATTTCTATGATTTTGGCACTTATTGTAACGTCTGTCATCTGGAACATTGGTACCTGGTACTTTGGTATTCCGTGTTCAAGTTCTCACACTCTCATCGGATCAATTTTTGGTGTCAGTCTCGCTTATTCCTTTCTGCCCGAAGCTGCAAATGTGGCGTTGAACTGGGCGAAGGTTAAAGATGTGGGATTATCGTTGCTTGTTTCGCCAATGGTTGGTTTTGCTCTTGCTCTTGGATTAATGTTTTTGTTAAAACGACTTATCAAGAACAAAGCAATGTTTAAAGAACCCGACAGTGAAACTCCTCCGCCATTAATAATGCGTGCTATTTTAATTTTAACCTGCACCAGTGTTAGTTTTTCGCATGGATCGAATGACGGACAAAAAGGTGTTGGATTAATTATGATAATATTGATTGGAATTATACCGCTTCAGTTTGCAATAAACAGAGCCGACAGTCCTTTAAAGATGATGGATCATGCCAATAAGATTGAATTATCGCTTGCACGTGTCGATTCGTCAAAACTTGATGACGAAGCAATGTTCAATTATTCGCAAGTGAAACGAAATATTGATACAATACAAGCAACAATTCAAAATCAAACAACATTCAATTCGTTGAAAAGTTCTCAGGTGGTGTTGATCAGAAAAAGTATTCTCACTGCATCAAAAAAATACGATGCTCTTCTTGAAACTCCCAATGTTTTACCGAAAGAAGCTAAATCAACTATTAAATCGGAATTCAAAGGATTGAAATCGTTCACCGAATATGCTCCCTGGTGGGTGATTCTGACAATCTCTCTTTCGTTGGGTGTCGGAACAATGATCGGATGGAAACGTATCGTGGTGACTCTTGGCGAAAAAATAGGAAAAACGCATCTCTCGTATGCTCAGGGTGCTTCGGCGGAAATTATTGCAGCCAGTACAATCGGAATATCAACGGTGTTGGGATTACCCGTAAGTACAACGCATGTACTCACGTCGGGTATAGCGGGGACAATGGTTGCCAAAAAGAAGAAGAATCTGAAAATGAAGACTGTCCGTAACATTGCTATTGCATGGATAGTAACAATTCCGGTGACAATTGTTCTTTCGGGTGGTATCTTTTTATTATTGAGATATATTCTGGTTTCAGTTCCTAAATAATTTAGGGAAATTGTAAAACAATACCTGTCATTATAACCATGAAAGTCGTCGATTGTTGAAAGATCGGCGACTTTTTTTGTTTCTCCGGCAGACAATCGGATTTGTTGTTATTGATACTGTTGGAACGTTGATGGGTTTAATAACATAAACTTAACCTAAACGAAATATTGAAGTGATTTTAGAAATATACTTTTGTATACTGTTGGTTTGCTGATGTCATTTTTGTGAATAGAACCCACACAACTTGCGTGATGCTTCTTCCGATGAGTATGATATCTCTCAGGAATTGCATTATTTCGATAAAAAACAATTATGTATTATTTGGATTATGATAAGAAGAGCCTTTTGTTTGTTAGCGTTTATAGTAACTATAACTGTCATTGGTATGGCACAGGTGACCGGATTGAACCCGGATGCAAACAATGTCATTAATAGTGTTGATTCTGCCGGTTACAAGATGTCGGGAACGGGGAAAGGACAACCCGAATCGGACTCTATAAAAAAAACGGTGATGATTATTAATAAGACCGATACTGTTTATGTCTATGTTAAAAGATCATTCAACTTTTTCCGTTTCTTTAAAAAAGATTCGATGTCGACTCCCAAGCTTTTGTTACGTCCTTATGTGGAAAACGGGATGTATTTTTTCAAGAATAGTGTTTTAAAAGAAAGTTATGCTACACAATCGGTCTATTACTATGCTTTTGGTTTTCAGATTGGTCATCCGCAGACGTTTAAGATTATACCGTTTACTCAAATGAGCTTTTCGAAATATACAATCGACAAGATTTTGTATAAGAATACAACTTCCGACAGCTGTTTCTCCATGAAACAGGTTGTTGTGGGGATGATTCTTCCTGTTTTTACTGTTCATGACAGCTATTTCAGGATAAAACTGGGTTATAGTGTTTCGTTTATTAAAGAATCGTTACATTCTATAAATGAGAATCATATAGGTCTTCAGGTTGGATTGGGGATTGAACGAAAGTTTATAGGCAATAGCCGGATGTATACCGATTTTTCATACTTGTATCAGAAATGTAAGAATGCGGAGTTCAAAGATTTTGACATGACCAGACTTGCTTTTGGTTTTGTGTTGTGAGCCGTGTGATCTGTTGTCGGGCAGAAGTGTTGTTATTGTACCAACGTGTGTTTGTTTGGTATTGTAAATGTGAAGACACTTCCCTCGCCTTTAATGGAACGAACGGTTATGGTACCATTCAGAAGCTCGACGAATCCTTTGACGATTGATAAGCCTAATCCAAATCCACCAATGGTATTCGACATGGAATTATCGACCTGTGTGAATTTATCGAAAATCTGATTATACATATTTTCATCTATTCCAATGCCTGTATCGGATACATAAAAGACAAATTGGTCGTCGGTGATGCGATTGCAGCCTATTTCGATCCTTCCTTTATTGGTGAATTTGAATGCATTGCTGATGAGGTTTGAAAAGATGAACTGCAATTTTGTTTTATCGGTTGTGATTAAGGTATCTTCGGAACAAACAAATTGAAAAACAAATTCCAGATCGTCTTTTTTGAATCGTATCTGAAGATTTTCGAAGACGTTTTTTATGTCTAAAAGGAATGTATGTAACGAGAATGTTTCGATTGTTACCGGCATTTTACCTACTTCGAGTCTTGAAGCCATCAATATTTCGTCAACAAGTTCGAGCAGGTCGTTTCCGCGATCTATTATTATATTTGAATAGGTCTCAATCTTATTTCGTTCAATCTTATCTTGTTTTATGAGTTGCGAAAATCCCATAATGGCATTCAATGGAGTCCTTATTTCGTGGCTGATGTTCTGTAAGAATACCGATTTTAGTTTATTCGATTCTTCGGCTTCAATTTTGGCTTGTTGCAATTGATTGTTTACTTCTAGTAATGCTCCGGTTCGTTTTGCAATGGTCTTTTCCTGATTCTTATTTATGTATATCAATTCCTTTTCATGTTTTTTCCGTATTGAAAGTTCCTTACGGTACAGCTTTTTGTAAGCAAAGCTTAGGTAGATGTAATATGACAGTATGGAGCTCAGAATGGAAACAAAGAAAATGGTAATGATGTGTGAGTCCCAGATGGTAATGAGTGGAAACACCGATTGTTTCGAGAACTCAAAGACAAACATTAATCCTGTTGCCAGAATGAAGGTGAATAATGCCTTTTTTATTATCCTGATTCGTTTAATCTGTTCCATTGTATTTTGTTTTTTGACAGTATTTACGGAAGTTTTATTACAAAAAGTAACCTTTGCAAAGATCTATTCTTTCTTTAATTTAATGGTAAAGCTGTTGTTAAGTTTATGTTAAATCTATTGTTTAATTGTAAATTTATTTGTTACTATTTACAGGTATTCAATTGTTTAAAAGGTTCGCTTTGGAGTGATGAAATAAGGTGTATGTTTGTACAAAACAGGTATACAGGTTTGAGACGACGGCTGTTGATAGCGATTACTTTGTTAGTGCTATGGAAGAAATTGATTGTTGCGATAAATTAATTTGTCTTTCCCTGATTTATATTCATATTTTGTTACATTTGTTAAGAAATAAATACGATTGTAGTTATACTACTCGTCCAGATTTCGAATAGTTATCTGTAAATGAGTTACAAGTAAGCCATAAGACAACAAAACTAACAACAATAAATGAAACACAAAATTTGACGGTTGATTGAACAAAAAAAACTACTACTGAAAACTAACCATTTAAACTTTAATCATGTATTCAATGAATGAAATAGATATTAAGCATATAAACCACCTTTCTGATATACAACTATCAAAACTACTTCACACACTTATTAAGTTAGAGGCAGAGAAAAACAATCTCCAAGAATGGGATGGAATAGTACCGTTTAACATCACAACTGGTGATGCAGGTTCTGATGGCAGAATTCAATGGAACGGAACACCTGCACAAACTCATTGGTTAAAAAATAAGTTTACCATATTTCAGAATAAGGCAACCGACCTTTTTCCAGGTGATTGCATTGAAGAAATTTGCCCTACACCCAAGGCAGGACAACCAAGAAAACTTAAAGCACAAATTGAAAAAGTTGTAAGAGCAAATGGGTGTTACATTTTATTTACAAATAGACCAATTGTTGACAATGGGAAAGATGAAAGAATTGCAAAGTTTAGAGAAGCAATTCGACTTGCAGGTGAACCAAATCATGCGACCTTTCAAATCCTTGTATATGATTCTAACTCAATAAAAAATTGGGTCAATGAAAATATTGGAGCAGTGACCTTAGTTCAAGCATTCAATGATATCCACAGACACCAAGGTTTTATTGAATGGGAAAAGTGGGAAATACTTTCAAAAGCCACCGACAACAAGTTTCAATTAGACGACACTGTAAAAAGTAACATCTCACTAATTCAAAAATCAATCAACACCGAAAAGGTAATGAGGATAACTGGACATTCAGGATTAGGAAAGACAAGATTAGTTCTTGAATCCTTTAGGGAAACCGGTTTACAGAAGGCAGTTGTTTATCTCAATCTTGAAGGCATTTTGGACATTACTGAAATCAAAAACTACATTTTATCCTATCAAGATTCACAGGACGGAATAATTGTAATTGACAACTGTGATGTGAAAAGCCACATGATTTTGTCAGGAATAGCAAAGCCAACAGGTAATCTAAAAATAATCACAATTGGCTTGGACGACAGCAATTCCATTCAAGATTTGAAAATCAGGGTTGAAAGAAATAAGCAAAGAACATTAGTTAAAGAAATAGTTCAAAATAAAATTGGTTCAACGCACCAACCTTCCGATATTGAATACATTACTACAATTTCAGAAGGCTACCCTTGGATGGCAATACGATTTTGTGATGTAGTATTAAAACAAGGAATGTCGGAACTTTCTAAAATACCCATAGACCAATTTATCCCAAGATTAATTTTTGGTTCAAGACCTGAAGACGAAATTGAAAGGGGAATTATCAGAGCATGTTCTGTTTTTTCTGCATTTGGTTTTCTTGATGATAGTTTCACCGATGTCATCAATAAAGATTTCAAAGATTCATTGAAAGCACAAATGAATTTTATCCGAACAAGAATTTATGACGGAGCAATAACAGAAACTAAATTCAAAGAAACTTGCACCAAATTCCTCAATGATGATATTATTGAAAGGCGTGGCACATTTTACATTGTTAAGCCAACAATCTTAGCCATAAACTTAGCGGCAGATTGGTTGATGCACACTGATTCGGATAGGATTATTGAAATCATTCAGGAACTTAAAGAAGTAAAACTTGAAGAAAAATTTGTTGACAGATTAAAAGATTTAGACCAGCTTGATAAAGCCAAGGATATTGTTGCAGCATTATGGGGACCTAACAGCCCTTTTGGTTTAGCGGAAGTTCTTAATACCTCATGGGGTTCACTACTCTTCCGCTATGTTGTTGAAGTGAATCCTGTCGCTACTGCAAAAGCTTTGGAAACCTCTTTTGGAAAAATGACAAAAGAAGAAATCCTAAAAGTTGATGAAGGAAGAAGAAACCTTGTTTGGGCTTTGGAAAAATTATGTTTCAGAAAAGAAACTTTCAATTCCGCTGCAAAAATTCTTTACTCATTTGCTGTTTCTGAAAACGAAACTTGGGGGAACAATTCTACCAATCAATTCAGACAACTATTCCAACTTTTTCTTTCGGGAACAGAAGCTGCACTAAAGGATAGGTTGGAAATAATCAAATGGGGATTGAGTAAGAATGATGATGACTACACACAAATTGCAATTCAAGCAATGGGCAGAGGTTTGATAAACGACCACTACACAAGAATGGGAGGTGCAGAAAAACAAGGAAGTAGTGCACCGATGCACGACTACTATCCAAATTGGAAAGAGATAACTGATTATTGGAAAGAAATAGTTTCAATACTGACTGATTTAGCTTGCTCAAACAGTGCTCATTCCGCACTTGCACAAGAAAAAATTGCTCATTCAATTAGAAGTTTATTGAGAGACCAAGAAAGTGAAATCGTAATTGATTCCATTCGGAAAATCATTGGGGTTAGAGGAAACCCATGGACAGAGGCGTTGAACAACTTAAAAATGACTTTAGGTTATGAAAAACGTTTGCCTCAAAATATAGTTGACCAAATTCAATCTCTCATAGTTGACTTGACACCGACAGACACGAAGAACCAACTGTTTTTGAAAGTTACCAAACCTGAATGGGACACTTATGAGAAAGATGATGAAGGCCATTACATTGACAAGCCGAAACTCAATGCAGAAGCATTTGCTCAAAAGTTATTTGATGAAAAGATTTCTTGGATAGAATATATTTCTGACTTACTGCAAGGCGAGCAGAGACAAGCGTTTGCTTTTGGAAGTAAGATTGGAGAATTGACAGCCGATAAGAAAAATCTTATTGACACATCAGTTAAGGCATTACAAAGTATTAAGAAGGAAAATCAAAACTCTGAATTCATTGCAGGAATTCTTTTTGGCTCAAAGAATAAAGAACTCTCTGAAAAAACGATTGATAGATTCATTGCAACAGATGAAATACGACAACATGCTTTTTATCTAACAAGGGTTGTCGCCTCAAATTATTCAGACATTGAAAAACTATTTTCACTGATTGACAAGTATGGCTTTTCAATTAACCTATTCCAAAACTTTCAATACGGAAGGTCATTAGATATTTTGACAAACGATGAAGTATTGCAACTGTGCGATAAAATTAGTCAGTATGGAAATCCAGGAAAATGGACTGCTTTATCATTGCTTTATATGTTCTGCTACAGTAGTGAGGACAAATGGGAGGTGAATAAAGGTTTTTTCAAAAAGATTATTGGAAGTAGTAACATGATAATTGACAGTGATGGAACTGGTAGAAGGGAAAGTTACCACTTATCAGATACTGTAATTAAAATTTTGACTAAAGACTACGACTGTGAATTTGCAATTCTAATCACAAAACAAATCATTGAGTTTTGTTCGCAGATGCAATTCAATTATTCCTTTGAAACGTCCATTTCCAATATTATTCTTCATCTCTTTGAAAAATATTTTGATGCTACATGGGAATATTTTGGACAAGGAATAATTGGCGACTACATGACATTTTTCCACTTGGAACAAATGATTGGAACAAAAAATGGTTTCTTAGGAGGTCGAGAAGGAATTTTATTTCGTAATCCAGCACATTACCAAACTATATTAGAATGGTGCAGAATGTATACTGAAAAAGCACCTGAAAGAATTGCACACATGATGCCTCTGAGTATAAATGATAACGATGAAATTAAGTGGCATCCATTTTCCAAGACAATTATTGATGAATTCGGAAACAATGAGAAATTGATTAGCCAACTTTCTTCAAACATGGGAACATTTGGAACAGTAGGCTCAAGTATCCCATATTTTCTAACCCAAAAGAAGTTATTAGAAGAACTTATTACACATCCAATACAACGAGTAAAAGAGTGGGCGATTGGTATGCTTGACTATACACAGAAAACTATTAAACTAGAGCGATTAGGTGATGAAGAACATTCTATTAATTGAAAGTCATGAAACATCAAAATGCGAGACAAATTTCAAATGCAATAAAACATATAGAACCGTTTTCAAGACTCTGCTTTTGCTATTCAGTGAATACTTCTAATCGAATAGCCCATCCCACTAGCAAAAAAGTGGTTCACCCACGCTTGTTTATCAGAGACTTCAACCGAAGCTATCCATTCAAGATAAAAATAAACATGCTAACATTGAGTTTGAGAGCTGAAACTATTCTATTCTCTTCGATTTCTTTGTGATCTATTTTGGCTAAAGCCAATATGTGTTATTTACTATGAAGTCCCTCAGCTAAACAGACTGTGTGAAAACTCCATTTCGGATTATTTTTTCCATTTTGAATTATTTTCAAATAACTTTGGGTTACATCGAATTTTCGTCAATAATTCATTCTAATAACCTTGCAATCGACGTCCTCTGT
>Ga0302288_1000964_pt1 | contig 20309 bp, 19 predicted proteins | sample III_Fen_N1_1_FD_194549 | JGI IMG/M metagenome (GOLD analysis project Ga0302288, IMG submission 194549) | Peat permafrost microbial communities from Stordalen Mire near Abisko, Sweden - III_Fen_N1_1 | ecosystem: Environmental > Terrestrial > Soil > Wetlands > Permafrost | place: Sweden: Abisko...
CAACAGGGTTTGTGATTATAACTCCATTTTTTAATGGCTATTTATTTTAGAAACATAATTTTTATCTAACCTGGACAAGCTAAAATTAAGAAAAGAGCGCTGATGTCAAATTTGACATCAGCGCTCTTTTCTTTTGAAATTAAAATGCAACATTTAATTGTTTTAAATTCATATATCAATGTCGTTTAATTAAAATTCTAACTGGAACATTATTTTATAATTCAGTTAAGTTATTCATACCGATATTTTCAGATACTATGTTCAACGTCACAAATCTTCAACCGGAGACTTTTTATCTAATAGAAATTGAATGTCTTTTCATATTTGTTTAGAAAATTTCAACTTATAAAAACAATATTTCCCATAAATTCAATCATTTTGCTATTATTGAACATTTGAGTATTAACGAATAATACATAAATAACTACGAAGCAAAGAACAGGAGTTTACAAAGGGACATCGGACGGTCATCGGACGGTCATCGGACGGTCACATAGAGAATTGTTAAGGAATCAGGGATAAACTATCAAGCAAATTTTGACAGGATGCACTGATGATGCACTGTCAAAATGGAAGGATATTTCATCTATTTAAGAAAAAGGAGGTGATGATTTAAAACTTTGAAATGGATGATTATTTAATATTCTATTTAAAGCACAAAAAGATCGAAACAACTACAACAGGATTCTATACAATGCAGATAAATTAAAATAATTACTTGCTATTTGTGAATCTTATACTTAGTACAAAATAATTTTCAAAATATAAGTCCTTGAGAGCCTTAACTAAACACAATGATACATATATACCAAATTCATCAAAAGATAAAGTTTAAATCCAGAAATCCGGTCATCTCTTCACCATCAGCATCATTGTAGTCGTATTCGGTTTGTTGTATTGTATCGAGATCCATATCTCCTGTGATTTTTATTTTACCGGCTACGAATTTCATTGAGCGAGTTACCACCCATGCATATCCAAATCCAAGGGTGAAAATAAAAAGAAGGAGATTGACAATATTTAATTTGAAGAATTCACCACCTGTTGCAGTGGAATTCATTCTGATTTGCTGACCTTCTTTGGTCAAAGTAAGGTTATTGACATAATAAGCAAACCTGGCATTTTCCCACCATGATAAATAAACTCCAAGTGTAATTATTGAAAGCAGAAATCCTTTTAAATTCAAAAAGAAATACTCTTTTCCAACTCCAAAATACTTAAATTCGATATTACCTGCCCGGACATTATTTAAGAGATAACCTCTTATTTTCATTTGCATCCATGATCCATATATACCGAGTGAAATAATGGAAAAGAATATCTGTTGAAAGTAATCAGAAAACAATTTGTTCCTGTCTCCCCTGTAACCAAATCGTATGCCCCTCCATGATGTACGTGAAAAGCGGTACCGGTATGAACTATGAATGGCAACAGGAATAATGGAAATAAAAGCAAAATAAAATATGATACTACCTATAATGGACATTTCTAAATAAGAGAATAAAAATGCCATTCCGTAAATAAGAACATAGTAGATGAAGCATTTAATATAACCAGCAAACATTTCCTTACCGGTTCCATGAAAAGTAAACTTCTCTTTGTTTAGAGCAGTAGAGCCGTAAATGTATTTAAGGGTTTTTGCTTTAGCCCATGGGAAATAAAAACCAAGGGTAATAATTGTCAGAAGCCAGTTCACAATGATGATACCAAAAAAAGCTTTTCCCTGACCCTGGAAACTAAGTTTATAGTTCTTTAAATCCGAAATTTCATTTTCCATTACTTTATCCTTTTTATTCTATATGAGTACAAATTTCAATGCGTTTATATCAATGGCAAATATACATATTTCTTTGAAATCTTACATAGGTTTGTTAATTAAATTCTTATAAATAATGCGTATAAACCAATAACTGTTTTAAGCTTTACCTTTAAACCGAATATAATAATATATACAAACACTTACCGTTATTTCCCTTAAATTCTTTATTTTTGCAAATGAAAATTTGAAATCACTTTTCTGTAAATTAAGCAATCCATGAAAAAAGTATTTTTATTCCTGACTTTCATTATAAGTCTGACACTTACGGCTCAAACAACCTATCGAACCCAAATATTCCAGCCGGATATTAAAACTTTACAGATAGGGGTGGTTGGTGTGAAGCTTGGATTGCCCATAATGGATTTAAACAGTCCGAATGTACTGCAGGTGAGTTTTGATCAAATGTCACGGGAAGCGCATTCATACGGCTATAAAGTGATACATTGTAATGCCGACTGGACTCCTTCCGATCTCAATTCGAGCGAATACCTGAGTGGTTTTACTACATCCAATATAACTGATTATTCCACTTCATCGAATACAACCTATCTCTATACACATTATACGTTTTTAATGCCCAATAATGATATGGGCTTTAAAATTTCAGGGAATTATGTAGCCATCATTTATGAGGATAATCAATTTGATAAACCAATTGCCCAGGTTTGCTTTTCAATTGTTGATCCGCATGTCAACATAACAGCCACCGTTCGTGGAAATACCGATACAGAACTCAGCGGCAGGTTGCAACAACTTGATTTTGAAGTTGCCCTAAACGGGTATCCTGTACGTGATGCCTCGACGGAAATTAAAGTGATTGTAAGGCAAAATAACAGGATTGATAACCAGGTAACTGACCTTCAACCGACCTATTTTACAAATTCAAAATTCAGTTATATAAATAATAAGAGTTTGATTTTTGATGGCGGATATGAATATCACCGGTTTGACATCTCTTCAGTTTATGCAGCGGGTGAAGGAGTTAATTTAATTAATTTCGTAAGTCCTTATTATGAAGCAATTTTGAATAATAACAAAATACAGACATCTAAAACTTACACTTCTGATCAGGATGTGAACGGTAAATTTATTATAAACATGCAGAATGCTCAAAATGATGATACGGAAGCTGATTATATGCTGGTTCATTTTAATTTACCTACAAAACAACCATTTTTTGATGGACAATTGTTTCTGGGTGGTGAATTTAATTATAATCAGATGAACGATGCTGTCAGGCTGAAATATGATGGAAAAACCGAAAGTTATGTTCAAACCATTTTACTAAAACAGGGTGGGTATAATTATCAATACTGGTTTGTACCCAAAGGTGAAAGTAAAGCTTCAACCGAACGTGTAGATGGAAGCTTTTGGCAAACCAATAATGAATACACCATTTACGTCTATCACCGGCCTTTTGGTGAACGGTATGATAAACTGGTGGGAGTAAAGATTGTGGATTAGTGGAGTAAGTTGTTTGGTTGAGTAAGTTGACTGGTTGACTGGTTGATTAAGTTGATTAAGTTGATTAAGTTGATTAAGTTGATTGGTTAATTATGTTGACTAGTTGATTAAGTTCATTAAGATAATGGATATTGATACCAATTAAACCAATAATGACCCATACAACAATTCAACCAATTACCCAATTCAACCAATTACCCAATCAACCAATTACCCAAATAACCAATAACTCAATCAACCAATTAACAAATCAATCAATTAACTAAACAAAGAATGCAGGTATATAAATTTGGTGGCGCATCAGTACGCTCGGCAGAAGGAATCAGAAACATCTATCGAATAGTTTCGGGGGTAAAGGAAAATCTGTTTATAGTGATTTCGGCTATGGGGAAGACCACGAATGCAATGGAAATTGTATTGGATTATTTCATGAAAGCCGATCACAGAGCATCATTGATTAAACTTGCTGAAGTAGAAGCCTATCATATTGAAATTATAAAAGAGATATTTATACATCCTGAAAATGGGATAATGGCTATTGAATCCGTTTTTGAGGAGCTTAGAAGCCTTATTTCGAATGGGGTAGGAGATGATTATGACCGTTGGTATGACCGGTTGGTTTCGTATGGAGAAATAATATCTACAAAAATAGTATCAGCCTATTTAACTGAAGCAGGTATTGATAATTCATGGCTTGATTTGCGTGGTCTGATTGTTACCGACAGTAATTTCAGGGAAGCAAATGTGAGAATGAATGAATCACAACTCCGACTTCAGAAAGCAGCAGATTTCAATAAAAACCGTATTTATATCGGACAGGGTTTTATAGGTGCTAATATAAAAGGCGATCCAACAACTTTAGGACGCGAAGGGTCGGACTATTCGGCAGCAGTGGTAGGTAATCTGTTAAATGCCGAAAGTGTAACGATATGGAAAGATGTGCCGGGTATCCTGAATGCTGATCCCCGTTTGTTTGAAAATACAGTTCATATACCCGAGCTTACATATCTGGATGCAGTAGAACTTGCGTACAGTGGAGCTCAGATTATACATCCGAAAACCATAAAACCCCTCGAAAACAAAAATATACCACTTTATGTACGCCCTTTCGGGAGTCCGACTGAATCAGGTTCGGTTATTAAAGCCACTGTCGAAAACCCAATTAATGTTCCTGTTTTAATAGTCCGGAAAAATCAGGTGTTAATAACCATCCGTCCGCGTGATTTCTCATTTGTATTGGAAGAAAGCCTTTCAAAAGCCTTTTCCGTAATGAATAAGAACAGACTGAAAGTTGCCCTGATTCAAAGTTCGGCAATAAGCATTTCAGTATGTGTTGATAATAGCCGCTATCTGGCAGCTGCAATCGATGAATTGGGAAATGACTTTAAAGTGACTTATAATGATGGACTAGAGTTGCTCACTATCCGTGGAATTACTGATGAAATTGTACAGCAAACAACTTCAGGAAGAAGTATCCTGTTGACTCAACGAACCAGGCGAAGCGGGCGCTTTCTGATGAAAGAACAGAGTTAAATAGTTATGTGCTCAAAAAGAACTATTTCATCTAATTTTTGGATAAATCTTGTACCTTTTTTTAAAAATTGTTTGCAGTATTAGTTCTTCATTCTTACTCTTTACCTAAAAGCACAAACTCAATGCTCAATGCTCAATGCTCAATGCTCAATGCTCAAAGCTCAATACTCAAAGCTATCTAGAACAGTCTTTCAGCAAACGGTATTAATAGTGCAGTCATAATTCCCATGATACCGATTGCCAATCCACTGATAGCTCCTTCAACGGCTCCCATTTCCATTGCACGTGCAGTTCCCAGTGCGTGTGCTGATGAACCCATGGCCAGACCTTTTGCAATTTTACTTTTAATTCCGAGACTCCTTAGAATTATTGGTCCTACGAGTCCTCCAAATATACCACATATAACTACGAATGCTGCTGTAAGTGCCGGAACACCGCCTGATTTCTCTGACAGGCTAATGGCAATAGGTGTTGTTACAGATTTCGGGGCTAATGAAGCAATTAAAATGTGATCGGCACCCATTATACGGCCAATTAAAACGACACTGAAAATGCCCACCAGACTACCAACGAAAACAGCAGTCAGGATAGAAATCACATTGCCATGTATTTGCTCAATTTGCTCATAAAGTACATATCCCAATGCTACTACACTCGGCCCGAGCATAAAGTTTAAAATACGTGTCTGCTGATAAAATGTCGGATAATCGATGCCAGTTATTTTCAGAAACGGAATGATAATAAGCATTGAAATAAGTAACGGTTGAAGCAATGTTATTTTTGTCTTTTTATAAATAAACACACCCAACAAAAATGTTCCCATCACAAACATAAGCAAGAAAACTTCATTGCTAATAAACGGTCGTATAGTTTCCATAAATTTATTCATGTTCATGCTCTTTTTTAGTACGATGTTTCTCAAAGTTCTCCTGAATCAGTGCCACTGTGACAATTGTCAATACAGTGCTTATCGCGATTGCAGCAATAATTGTGGCAAGTGATTTTGAAAATAATTCAACATACACCATCAATCCAACACCCGCAGGAACAAAAAATACTGCCATATTTTTAGTAATAACTGTTGCTACATCCCTTACATTATCAGGATTAATTATTTTGAAAAACAAACACAGGAACAGTAAAATCATGCCTATGACACTTCCCGGAATAAACCCATGTATCAACAGGCTTACCATTTCTCCGAGAAAGTAGAAAAGAAGGATATAGAAAGAACCTTTTATCATAAATAAAAATTAAAATGCACTATGAGTAAACAAAAGACAATTAATAATTAACAATTAATAATTGTTAATGTACAGAAATATAAGATTTTAAAAGCTAAAGATAGATCGTTAAATATCTTTGAATACTTGACGTAAAGTTGACTAATGTGTGTCAATTCCCGGCTTTGTCTGTTGGCAGTATTATCACTGGTTGACAATTAAGTAATTAAAATTTTGTAGTAGCTATTTTTTAATCGTTTTTTGAATGTAAAATCATAATAATCAAATCCTTCTTTATAACCCGTTTTATTTGTCAATTTTAAAGATAGAAAGTTGAAAATAAAAAAGATGCTTTGTGAAAGTATCTAATCAGAAATCACTGAAAAGAAATCCTGTATTAAATCCTGTACTTTCAGAATAAATTTAAGTATGATTTATCAGGTGCTCAATCAGTACCTTTAACCCTATGCCGATTAAAATAAACCCGCCAATCATTTCCACCTTTAAATGGAATCGTTTACCAAAATGTACACCGATAAACATACCTAAGAAGGTGAAAAGGAAACTAATTAAGCCTATAATTACAATAGCTATCCAGATAATACCGGGGAAAGGTACAAATACTATTCCGGTGGCGAAAGCATCAATGCTCGTTGCAAAGGCTAATGTCAGGAGTGATGTCCACGCAAAAGGATTTGTGACCTTTTCAGAATCGGGATCAATTGTTTTAAATCCTTCAATAATCATTTTTCCTCCGATAAGTGATAACAACCCAAAAGCTATCCAATGATCGATACTTTTCATGTATGCTGCAAAACCGGCACCAACTTCATAACCAATCAAAGGCATAATGGCCTGAAATAAACCAAAAAGGACAGCCATTCGAAACGTCAGCCAAAAGAATTTTTTTTGTGTATGAATTCCTTTACTAATTGCTACTGCAAAGCAATCCATTGCCAAACCAATTCCTATAACTATTATAGAAAGTATATCCATGAGTTTACTTCTTACCTGATATGTTGACAGGGATTATTATAAAATATAGTTGTTTATTAAAAAAAAGAATGCGTCAGTTGGAATTTTCCTTCTGACGCATTATTAAATCAGAATCAATGAATAAACCAAAACAATTAGTTTATCCTTCAACCGATTACCAGTTTTTTACTTGCTCGTAAACATTTTTACCTGTAAATCCAAGTTTTTCATCAAGGACTTTATAAGGTGCAGAGAATCCAAATGTTTCAAGACCGAAAATTTTACCATTCGCACCAACCAATCCTAAAAGATTTACAGGAAGACCGGCTGTAAGTCCAAATATTTTAGCCCCTTTTGGTAAAACACTTTCCTGATATTCTATCGGTTGACTTCTGAATAAACCTTCAGATGGTGCTGAAACCAGACGTATTTTAATTCCGTCGGCACGAAGTAATGCAGCTCCTTCATAAAGAGTAGATACTTCAGATCCTGAAGCAACCAGAATCACTTCATAGTTTTCATCACTTTCAACAATATAAGCACCTTTATGAGCCTGATCTGCATCTGCCTTTCGGGTTGATGTAGTAGGCAGATCGGTTATATTCTGACGTGAAAGAATCAATCCGGTAGGAGTCTGAGTATTTTCCATTGCCATTTTCCATGCAACGGTACCTTCTTCCACATCGGCAGGTCGTAACACCAACATAGAATTATGTCCCTTGTGATTCTTTAATTTCTCTAATAACCTGATTTGTGCTTCCTGTTCAACAGGTTCATGAGTCGGTCCATCTTCACCTACCCGGAATGCATCATGCGACCAGATAAATTTAACAGGTTGTTCCATTAAGGCTGCCATCCGAATAGCAGGTTTCATATAATCGGAAAACACAAAGAAAGTTGCACAGGCCGGTATAATACCACCATGTAAACTCATTCCGATGCAAACAGCTGCCATCGTTAATTCTGATACTCCTGCCTGTAAAAAAGCTCCGGAGAAATCATTCTTCGCAAAAGCTTTGGTATTTTTAAGGAACCCATCAGTTTTATCCGAATTGGATAAATCGGCACTGGCGACCACCATGTTTTCAACCTGTTTAGCCAATTCACCCAATACAGTTGCGGAAGCAGCGCGGGTTGACTGGTTTGGTTTTTGAACGATAGCATCCCAATTGACATTTATTTTTCCTGAAAAGAAAAATTCAAGTTTCTTAGTCAATTCAGGATTTTCTTTTTCCCAGACAGCCTGAGCTGCCAGTCTTTTGTCAACAATGACTTTCAATTCTTCTGCCCGTTTAGCATAAAGTGCTTTTGTTTCTTCAAAGATAACAAATGGATTTTCAGGATTTCCACCCAAATTTTTGATGCTTTCCTGATAAGAAGCACCGCCCTCGCTTAGTGGCATACCATGAGTTGCACATTGACGTTCAAAGCTTGTTCCATCAGCTTTCAGGGCACCTTTACCCATAATTGTTTTACCAATAATGATGGTCGGTTTGTGATTTTCTGTTTTGGCTTCTTTTAAAGCAGTACGTATTTCAACAGCATCATTCCCGTTAATTTCAATTACATTCCATCCCCAGGCTAAATACTTTTGAGCAGTATTCTCACTAGTCACAGATTTTGTTTCGGTTGAAAGTTGAATGTCATTTGAGTCATAGAACATAATCAGGTTATCCAGACCGAGGTAACCTGCAATACGGCCAGCTCCCTGTGAAATTTCTTCCTGTACACCACCATCAGATATAAAAGTATAAATAGTCTGGTTCATTACTTCCCCAAAACGTGCTTTTAAAAATTTAGCAGCAATAGCAGCTCCAACTGCATAGGTATGACCTTGTCCAAGAGGACCGGAAGTGTTTTCTACACCCCTCATAATGTCAACTTCAGGATGTCCTGGTGTCGGACTACCCCATTGGCGGAACTGACCCAGTTCTTCCATTGTATATTTTCCTGTACAGGCAAGTACAGAATATAACATGGGTGACATATGACCCGGATCAAGGAACATCCTGTCACGACTTACCCATCTTGGGTTTTGAGGGTCATATTCTAAGAATTCAGAATAAAGCACATTGATATAATCTGCACCTCCCATGGCTCCACCCGGATGACCTGATTTCGCTTTTTCGACAGCAGAGGCAGCTAATATCCGGATATTATTTGCTGCACGGTTTAAAATTTGAATTGAATTCATACTAAATTGATATGAGTTATTGTTTATTTAATTGTTTCTGATTGAGTAAAATCTTTTTGTTTTTTATATACTTGTTTTTTGGACCGAAATGATACCCTAAAGTATAATTAAAACCCCAGTTTGCGCCATTATTTTGACCATAACCGGGAATATACCAGGGAGCTATTGCACCTGTAATGTCCTGGCTGATTAAATTTTTATTGCGGACTGTCCAACCCATAAATACGTTTTTAATTATTTCTACCTGAACTCCTACAACAATTTCATACCATATTTTTGAAGAAGTCTGGTTCATATAATTGAGCGGTACAGAACCTCCCCAATAATCGTCTGTATTAGGCACATTCGTTACATTATACTTAAAGTGACTCATTCCTATTCTCAGCCCGGCAATAAATAAATTATTTGTAGGTTTAGAATCTATTTTCCTTTTTCGCAGGTTAAAATCAACTCCAACTCTTTCAAATGTTCCATTTGTTTTGAAACCGCTATTGTCGGTTGTCAGTTTATTAGCACCAGCAACTCCAAATTCTAAAGTAGGGAATATTCTATGTTTTAAGTCCATTTGAATGGCTGCTTCGGAGGAATAGGTATCACCTGACATCAAAGTGGACGTAACAAGAGACCCTATATCTGCCTGAACAGTAAAGCCATTCAGCCAGACAGTCGAATCAGGAGGAACAACTATCGGTTTGTTCTTCTTCTTCTGCGCACTTACTGTTGTTAGCAGCAAACAAAGAAGGATACTACTTATATAAACGAATATTCTCTGCATTGATGGTATTTACGTCGTGATTGGTTATTCGGACAGAGTCGATAAAATGTCTGGTTATAGTTACTGTATCAATTTTATGAAGTATTACACAGCCACATTCCAACGATAAATAATCGTTCATATTGGTATGATATATTGTCATAGTATCTGATATCGTTTTAAATTTAAGTCTGAATGTTGAATGGGTTGAAAAATTATTTAGAGGTAAAGAAACTTTACTTTCCAGCGAGTTATTGTATAAAATAGAATCTACCGGAGTGTATCTTCCTGTTAAAGTGTCAAGTCTTAATCCCTGAATAGTTAAACTGTCAATACTCATCGCATATATCGTATTTATTTTTGTCGTATCATTGTGATAAATATGAAAAAAATCAGCTGTGAATGTTACATATTTTGTCTGGGTACATGAGTCATCTGTGGCACATGAAACAATCAATAAAATTGACATTATAAACACTATGAAAATAGATTTATTCATTCAGTAAATCATCGGATTAATAATATTATTTTTTTTCTAAACTATTATAAGAATACTAATATTTACTAGAAGTATTGCCGGACTTCTTTTTTAAGTAATTCAATTGCCATTTCAGTGGGTGTTTGTTCACTGGAATTATAAACCTGAATAATACGTTCAGCAAGTTCAGAAGCTGAATTTTCAGGATTAAACTGGGCAGCACATGTATTTACCAGACGAAGTAAACTTTCCTGAGCACTCCGTATACAAACCCAGATTTCATTACTGACATAAATTTGTTGTGATAAATTATGCGAAAACTCCTGTCGTATTGATGCCAATAATTGAGTATGAAGTTCTGTATTTGTCATTCCCGGTTTAGCTACATCTACTATCATGGTAGCAGGAGTTGTTCGTTCTAAAACGAGGATTAACCTTTCATAAGCACGAAGCCGGATAGGAGTTAGTATCGATTGACTTTCCTTACGTAAATCGAACATCCGTCTTTTCCCTTCATTGCGCAGTAACTTGTCAATCAAAAGATAGGCAGTCAAAAATACAATTAAAGAAGGTAAAACTATTTTAAGAATATCTGTTATTTCCATTCAATAAATTGATATTATTCAGACTTTTTTTTAGTCCCTGTTTTTTGCAGTTTTATTTCAATAGGGTGAATTGTTACTAAACAACCTTTTGACAGCGATTTCAAATCATTTTCGATTAATTTATAAAAGGTATCCAGCACTTCAGTTTTATCAATCATTTCAATTACAACAGGTAGTTTCTCTGTTAATTCCCAAAACTTTGACGAACTGATTCGCGGACTGCTTAATCCATAACCCATAATTCCTCGATAAACTGTTACACCGGCAATTCCTTTTTCTTTTGCCAATACTACTAAATGCTCATATAACAGATCGAATCCGATTTGATCTGTACTACTTGCATATATTTTCAGGATGCTATTTTCGGTTGAATTCATATTATAATAAATTTGAAGTTAAATATCCTAAATAAACAGCTAAAAATCCAAAGAATATACTTAGTCCTGTATAGATTAAAACAGATAAAAATTGTCCGTTTTGCATTAAAGTCATGTTTTCGAGAGTAAATGACGAAAATGTTGTAAAACCTCCACAAATTCCAACCATTAAAAACAAACGTAACCCGGGTGTAATTAATTCACTTTTTGCTGAAACCCCGACAATAAATCCAATAATAAAGCTACCAATAATATTTACAGTCAATGTGCCCATTGGAATTGACAAAAAATGCCAACTCAGGTTTAATTTCGAAACAAAATAACGGGCAATACTTCCGATGAATCCTCCAATTCCAACTAATAAAATTTGTTTCATCTTTTGGTTAGTTGATTAAGTTGATTAAGTTGAATAAGTTGAATAAGTTGAATAAGTTGAATGAGTTGAATAAGATAATAGATATTTATACCCATCACCCGTTTACCCAATTAACTATTTACCCAATCAACCAATTAACCAAATTCCTATATTTCTTTCTCTATCAGATAATTATTACGTTCAGTAGAGTTTCGGGCTACTATTTCTCCAACAAAACCGGCTAAAAAGAGTTGAGTTCCTAATATCATAGCTAGCATAGATAAATAAAAATAAGGACTCTCAGCTACTAATGGTGCTTTGACATGTTCTAAAATAGCAACTAATTTATTGACTCCAACAGCAACTACTGCAAAAAATCCAAGTAAAAACATTAAACTACCGATTAATCCAAAAAAATGCATTGGCTTTTTTCCAAACCTTGACAAGAACCATAAAGTCATTAAATCCAGATACCCATTTACAAAACGGTTTAATCCGAATTTTGTTTCACCGAACTGGCGTTTACGATGCTCAACTACTTTTTCGCCGATACGCGTAAATCCTGCATTTTTAGCAAGAAATGGGATATAACGGTGCATTTCACCATAAACTTCTATGTTTTTGACTACTTCATTTCTATATGCTTTTAAACCGCAATTCATATCATGAAGTTTTAAACCGGTCACTTTACGGGCTGTAGCATTGTATAATTTAGAAGGGATGTTTTTTGTGAATGTAGAATCATACCGCTTTTTTTTCCAGCCGGATACCAAATCATAATTTTCATTTTTAATCATCGAATATAATTCGGGTATCTCATCCGGACTATCTTGCAGATCGGCATCCATTGTAATCACTACATCTCCTTTTGCAGCCTTGAAACCACAATACAATGCAGGTGATTTACCATAATTATGACGGAACTTTATTCCTCTAATGTTTGATGATAGTTTTTGAAGTGATTCAATTACTTCCCACGAATTGTCATTGCTACCATCATTTACAAAGATTACCTCAAAAGTATAGCCATGATCATTCATGACACGTTCTATCCACTCAAATAGTTTGGGAAGTGATTCTTCTTCGTTGAATAAAGGAACTATTATTGAAATGTCCATATCGTTTTTAATTTCAATTTATTTGGCTTAAGTAGAAATCTGTGAAATTGACAATTTTATTTTTTAAATTCTTTTCTCTTTCTTTACAAAAGCGGCCAATATTAAACCCCAAAAAGCAGCTTTAATAATACTGATGAAAATATTTACAAATGAGTATGTGGAAGGTTTATAGATTGTTTCAAAGAATTTACTCATTTTATCATCGAGTGTTATTTTCATACTGTCATACATTTTTAATACCATTTCAAGTGTCATACCTAAAAAGTTGGTATCAATAAAACTTGTGTAAATAAATATGACAATTGACGAAACTATTGATCCAAAGAAATAGAGGAGAAAAATATAACTGAAAGCCTGTCCGTATTTGATAATTCCATTACATTCAGTTTCACAAAAATGAACTGCCATTTTATAGAGAACAAAAACAATAAAAACAGAAATGATGATGGCAAACGAGGCTAAAATATTATTCTTTTGTGCTGATAATATGAACTCTAACGTTAACATTAATCCTATAATATGAAAATTATAGAAAGCGGATTTTAAAATTTTTGGCTGCATAGAATCGCATTTATTTTTTATTTCACAAAAGTACAAAAAAACTGCTACAATGGAAAGAGAAAATTAAATATAGTCCAATAAGGTATTTTTTGAAAATAAATAAGTTGGGAAAAATGCAAAAATAAACCTACCGGACAAATTCGATAGGTTTATACGCGAAAATTAATAAAACATGATTTGTAAACAAACAAAAGCTAAAGTTTAGGATTGTTTTGATTTAAATAATTAATTAACAGCTATATTTTTGATTGAGTTCTACTATCAGCCATTCTATCAATTGTTTTTAATTTCATTTCCATAACTCAATCGAATTGGTTTTTTATGCAGAATAAATTTTGAAATTTATTCTCATAATATAAGCCGATTTATTTTTTAATGAATTTACAGGTTTCAAGAATGTTTATGTTTTGTATGTTTATGAATAAAATCCCATTGAAAATTGTATTACAGGAATAAAAATGTAGTTTATTCCCTGATAACTGTACTGAGTCTATTGCAATACAATTTTGCCTCAAAAATATTAAAATCAGCCCTGAACTTTTATTGTTGAACTTGAATAATGTCCCCATAATTGATTGGCAACCGGATTTTTCGTTTATCATCAGAGTGTTTTGCGTTTTCAGACCTGCAATGTTCAGTTCTAAGAAAAGTACTGCATTCAGGATTGAAATTCATGTCGCATAGTTTTTTCTTTTTTAGAGTTTATTGACAATGTTGACTATTCATGGTTTTATTTTCCAATAATTATTGTTGGAGTTAGTTCCTGAATATTGTCAATAGAAATCCTATAATAGCCAGTCTCCAAACTATTATATTTAATTTTTACTATTCAAATTCTAAAATTTTCGCATAGCACGGACATACTTGTTCGTATAACTTTTGGTACTACCGGACGGTGAACCTATCAAAAAATCTACCTTGGTTGCACTATTAGCATTTGTTTCCGATGAACTCCAGTAATGACCGTAAGAAAATGCTCCATATCCATAAGTATGAAGATTATTATACATAAGCATCAATTCGTCTTTCGAAGGTAAAAACCAATCGCTGTATCCATTAAGAACCAGATCATCGCAGATTTTTGCTGCAATTCCGGTAGTGGAACATCCGGAAACGATTAAAGCTGTATTTGCAACTCCACTTCCTATTACAGTTGCAGAACATCCAATCGCAGTGCCTGTACATCCCCATTCTATACCCGATCCCTGATCATAAGGTGCTGCTATAAATCCATGGATTTCTCCTGCTACATATCCGGGATCACCTGATTGAAAGATATAAGTAATCAAACCGCCCTGATAAATATCGCCAATTTTCGGAACCGGTGTTGTAATGATTATTTCATTTCCATATCCTGTCCCGGTTTCATTCATCGCATAAGCCCTAATATAGTAAGTTGTACTGGGTGTTAATCCGGTAATTGTACTGACAAAACCTCCTTTAACAATACTGTCGGTAGTAATACTGTCAGTAATATCCGGATTCGGTAGTTTGCTGTAACAAACTCCTACTTTGGTTATTGGAGAGCTTCCGTTATCAGTAATTAATCCACCTGTAATTACCGAAGTTGTAGTTTGCGAAGATGCAGCAGTTGTAGTTAATGAAGCTACCGGCGAACCAGCCCAAACAGGAGTTCCGGACTCAGAAAGTTGAAGATATTGTCCCGGTTTACCTGCATGAATAATAACCCATTCAGTACCATTCCAATATTGCATGTCTCCTTTCGTATTTCCAGGAGGAAGAGATATTCCACCTGTAAGCGTTTCAGCCGTTTTTGCATGAAATGCATACGGAACGCTTAATAACTGACTTATACCTGTAATTGTATAATTTGTATTCCCGGTAGGATCGATTTCTGTTTTTAAGTAAAACGACCCTTTTGTCCAATCAATTGAACTGAACCCGGATTCATCTCCAATTTCAATACTTATTAATCCGTTTGAATTCGTCTCTGGTGTCTGGATTTCAGTGTAAACAGATGTTCCGCTGGCAGATTCCTTTAGAATACTAATTCTGATACCAATTGTTTTATTTGAAATCAGATTACTGTTTGCATCACGGATCACAGCCTGATAATGCATCTTCTGAGGTGCCTGAGCAATGACAATCGTTGAAGATAATACTAAAATAAGTATTAAGAATAGATTTTTCATATGATTATTTTTTAATGATTTTGAAAGATTTTATAATATGATTCGATGACAGTACTTTCAAAAAATAGGTAGATGGCAAATATCGACTCATAACAATACAAGTTTCACTTTTAGTTATATCTCCCATTTCCATAAGTTTGCCATTTATGTCATATAACTGAAATGATGGTTTTTTCAAATTAGATTTGTATGTATTTAAACAGACAAAATCAGTTAAAGGATTTGGATAAACCGAACATTGTAGCGTGATGTTTGTGTTTTCGACTCCAGATGTCACGTAGATTTCAAAAGATTGTTGTATTCCCTGAGTAACAGAACCGTTTGTGCCTGAATTGTAAACATCCACAAGTTGTCCTAACGAATATGAGGATGATCCGTTGCTTCCGGTTGCCGAACCACCGGTTGTCAGAATTACTTCATGCAAATTTATTGAATTAATTGCGACCGTATCTTTTATCAGTACACGCGATGCAATTTCATCATCGGTACGCTGCACATTCGATATCTGAAATTCATCAACATTGCCAATGTCGCCACCCCAGTAAGGAAGATATGCATAATTTGTTGACATGGAAATGGCAGGTCGAAAGGGTAGTTCCGAAACTAAATCAGGTTTTCCGTTGATATAAATTTTGGTTGTATTGCCCCAGCTCAATGCCAGATGAGTCCATGTATTCAATGGTATAGCCGAATTGCTGATAAAACTATTATCCACTATACTGCTCCAACCATTCAGATTAACTTTTCCCTGGGCATCAAGCCTCAGATGAAATACATGTCCGGATGATGGATACGAGTATGATTTGGACCAGTTGATATTTAGCAGACTTATGCTGTAGCTTTTAATATTAACCCACATTTCCACTGTCCCCGCATAAGTCAGGTCGGCATTTACAGAATATATCACATAGTCGGATGTAGATAAAAAATTGATAGCTTTATCAAGCCCCATCAATCCAGTCACATAGCTTATTGATCCGATTGTTTCTCCGGAAGATGCAGAATCAAAATGATCTAGCACTACCGTTTTATCATCTGCAACGATAGGTTTAACCTGTCCCCACAGTTGGTTTCCGGTTGTAAATAACAATAATAGTAATATAATTCGTTTCATAAATCTGTTTTTTTAAGTGATTGAAAAATATAATAGCACTATGTGATGGTAACGATCTGCTTATCCTGAATTGGCATCTGTGTAGCAAACAGCATCTAATTCATCTTTTATTCGGCTGGTTAATACTGTCCGGTTTGTTTCTCCATTAATTGTCTTCATAAAAGTAAAGGCTTTACCTACAACATAGCCTGTATTGGTATTGGTATCGGTAAAATAAACCTGCAACAAATTAGAGGAACCGACAGATGTTAATACGGTTGATTGTCCAGTCCATTAGGCATTAACTGTATTCGTAATTTCAATTAAAGCAGTTAAAAGCAGGGTGAAATTTTCATCTTGTTTTTGTCAGTGCTTAGGCTACGGATTCCGCATTTTTATATTATCCATTTAATTACTTGTTATTTGCTAATTTACCAGCTTCATACTCTTCGAGCCAACTCTTACTACATACATCCCTCGTACGGGAAGGCTCACTGTTACAGTTGTTGCATTTGTCTGTTGGCTATAAAGAGCTGTGCCTTGTAGGGTATAAACAGTAATAGTTTCTCCTAACAAAGCACCGCTTACATGCAACTGCCCGTTTTGTATGCTTACTTTTACCTGATTGGCTGTGAGATTAGATACGGCGGAAGTTAAATCTTCCAATATATTGGTAAAGGCTTTCCATTGATCGGCCGACTCAAACAGACTTTTTGACCCTACAGGCACATGCAGCATACATGTAGTGGTATTTACATTATGAAAAACACCAAAAGCAGAAAAAGGTAAATATAATGGTGTAACGGCATACTCATAAATATAGCGTAAGCCACTACATTCAGAAAAAGATTCTTCTCCAATACTCGTTAAGGAGGATGGAAGGGAAATAGAGGTTAAACCGCTACATCCATAAAAAGCCAGTTTACCAATAGTCGTTACAGATGAAGGAATGGTAACAGCACTTAAACCCGTACAATCTGTAAAAGCTTCATTTCCAATATTCAACACAGAAAAAGGGATTGTAATGGAAGATATATTTCTACATCCGTAAAAAGCTGCCTCTTCAATAGAAAAAATTGGTGATGGTATGGTGACCGAAGTTAAATTGTAACAAAAATAAAAAGCCATTTTTGGAATATAAGCCAGTGAAGAAGGATATTCGAACGATAAAGAAGTTAAACCGGAACATTTTTCAAAAACGCTTTCTCCGAGGAGCGTAACCGAAGAAGGAATCGTAATTGAAGTTATTTTTGGACAATCATAAAAAGCTTTTTTTCCAATAGATTTTAGTGAACCGGGAGATTGGAAAGAAACAGAAGATAAGTAAGTACATTCATAAAATGCACTTGCGCCAATAGAAATAACAGATGAGGGAATGGTAAGAGAGTCTAATTTACTCCAGTAAAAAGCATAATCACCAATAGAGTTTAGCGAACAGGGTGTTTGATATGAAATGGAACTTAAATATACATTCCCTTCGAAAGCATAATTCTCAATAGAAGTAACTGTTGAAGGAATGGTGTATGTTGTTTCGTATTTAGCTGTGGGAAATGCTATCAATTTTGTTTTACTATAATTAAAAAGTACACCATCGATGCTAATAAAGTTTTTATTGTTTGCATCGACTGTAATGGATTTAAGGTAGCTACAACTTTCGAAGGATGCCTCTCCTATAGAGGTAACAGATGAAGGAATATTAATTGTATTAAAATTAATATTGCCGCAACAAGAAAAGGCAAAATCTCCGATAGACGTAACAGATGAAGGAATTGTGATTGAAGTGATTTGGTTGCAACAGCCAAATGCATAGTTTCCTATAGAAGTCAATGTGTTTGAACTTTCATATGTAACCGATTGAAGGGCTTTGCAATAATAAAAACAATAATTTCCAAGAGAAGTAACTTTCGAAGGGATAATTACAGACGTTAAACGGCTACACCCTGAAAAGGCATAAATTCCAATTGATACAAGTGCACTGGAACTCTGAAAAGTAAGAGAACCTAACGAAGAACAATTTACGAAGGCTGATTCACAGATAGAAGTAACAGATGAAGGAATAGTAATAAATGTTAAGAAAAAACAACCATCAAAAGCATGATTGCCTATTGTGGTAAGTGCACTAAAACTTTCGAAAGTAATCGATGTTAAGCCGGTGTAATAGAAAGCATTATTCCCGATGGAAGTAATCGATGAAGGAATAATAACGGATGTTAAGTCTGAACTCAATGCAAAAGCAAAATCTCCAACACTCGTTACCGAGTAAGTGTTGCCACTATAAGTTACAGAAGCGGGAATGATTACCACACCCGTATAGCTATTAAAATAATCCGGATTCAAAAATGTTACCGCCACCGTATAAGGAGAAGTGGAAGAAGTAATGTTGTAATATATACCTCCCTTCGTAAAATCATACGCCCGGATACTTCCTGTTACACTCAGGACTACAAAGAGTAAAATCAGTTTCTTCATATATTTTTGTCAGTGTTTATCGTGCAGATATGTAACTGTTAAATTATCAGGTTCTAATAATTAACATAGACATGCCGCGAAGATGTTTAATGCGTTTGTAAATATGTAAGTCAAATACTTCATCAGCACTAATTACTACAACTATAGGATGATGTTTCACCTGCAACAATAATCACTGACGCTTCACTACAGCCACTTCCACCACTAATACCAACTTGCTGAAATTTGTGTTGTCCGGGGGAGCCAGTGAAATATCTTTTGACTCAGAGGGATCCAATGACCCATAATTTACTCCATCTATCATTATTCTTTGAACAGTTCCGATAGATTTGTTTGTTAATTCTAAAGTGCCCATACTGTCATCTTTACAACCATTAATACCTGAGAGAATTCCAATCGTAATGATTAAAACTGGGATTAACCTTTTTCTGATTGGTAAAGCGAATTTAAATAACCTTGTTTTCATATTCTTTTTGTCAGTGTTTATCGTGCTGACTCCGTACGTTGAATATTATCGTTGAATAACCAATTTTTTTGTTTCCGTTTCATTTTTTGATTTGATAGTAACCAGATAAACCCCGTTGGGCAAATCTGCAATATTTGTTTCATGTTGATTTTGTTTCAGCATTTCCGATTTAACTAAAGTGCCCGAAATAGAGTATACATTTAAATCCAAGGCTTCATTATTCGTTTTATTGAGGTTTAATGTAATTACATTGGATGCAGGATTAGGATAAATACTGAATATTTTCGTTTTAGTGTCCTCAAAACCGGTTGAAGTAATCTTTTTGTAAACTCTTACAGTACCATTATAAGTGTCTGTTACATAAAATTTCGAACCGTCCGAAGCTGTAGCAACATTTGTTGCTCCGGAAGTAAACGTTTGTATAACAGAATTGTCAGCAAGGGAAATAACTAATTTTCCAAAAGCACCCACCAAAAAGGCATACTTATCATCAGCAGTAATGGCAATTGATTGAGTATTGCTACTAAAAAAAGAAGTTGCAATTCGTTTTGGTGCATAAGCACCCATGGTTTCTTTGGATATGTTAGTCAGCGTCAAGGATTATATTGACATTTCTTTCTGTAAATTCACTTAATAATTTGTATAGAAAAACAAATACAAACATATTTATTC